>Ga0194129_10002676_pt1 | contig 26295 bp, 15 predicted proteins | sample TA2KigCa35mmetaG_FD_150862 | JGI IMG/M metagenome (GOLD analysis project Ga0194129, IMG submission 150862) | Freshwater microbial communities from Lake Tanganyika, Tanzania - TA2015038 Kigoma Deep Cast 35m | ecosystem: Environmental > Aquatic > Freshwater > Lake | place: Tanzania: Lake...
GCACCCCGTGGTTTACCCTTGCGGACTACGCTCGCGGCGGGTTCGGCCGGTCACTCGCTCACTGGCTGCGACAAGTTTCCCGGGAGAGGTGTCCGAGTGGTTTAAGGAGCACGCCTGGAAAGTGTGTATAGGTTCATAGCCTATCGCGGGTTCGAATCCCGCCCTCTCCGCCAACCAACAAAAGAGCCCCCTCGCGGGGCTTTTTTGTTGGTTGGGAGATGGTGTGCGGATGAGAGCCCGAGGTTCGACCGATTTGCGCAGCGAATCGGGCCGCACGCAGTGCGCCCCGCAGGGGCGAGAAAACGCATCAGCGTTTTCGAGGCAATCCCGCCGCCTGACCAAATCCAAGACCAGCCCGCTCGAGGGGCTGGGACCCGCTCATTGACCAGTCAGATGTTCGTAGGCCCCGCACCCATATTCATTTCCGAAGTCACAGGCCTTGCGATACGCCTCCAGGGCCTTCGCCGGATCGCGATCCGGATTGGAGCCGTCATCGTGAATGAGCGCGATGCCGAAACAGCCAGTGCCGCTCCGCCCCTCACAAGCCATTTCGTAGTACTCCAATGACAGTTTGCGATCCTGAGGCAGTCCGCCCGTACCCCATTGGTAGTGGGATCCAACGATTGCGCAAGCCTCGTAATTCTTCCCGGCGCATTCGGTGAGCAAAGCGGTGGAGTCGTCTGCCGAGACCGGCAGTGTTGAGGCGAGCATGAGGCCCAGCAGCAGGTGTTTCATGGCATTAATCCCGAACAGAGTGAAGGTGTGTGACAGGCGGCGACGGTATCGCAGGTCCATAACGCGCCCGGCGCGCAGTGCGCGCATGCAGATGGTGACAGGAAACCCTACACGCACAAAATCCTGATTGTCACAGAGCTTACACATTGCCTCCCTATCCTGCGCCGCAAGTCGGGCAGTGAGGGCGCGACCGGAACAGCGCAAGGAGCGCAGTGCTGGTCAGGAATATCCCTCACGGATGCCCGGTTGGATCGCAATCACACCCCAGAAGGAGCACCCCATGAAATTTCCCACCCCCGTGAAATCACTGGCCGCAGCCATCGCGCTGGCTGCCACCGGCAGCGCTCAGGCGCTCAACATATCCCAGTTCAACGAGGCCCAGACGGCGAATCAGGTCACCATTCGCATGTCTGGCGCCACCGCCCATGACAAAGGCCTCCTGACCCTGCTGCGCGACAGCGCAGTGGGTGCGCAGATCTGCGTGCCGGATACTCTGGACGTATACATCCTGGCTACCAAGAACGACGCGCTCTACTTCTGCACGGGTGGAGATGCCTCAGGCGCGCAGGGCAAGCGCCTTGCGATATTCAAGGAATCTGATGGTGGTTCCGGCGTGGGGGTCGGTCCGCTGGTGCGCTCCACCTCCACGTTGAATATCGTGGATGGCTCGACCATCACCCGCAATTTCATCGATCCCACCGCGCCGGCACTCGCGAATTCCACCGGCACGCCGAAAGCGGCCGAAGGTCCGCTTTCGGCTTACACCGAACACGCCAATCTGGATTCCAGTGCGGTGGTTACCAACCAGCAGTCCGAAGTTGGCATCTCTGATGTGGAGCCTGCGCAGTTCAAGCAGATCTACAGGCCCAACCTGACCGATGCCGAGCTTGCCAACCTGCAGGTGAACGGCATCTCCAGCGTCATCTTTGGCGTACCGGTTACGAAGGTGGCTTACAAGGCTCTGCAGGCGATCCAGTTCCCGCCAGACAATAAATGCAATCCTGGGAACGCGGGTTACGGCGACCTTGACGCCCTGGGCTCGGTGGCAAGTTCACAAGCCTGCATGCCCAGTCTGAGTCGTGACCTGCTTGGCGGCATCTACACCGGCCGCATCACCAAGTGGAACCAGATCTGGTCGCCAACCCGCCCTGTCAATGCAGCGAATGTCGCGACATTTGGTCTCCCGAACACCGACATCTTCATCCAGCGTCGCGTTGCAACGTCGGGTACCGAGCGCAGTTTCGAGATTTTCTTCGCAGGAACCGATTGTGTGAATGGCGCACCCCCCTTCCTGAGCAATACCAATGCGCGGGTGACAGAGAACTCTGGCACCAGCAACGTGGTCTCCGGCCTGAATGCTGACAACACAGCGCGCAAGGGCTCCATTGGCGTGCTGACCTCGGAGCGTGTTGCTGCAGTCAGCGATGGCTGGCGCTTCATCAAGGTGGACGGCGCCGCCCCCAGTGTGCTGAATGCCGTCAAGGGCAGTCACGAGTTCTTCTTCGAGTCCACCATCCAGTGGCGCAAGACGACGATCAACAGTGACCTGCCGGCACTGCCTCAAGCCAAGCAGAATGTGGCTCAGGCCATCGTGAATCAGCTGGGCAAGCCTGACGTGGTCTCCCGCCTCAACACCGCGTTCGGACACCCGTTCGGCCGTGCAGGATTGCTTGGGAATGCGGTGAAAAACAAATCTGCGGCGGCATTGACGCCGTACATCGCGAAGGGTGCGGATCCGGCCGCGAAAAACGATGTCTACAACCGCCCAATCGCTACCAGCACCCGCGGCGTCACGGGCACTCCGAATGCCTGCCGGATGACGGTGAAGGTCAGCAACAGGGCCCAAGCCGGCCTCTAAGTCCTGACCTCGGTGGGAGGTTGGAGCACAAGGTTCCAACCTCCCTCTTTTCTGTCACGCAATCGTCACATTTCCTCCCGATCATCGCAGCGCCCCGCAGGATTGTTTTGCGCACACCGTCCTCCCTCCCTGAACCGACTGGATTTTGAGGAATTTCCGCTTGCTTTCTGAGACGCATCTCGCAGAGGCGACACGCCCTCGGTGGCGGCTGTCGAGGTTCGCGGCTCGCACATTTGCACTGGCTTGTGGTGCCTTGCTTCAGGCACTGGTTCACGCGAATCCGCCGCTACCCGTCCCTTCCAGCGTGTTCGTGACTTCCGGAGCGGCCAATGCCCCGGTGGTGGCCGGGCAGACCATGAACATCCAACAACTTTCTCCCAGTGCCACCTTCAACTGGGAGAGTTTCAACATCGCACGCGAGCATGCCGTCAGGTTCGAGCAACCGGATGCAAGATCCATCGCGCTGAATCTGATCAATCAGGCTGATCCTTCTGTCATCCGGGGCAGCCTCACTGCAAATGGTGAGGTCTGGTTGCTCAACCGCAATGGCATTGTTTTTGGCGCGGGTAGTCAGGTTGATGTGCGTGGTCTCATTGCCTCATCCCTCAGTATCACTGACGACGCGCTCGCCAATGGCATCGCGCCACCGAATGCCCAAGTCAGTGGCGCGCCTGCCTTTCGCGGCAATGTTGCCCGGGATGGGACGCCGGAAAGCGGTGCGGTGCGAGTCAAGCAAGGCGCGCGGATCCAGACCAACGGACCCAATGGCCGCGCCTTCTTGTTTGCGCCGGAAGTCAGCAACGAAGGCACCATCACGGCTAACGATGGGCAGGTTGCCCTTGCCGCCGGCAGCGAAATCCTTATCCGCCAGCCAGGAGAGGGGCAGGGCAGTGGCCTCATCATCGAGGTGGGCAAGGGTGGGACCCTCACCAACGGCTCGGCAGACAACGCCGGCGAAACGGATCCCACGAAGCTCATTGGTCAGGTCGTGGCTGATCGGGGCACGGCCACCCTGGTCGGACTTTCTGTCAACCAGTTGGGGCGGGTGAGTGCGAGCTCAGCCGTAAGGCAAGGCGGGCGCGTTCGCCTTCTCGCGCGCCAGTCCGTGGCACTGCCTGGAACTCCACAGCTTGTGCCAACCCGCGGCGGCCAGCTCACTCTGGGCGAGAACAGCGTGACGGCAGCGAACCCGGAACTCGATGAAACCACGCTGGCGGTGGATGCCAGCCCGGTGCTCAAGGGCAAGGTGGACTTGACTGGCAAGACCGTTGAGTTCCGGCAGAACAGTCTGCTGCAGTCCAAGGGCGGAGACATCTCCATAACAGCCAATGACTCCGGTAATGAGCGGCTGGCGGTGATGGATGTGCCTGCCAATTCCGAAAGCCGGATCCTGGCGCGTGCTGGCAGTCGCGTGGATGTCTCCGGAACCGACGCCACTGCGCAAACCAACCGCAACTTCCTGAAGGTCAAGCTCCAGGGCGCGGAGCTGAAAGACCGTCCCGAGCAGCGCACGGGTGTTCTCCGAGGCACTGAAATCACGGTTGACCTGCGCCGAGCCGGAATTCTCGCCGATGGCACCCCATGGATAGGCACTCCGCTTGCCGATTTGCGGGAAGCTGCGGCGGCGGGGCTCTATCGCACAAACGCAGAGCGCCACAGTGTCGGGGGCAGCGTCAGCCTCGCCAGCCAAGGTGCCATTCTTCTGGAACAGGGCTCCTTGATCGATGTTTCGGGTGGCGTGGTTCATCACTCCGCCAGCACCGTGGGTAGCTCGCTCGTCGCAATAGGTGGACGCTTGCTGGACATTGCCGAGGTGGACCCCGGCCTGCCTATTCAAGCCGTCATCCAGCGAGTGGAGGTGCAGGACCGCAAGTGGGGACAGAGCAGCAGCTGGGATCTTTTCGTCAATCCTGCAGGTGACGCCTACACAGAAGGCAAGGATGCCGGCAGTCTTACCATGAACGCCCCACGCATGTTCCTGGCGGGAGATGCTCGTGGCTCTGTGCTGGCAGGGACCTACCAACGACTCGCACCTGACTTTGCGGCATTGAATGGTCTGGCCAGGCCCTACGACCAGAGGCCGCGCGGTGGCCAACTCCGGATTGGCTCTGAGGTCTCCTTCCAGGAGCCGGACCCGATGCTTGTTGCTCCCGATATTCGACTCGGTGGCATTGATCCGTTCCGCGCGTCGGGTAACGCCAACTTGCTCACCCTGCCGATATCCAGGATCCCGCGCGCGACGCGTCTGCGGCCCGATTGGTTCGGCCCCGAAGGATTCAGCGAAGCAACCCTGTTCAGTGCCGGCAAGGTTCTGCTCGAGGCCGAAACGGTTCTCGATCTGGGCCCGGCGGGCCGCCTCCGGGTGGAAGCGGGAGACATCCTCATTGCCGGCGCCGTCTACGCCCCTGGCGGCAACATCGAACTTTCAGCACGCGATACGTCCGAGCCGGCGGGGGTAACGCCTGCGACGGGCGGATTGAGGTTGGCGAGAAGCGCAGTGTTGGATGTGAGTGGTCTGTGGACCAATGACCTGCGCAGCCAGAATCCGGTCGCCCCGGGCGGTGAGAGTCCGCGCCTGCCAGACGCAGGACAGATCAGTCTTCTCGCGCAAGGCAAAGGTCCGGGGCTCGGTGGTCTGGTACTGGAATCCGGCAGCGCACTGCGTGCCGACGGTGGCGCCGTACTCTCCGCTGAAGGCCGTCTGCAGGCGGGTCGTGCAGGGACAATTGAACTCGTCGCGCGGGCCGACGCATTGCAGACTCCATATGCGGTGCCTCTCAATCTCGCCGGCACCTTCTCGGCCTATGGGCTCCTGGATGGAGGCACGCTCGAGATCACGGCTCCTGATATCTGTATCGGGAGCTGCGCCGGTAACCCCAAGACTCGACTGGACCTGGCCCCGAGGTTTTTCCAGCAAGGTGGTTTTTCTGCCTATGAACTGAATGCAGTAGGTGGCGGGGCCCGGATAGAAGATGCCGTGTTCATCACGCTCTCCCAGCAGAATCGGGTGCTGGATGCCGACTTCCGCACCCGGACCAGTGGTACCGACCTGCGCGCCTTCTCCTCACTCGGCACCTTGCCCGAGTCCCAGCGACAGCCCGTGGATCTAGGTCTGCGCGTGCGCGCAGAAACCCCGCTCAACCAATTCACAGACGCCACCCTCCAGACACTCGGGTTTCTCGATATTGGACGCGGTGCAGGGATTTTGGGCGAGGCGGGCGCGACGATCTCCTTGCTGAGTGACACGCGTCTCCTGATTGACGGCACCGTGAGCGCTCCGGGCGGGCGGATCCATGCGGAGCTGACCAGTGGCATTTCAGGCTCGCGCCTCCTGCAATTCCTGCCTTCCCAGACCCTGTGGCTGGGCTCAGAGGCCCAACTCCTGACACCGGGTGTGTTCATCAAACAGCCCGATGCGAGAGGACTGCTGCGCGGTGATCTGCAGTCTGGTGGAACCATTGATCTCATCGCACGCAGTGGTGCCCTGATCGTTGAACCCGGCGCGTTCCTCGATGTTCGCGGCAGCAGCGCCACCTTGGATCTGTTCCAGGATGACGGAAGCAGCCTGCAGATAAACCGACAGCTCGTGGGCAGCGACAGCGGGCATATCGCCCTGCGGGCGGCAGAAGCGATCCTCTTTGGAGGCCGGATGGCCGCTGGCGCCGCTCTCCCGGGAGTGCGAGCGGGGTCCCTCTCCATCGTGCTCGATGCCCAGCAGCGCAATGACAATCTCGAACTTTCCGCCGCCGGGCTTGGCCTGCCACAAGGGACTCGCGAGTTGCGGGTCTCGGAGTCATTTACGGCCGTTATTCCAGAGGGTTTCGTTCCGGGGAGAGCCCTGCCGTCAGAGCTGAATGGAATCGGCCTTTTGAGTGAGTCCCAAGTGGCTGACGCCGGTTTTGGTGAAATCTTTCTCCAAGCGCGCAATATTTCACGCGACGGACGCGCTGTAGCGCCCGGTGTCATCAGCTTCGCCGGCGACATCACGCTGTCCGCGAGTCGCAGCATCACGCTTGCAGCCGCTTCTCTCTACGGTGCCGAAGCACAGCTGAATCTCATCGCCCCGCGGGTGATTCTCGGTAATCCAGACAACAATGCAGATAACCGGCACAGGGCACCCCAGGCAGTCAACACGGCAGTAGGCACTGGCAATGGCAATCTACATGTCCACGCTGGACTCATCGATCTGGTGGGAAACTGGGCGCTGGACGGTTGGCGGAATGCTCACTTCGAAAGCGCGGGCGACATTCGCTTCAGTGGCGTGCAGGTGCTGTCCAAGGCTGATGGCACCATCGACACGCGTGGTCGCGGGAGTCTTCTGTCCTCTGCCAACCTGCTGTTCACCGCGGATCAGAGCTATCCGGTCACGCTGACCGATTACCTGGTCAGCACCTTCGATCAGGCCAACGGCAGCGTATCGTTCACGGCCAATGCGGGTCTTGACTCATCACGGGCGACGGTCCTGTCAGCTGGCGGCAATCTTCTGGTCAAGGCTGCAGAGATCACTCAGGCGGGGGTGTTGCGAGCCCCCATGGGGGCTTTGTCCCTGGAGGCCACCCGCAGGATCGATTTCGCGTCGGGCAGCCTCACCTCGACTTCGCTTGAGGGTGCCACTGTGCCCTTCGGCACCATCGAACTCGCCAAGGATTGGGTATATCTCCTGGATTCTCCCGGCCTCAATCGACCGCGACTGGTCTTTACTCCCCAATCCAACAGGGGCGTGGACCCTTTCCCCGAACCGGTGCTGTCACTGTCCGCTCCTACCGTCAATCTTTCGGCGGGAGCTCAGGTTGATCTCTCTGGTGGCGGGAATCTGCAAGCGTATGAGTTCTTGCCCGGACTGCTCGGCAGCAAGGATGTCCTGCCTCTGGATGGCAGCTTTGCAGTGCTGCCCTCGCTTGATTCAGCGTGGACGCCTCTGGACCCGCAGGAACTGAGGGGCTTCGGATACACCATAGGCACGACGGCCCAGTTCAGTGCGGGTGCCCAAGGTTTGCTCTCCGGGACGTACGCGGTGCTGCCGGCCCACTATGCCTTGCTGCCCGGTGCATTCCTCGTCACACCGGTCTCCGGTTATGAGGACATGGCGACAGGAGCTTCACGTGAGCTGCCTGGCAAGGGCACGGTGGTGTCCGGACGATTCGGTTATGCCTCAAGCCTCGACGCCGCCGCGCGTAGCGGCGGCTTCCTCATTCGCAGTGCAGAGTCACTGGCGAGCCTCGGTGATTTCCGTCTGTCTCTGGCCAGCGATTTCAGTGGCCTACAGGATGCCTTCAGGCCGCAGGATGCGGGCACCCTGCAGATTGCGGCCAGCAACGAGCTTGAACTCGCGGCCAACCTCAAGGCGATCGCTGCGGGTAATGGACTAGCCTCGCGTCTGGAAATCAGCGCCGACCGCCTCGCCATCGTGGCTGGCGGGCTGCAGGCCGCGGAAGGCTTTCTTGCCCTGGATGCCTCTCAGTTGAATAGTTTCGGCGCCGGGCGCCTGTTCCTGGGCGGCACCACCGAAGGCGGAAGAAATGAGCGGGTCGCGACATTACGTGCCCTTGAAGTCCGCCTTGAGAATGAAGCCGCGCTGGTGGCTCCCTCGATTTCACTGGGTGCGTTGGAACGCGTGGTGCTGGAGGAGGGTTCCACCCTCGAAGCCACAGCGAGTGAAGGCTCAAGTGTCGAGGACGCTCTCACCTTGGTCGGTGACGGTGCCCTCCTCAATGTCAGCTCCGGCGGTCGCACACGCTTGAGCAGATCCGGGGAAACCGGCGTGAGCGGCATCCTCGAGATTCAGGAAGGGTCGAGCCTGATAAGCCCCGCATTCACATTGATGGATGCAAGCGCGCTGTCACTGCTTGCTGGCAATCTCGAACTCGCCGGCATTCTCAATGTAGGGGCTCCTCAAATCACCTTGGGCGATGGCGGACTCAACGCGAGCGGAGCAGTACTCTCACAGGCATTGCTCGACGGGTTTGCACTCGACCAGTTGGTGCTGGCCAGCCGCTCAGCGATCACTGTTTCAGGGGCTGTTGATCTGGGTGTGGATCGTCTCACCTTGGAAGCGCCGGGACTGGAAAGCTCCGGCACAGACCCGGCCGGTACTGTGTTGCGGGCCAAGCGTGTTGATCTCTTCGCACTTGGCCCCTCGGTGACACCCCTCGTGGAGCAGGCTGACCCGTCAGGGACGATCACGATTGCTGCCGAGGAAATCCATCTTGCCGGCAGTGATGAAGCCAGTTTTGACATCAAGGGCTTTTCCCGCACCACGCTTGTAGCAGAGGCCTTTCTGCGCGGTGAGGGCGCCGCCTCACTGCGCACACAGGGCGATCTCGCCCTTGAGGTGGGCTTGCTGACCGCCGCCACCGGTGCCTCGACCGGTCTGCAGGCCACCGGAGAATTCTTGCTCACCGGTAGCACCGGAACGGCCATCCCGGCAAATACGCCTGCACCGGGGCTCGGTGCACAACTGCGGGTGCTGGCGAATGGCATCACTGTGGACGGGCGTATCGCGATAACGGCAGGCAGCATTGAGCTACGGGCGGCCGGGGGAACAGGTATCAGCCTGCTTGACGCAGCTTCGCTCGACGTCTCCGGTGCCGTGGTGAATCTCGGCGCCGGTGAAGCTTCCGCGCCCGGTGGGGCTCTCTCATTGACTGCCGATGCGGGGAATATCGGGGTCGGCAGCGGCGCCAGGCTGGATGTGCGTGGTAGGGGCGCTGACGGTGATGCCGGCTTCGTGAAACTCCTCGCGCCTGAGGGCGAAATTTCCTTCGACCCGGCAAGCCTGCTGGGATCTGCCGAGGTATCGGGACGCAGTGGTTCGCTCAGCCTATTCGCTGAAAACGTCATGACAGCTGGCTCCACCGGGCGCGCGCTCACCTTGTTAGGTGATGCAGGCTTTCAGGAATCACTCTCGCTGCGATTGGGGCGAGGCGATCTGTCGATCGCTGCCACAGACCGAATCACGGCTCGCAATGTCGCCTTGGTTGCTGATGACGGCGACATCGGCATCGCGGGCTGGATCGACACCGGTGGCAAGGGGGGTGCCGTAACGCTGTCCGCTGCAGAACAAGTGCGCCTGCGTGGCACCGCGCGTATCGACGCCTCTGCGACCAACGAGGGTGGACGCGTGTTCCTGGAGACTGCTGCTGCCAGTGATGGCCAACAGGCAGTCGGCGGGCTCTTCCTGCAGGCAGGCAGCATCATTGACGTCAGTGGAGAACTGGGTGGAGAAGTTACACTGCGTCTGCCCCAGGCGAGTGCCCTGACCCTGCTTTCACCGGGCGGCGGCGGGCCGTTGCTTCAGCTCGCAGGTCAGATTGATGGCGCAAGCCGGATCATCGTGGAGGGTTTCAGGGCCTACACGGACGACACGATCACAGCTCCGGACGTTCTGGCGGATGCAGGCAATGCGCGCTTCGCCCATGCTGCCGCATTCATGCAGGGCGCTGGCGCGATGCGCACAGCCCTCGGTACTGCAGCCAACGACCCGGTTTTCCGGATCAGGCCGGGTATTGAAATTCGTGGCAGTGGTGCCGGTGTGGGCAACCTTGCCATCGACGCGATCTGGGACCTGTCTACTTGGGTATTTGCAGGCCAACCCGGAAATCTGACGCTGCGCGCCGCGGGCAACCTCACCGTCAATGAATCCATCTCGGACGGTTTCGACGGTACGGCCGATCTTTCCCAAAAATCGGCCGCGGGGCGCGCCCTGCGATGCACGGATCCCGAAAACTGCGGTGTCCGCCCCAATGCGGCGCCGAAACTGCTCACCCGCGAGTCGTGGTCCTACCGGCTGGTCGCGGGGAGCGATCTGTCATCCGCGTCGAGTGCGGCCACGCTACTGACACTCGACGGAACAGGTGACCTTGTGCTCGCGCCCGGCGTGGGGAGCACCGAGAATCCAGGCAACGACAACATCCCGGTGGCGCGCCCCATTCTCAACGCTATCCGCACCGGCACCGGCTCAATCGAGCTGCAAGCCGCGGGAGACATCACGCTCGGCAACCGGGCAGCAGTGGTCTACACCGCGGGTCGTGATCGAGGAAACGGGATTCGCCTGGGCAACAGCGCAGGCCAGCTTGGTCGTGCCTTTCTCGCCAACAGACCCTATCCGGAAGAGGGCGGCGATGTGCGCGTCAACGCCGGCGGTAATCTCAACGGCGTCGACCCCGAACTGATCTATGACAACAGCCCGTTTGAGTTCCCCCGTCAACTCGTCTCCAGCTGGCTGGTCCGGCAAGGCAATGTGGACAACCGCGCCAATCGCGCGACCGGATGGACGGTGGCCCATGAATATTTCGAACAGGGCATAGGCGCACTCGGTGGAGGTAATCTCGAGGCGACCGCAGGAGAGGATTTCTACAATCTTTCGTTGAGCATCCCGAGCATCGGCCAGCAGATTGGCGGCCGCAGCGCAGAGCTCAGTGAGGTCAAGGTCATGGGTGGCGGAACGTTGACGGCGTCCGCCGGCGGTGACGTCCTCGGTGGCGTGTACTATCTGGGTGCCGGTTCTGCGACCCTCACTGCCGGTGGGTCACTCGGTTCCGGGAGGCCCGCCGCGCAATTCTTTGATCTTCCACTGAACCCCGTACTTGTGATCGGCGATGCACGCTTCGATGTCGTCGCGCGAGGGGATCTGGAATTGTCCGGGATGGTGAATCCGACGTTCATCCCCCAAGGGGCACACCAAAAACAATTCGCAAACACGGATCGGAACAGCTATTTCCTGAGCTATGGGAATGCCAGCGGCGTAACGCTCGGTTCGCTCACCGGCAACCTGCGGCTGAGAGACACCACGGAATTGCTGGTGGGGGCTTTCGAGCTCGATTTCTCACAGGAAATCGACAACTCGACGCTACAGGTGCTAGCGCCGTCGCTGGACATGTTCGCTTTCGCTGGTGACGTGCTGATCGACGGGGACTATACCCTTGCGCCAGCTCGGGACGCCGGCCTGAGTCTGCTCGCCGCCGGGAGTATTTTTCTGAACCGGGCGCTTGTGTTGTCTGATGCCGGGGCCTTGCCGGACATCGAGAGCCCTCGCGCCTTCAATGACTTCCAGAGTGCGGGAGCGCTGGTTGCCAAGCTCAACCCTGAGAGCTTGCGCAATGCGTCGACTGCCGCCAACGTACTGTCGTCGCAACCGATCCACGCGCAATCAACGCAGGGGCGGGTATTGTTCGCAACCCGCGATGGTGACATCCAGGGTGCCGAAGGCGCGCTGCTGTTTCTCTCGCGCAAAGCGGAACTGAACGCAGGCAGGGATTTGGTGAATCTGGATGTCATCATCCAGAATCTCGACGCCGATGACGTGAGCTTGGTTTCAGCGGAGCGCAGCCTTTTCTATCAGACGCCGCGTCTGCCGGTGGATACCACCATCGGGAGTGCCGGTGCAGTACTTTCCACCAGCAACACCATCAACGTCTGGGGCCCGGGGCGTCTGGTGGTGACCACAGGTCAGAGTCTCGACCTCGGCACCGCAGGGGGCATTCTCTCGCGGGGCAGCACACTCAATGCCGCGCTGCCCGGCATTGGGGCCAGCCTCTCGCTGTTCGCTGGCCTCGGCTCGGCAGAGCTCAACTTTAATACTTTCGTGGAAGCCTACTTCACGGCGGGCGCCCCCTACGCCGGCGCCGTCGCACAGTACATGCGAGATCGCACCGGCGACCCGGAGTTGACGGAAGAGCAAGCACTCGCGGGCTTCAGGGCCCTGTCCGGCGCAGACCAGACCGAGCTCGTTTTGAGTTCGTTCTTCTCGGAGCTGCGTGAAACGGGACGCGCCGCGGCGGCGAGCACTGGGCCGGACTACACCCGCGGGGATGCTGCCATCAAGGCGCTGTTCCCTGCGGAAAGCTATAGCGGTGGCATGGACCTCTTCTTCAGCCAGATTTTCACCGTGGCGGGTGGTGACATCGAATTGCTGGCGCCGGGTGGTGCGATGAACGTGGGCCTTGCCACTCCTCCCTCCAGCTTCGGAATTGCCAAGGCGCCTTCGGAGCTTGGCATTGCCACTCTTGGAGAAGGCAATGTGCAGGCCTTCCTGCGGGATGACTTCAACGTCAATGAATCCCGGGTCTTCGCCGCCGATGGCGGTGACATCCTGGTCTGGTCGAATCTGGGTGATATCGACGCGGGTCGTGGCGCACGCAGCGCGATCTCCGTGCCCGCCAACCAGTTCCAGTTCGACAATCAGGGCCGCGTGAAGCTGACAGTGCCTCCGCCCATCCAGGGCAGTGGTATCCGGGCCTTCACCACCACGCCGGGTCGCAAGTTCGGGGATACGGATCTGGTCACGCCCGGCGGGGTGGTGAACGCCAGTGAGGCGGGTATCGAGAGCGCCGGCAACATCACCATTGCGGCAGTTGCCGTGCTCGGCGCTGAAAACATCAAAGCCGGTGGCGCTGCCGTGGGTGTGCCCTCGGCAAACGTTGGTGTGGTGGGCGCAGGGGTGGCTGGCGCGGCAGGTGCCGCAAATGCCGCCTCGCGGTCCGCAGTGGACAGCTCCTCAGGCGCTGGCAGAGCGAACGACGCCACATCGGGTCTCGGGGGAACCTCAGTGTCCTTCATTTCGGTTGATTTCCTGGGCTTCGGTGATGAAGAGGACGAAGGATGAAAGCTTCATCGCGCCAGGCCATCTCGTTAATCCTCGCGCTGCTTGCGGGGACCGTCAGCGAGTTCACTTGGGCGGGGGCGGGAACTCCGGTCGAGTCTGACGTCACTGTCGAGTCCGAGGCCCAGGCTGAGGCAGCTTTTGACATCTGGGAGTACCAGGTGGAAGGCAACACCTTACTGCAAGCCATCGACGTGGAGCGGGCCGTCTATGCCCATTTGGGGGAACGCAAGACCATCGATGATGTGACGGCAGCCCAGCGACAACTGGAAGCGGCCTACCACAGTCGCGGCTATGGCACGGTCCTCGTTGATATCCCGGAGCAGGATGTGGAGGGTGGCGTGGTGCGCCTGAAAGTCACCGAGGCCCCGGTCAGAAGGCTGTCGGTTTCGGGCTCTCGCTACTTCTCGCTGGGCAAAATCAAGGCTGGCGTGCCCTCATTGGCCGAGGGCAAGGCGCCCCATCTGCCAACGGTACAGAAAGAGTTGGCGGCGCTGGCGAACCGCTCGCGCGACCGGATGATCACTCCTGTGCTGAAACCGGCGCTCGAGCCTGGCAAGCTCGATGTCGATCTGCAGGTCAAGGACGAACTCCCGCTGCATGCATCGCTGGAAATGAATGACCGTTTCAGCGCGGACACCAAGCGACTCAGGCTCAGTGCAAGCGTGCGCTACGACAACCTCTGGCAGCGAGGACACAGTCTCGGAGCCTCTTATCTGGTTTCGCCCGAGAATCGTCAGGAAGTCGAGGTCTTCTCCGCCAACTACCTGTGGCGTTTCGAGCGGCTCGATCATCTGCTTTCGCTTTACACCGTCAGATCCAACAGCGACATCGCAACTGTCGGCACCCTCGGCGTGATCGGCAACGGCACGATTGCGGGCGCCCGGTACACGATTCCCCTCAAGGCCCTGGACGGTTATTTCCATACCTTCACCCTGGGGCTGGACTACAAGGATTTCGGTGAGTCCATTGGCCTGCTTGGCAATGACATCATCAACAGCCCCATCAACTATTCCATGTTCAATGCCAACTACAATGGAACCTGGTTTGGAGAAGGTTACCTCAGCCGGTTTGATTTCACGCTGAATGCGGCACCGCGTGGGCTCGGAAATACCGACAAGGAGTTCGGGCGCAAGCGCTTCAACGCGGATCCCAACTTTGTGTTCGCGACGCTCACTTTCGATCATGAACGCGTGCTATGGGGCGGGTTCAGGCTGTTCGCCAAGGTTGGCGGTCAGGTGGCCAATTCTCCTCTCATCAACAACGAGTCCTACGCGGCGGGCGGCGTGAACAATGTCCGAGGCTACCTGGAATCCGAGAAACAGGGGGACGACGCACTGAATGGCATCTTCGAGCTGCGTTACGGTGTGCCGAAACCGTCCGGGCTGGAACAGCTCCGCGAACTCGACCTGTTCACCTTCACCGATGTCACCGGCTTGCGCATCAAGGATGCGCTGCCCGGTTCAGTGGAGGAGGCCATGCTCTGGAGTGCGGGCCTCGGGTTCCGCATGAGGGGATTCGATTCGGTGAACGCCATGCTGCTCTGGGCTCTTCCTTTGAGAGATTCGGAGCGCACCGAGACTGGTGACAGTCGCCTGCACTTCAATCTGGGTTACGAGTTCTGAAGATTCTCGCCGTGGGGCCGTCTTTGTCACGGAACCGTAATACTTCCCACTGACCATACGCGCGCCTGCACTGAGTCCTTCTCCTCAAGAGTGATCACCCGATGTTTTTTCTGCGCGCGCTTGCCCTGTTTGGACTGACGGCTCTCACGGTTCAGGCCAACGCCTGGTGGAACCCTGACTGGGCTTATCGCAAGGCAATTACCTTGGACACCACATCGGCCGGCGCTGCAGTTCAGCAGGATCTCCTCGATGTGCCGGTGCTGGTAAGGCTGCATACCGGGAACTTCTCACATTTCCTTGACCTCACCGATGGCGGCGGAGACATACGCGTCGTTGCCGGGGACGACAAGACGCCCTTGCAGCACCACATCGAAAAACTCGATGTTGTCAACGAACTCGCCTTCATTTGGGTGAAGGTGCCCGTGGTTAAGGGTGATCGCGGACCGGCGCCCTTGGTGCCTGCTGACGAGGCGGAAGTGGTGCCGGATGGCACCAACAAGATCTATCTCTACTTCGGAAATCCTCAGGCTCTTGGAAGCACCAGTTCGGCGGGCACTTATGGGCCGGGTAACGCATTGGTCTACCACTTTGACGATGCCGGCGGGGCACCTCTCGATCGTTCGGGCAATGCGTTGCCGGTGCTCTCGGCGCGGGGGCTCGTGTCATCACCTTCACTGATTGGGGATGGGGTTCGCTTTGCCGGCAATGGGGTGCTCAATATTGCGGATTCACCTCAGCTCGCAGTCGAGCCGACCCGGGGCTGGGGCATGAGCGTATGGCTCAAGATGGATGCCCCACAGACAGATGCTTGGGTTTTTGACCGCGCAAATGACAAGCAGCGCCTCAACCTCTCCATTGATGGCACCACGCTGCGGCTGACTTACACAGATGGTGCAGGCGTCACCCATTCCCCACCCGAGGCTCAGCTCATGCTGGGCGCATGGCATCATCTGGCCGTGTCGCTGCGGGACGCCACGATGTTCCTTTACGTGGATGGTGTCGAGGCCGGCACAGTTGCCATCCCCGCTGAGGCCATGACTGGAGACATGACCATGGGGGCGGCCGAGGACGGCACCCACGGCCTTCAGGCTGAGCTCGATGAGCTCCGCATCAATGCGGAGGCTCCCGCTGCGGGGCTCATCCGTTTCGGCGCGGTTACCGAGGGACGCGACGGACTGGGGGTCACCTATCTTGCTGACGAGAGCACCGACACCGAGGGCGGTGGAGAAACCTCCGATGCAGGGCATTCATCCTACTTCGGCATCATTCTCAACCAGGTGTTAGGCAACGACCAGGCCATCATCGAACAATCGGTGATCTTGATCTGCGCACTGATGGCGCTGGTGGCATTTGCCGTGATGGTCCTGAAACAGGCCTATCTCATGGTCTGTCGCAAGTCTTCCGAGCGCTTCCTGCAGGCTTACGAGGATGTGGGGCTCGGCGCAGGCCGTGGGCTCGACGCACTTCTGCCTGATGAAGCGGCCTATGGCAAATCACCGCTCTTTCGCGTTTACCGGCAAGGGATCAAGGAACTTCAGCGTCGACTCGATCGAGACGAAGGAGGTGGCATCAACGAACGCTCCCTGATGGCCATCCGGGCCGCCATGGATGCCGTGATGGTGCGCGAGGGCCAGAAGCTCAACGCCCAGATGGTGCTGCTGACGATTGCCATCTCCGGTGGCCCGTTCATTGGGCTGCTTGGGACCGTGGTGGGCGTGATGGTGACCTTCGCCGCCATCGCTGCCAGTGGTGATGTGAACATCAATGCGATTGCGCCGGGCATGGCGGCCGCGCTGCTTGCCACCACCGCCGGTCTTGGCGTCGCGATACCGGCCTTGTTTGGCTACAACTACCTCGGCTCCAAGGTCAAGGAAATCTCGGCGGACATGCACGTCTACGCTGACGAGTTCCTGTCCCGGATCAACGAACTGCACGGAGTCTGAGGAGAAAGTCCATGGCCAGCGCAGGCAAGGAAGACAACGAACCCTACGATGACATCAACATCACGCCGATGCTCGATCTGGCGTATGTGCTGCTCATCATCTTCATCATCATGACCACGGCCAGCATCCAGGGCATCACGGTCAACCTGCCCCAGGCGAGCGCGGCGCCAAGTCTCGCCAAACCCAAGACCAAGGCCGTGACCATCACTGCGGAAGGCCAGATCTACCTCGACACCTATCCCGTGACCCTGCAGGAACTCGAACAAATGCTCGGCCAGTACAAGGCTGCTGACCCCGAGCTGCCCGTGGTCGTGAAGGGCGACGCCGCAGTCCAGTACCAGAAGGTCATGGAGGTTCTGGACATGATCGGGCGACTGCAGATCACCCAGTTGGGTCTGGTCACCCAGAAGCTTGTGAAGTGAACCCAGTCGATGTCGCGTGATGACCGATCGGAGAAGCGCAACTGGAAGGTGATCGCTGCAGCCTTGGGTATTGGCCTCGTCCTCGTGGGGCTTTTCGTGTTCGGTGCCCTGCGCATGATGCGAAATTCCGAACTGGCTCCCCCACCGAAAGAGCAGCAGATCATCGTCATGCCGCGGGCGGAACCGCCGCCGCCACCTCCACCACCGCCGGAGCAGCCGCCCCCGCCGGAGGAGGAGAAAGTGGAGGAGCCGGTCCCTGAGGAAGAGCCAACGCCAGAACCTGACGCTGCGGACGACGCACCCGCCGGCGACGATCTGGGCGTGGATGCCGAAGGAAGCGGGAGCGGGGATGGCTTTGGCCTGGTCGGAAAGAAAGGCGGCAGAGGTCTCATCGGGGGAGGGGACAGCAACCGCTGGTATGCCGGCATCGTCCAGCAGGACCTCCAGCGTCGCCTGATGGAAAGTGACGCCGCTCGCAAGGCCAAGTACGCCGTCATCATTCGCCTTTGGTTCAACCCGGATGGGGCCGTGTCGCGTTACGAACTGGCCGGCTCGACGGGTGATGCTGAAAGCGAGCAGGCCCTGCGGGCGGTGCTTGCAAAGCTCCGTCTCGACCGCCCGCCCCCGGAAAACATGCCGCAGCCGATGAAGCTGCGAATCGTCTCACGCTGAAGCCCGTCATTTTTGAGGCCTGCAACTTGAAAACGCTTTATCCAACCCCGATTGCCCTTGCTCTCGCGCTGTGTCTGGGTCAGATCTCACCTGTCAAGGCAGGCGATGAGACGCGTGACCTGCTGGAACTCAAGCATACGGTGGTCAACCTGGTCGATGCCCTGGTGGCTCAAGGAGTGCTGAACAAGGAACAGGCGGCGACCCTGATTGCAAAGGCTGAGCGAGACGCCGCGCAACAGGCCGCGCGCACGATCGAGGCCAACGCAGGTGCTCCTGCATCCCCCCCGGTTGGTGAGCGGCGGACCGGCCCTGATGGCAAACCGGTGGTGCGGGTCGGTTATGTTCCAGAGGTCGTGAAAGAGGAACTGCGCAATCAGCTCCGAGCGGAGATGCGTGCGGATATTCTTGCGGATGTCTCGGAAAAGGCCCGTCAGGAGAAGTGGGGAACGCCGGAGGCCTTGCCCGCTTGGTTGAACGCGATTTCGCTCTATGGCGACGCCCGTTTGCGCAATCAGCTCGATGTGTTCGACTCCGACAACCCGGAGACTCTGGGCGGCCAGAACCTGTATCTGGACATACTCGCCATCAACCGCGCGGGCGGTATCGGGCGTGCGGGCACTGCAGCCTTCCTGAATACCTCGGACGACAGGAACTACTGGCGCGAACGGGTGCGTCTGGGGCTGGTGGCAAAGATCAATGACCAGTGGTCTTTTGATGCTCGCTTGACCACAGGCCGCCCGGACAGCCCGGTCTCCGCCAACGCGGCCCTCGCGAGCTACTCGCAGCGCTTCTCGGTGCAGATGGACAAGGCCCAACTCAAGTATGACCTTGTCAACCGCGAGGGTTTGCACTGGCTCACCCTCGTCGGCGGGCGACTTGCAAACCCCTGGTTCAGTACCGACATGGTCTGGGACGAAGACCTCGGCTTCGACGGTGTGGCAGGAACGCTGAGGCACTCCATCGACTTTGCCAGCGGCGTTGGCTTGAATCCCTCCACACTTGATCGCAAGGCTTATCTCACCTTTGGATTGTTCCCGATCCAGCAGCCCGACTTCATCGATCAGGACCGATTCCTGGCCGGGGGGCAGCTTGGGGCGGACTGGCAGTTCGACAATCAGAGCCTTCTGCGCATGGGGGTGGCGTTCTACGATTTCATCCACGAAACGGGCAAGCGCAACGCCTTTGGCAGTACCGTCAACAACAGCACCGCGCCGCAATGGCTGCAAAAAGGTAATCTGCTCTTCAACATTGCCAACACTCCCGACCCCATCAACGATCCGAGCGGGCAGAACAGCCAGTTGTTCGCGCTGGCCTCCGAATACCGCTTGCTGGATTTCAATATTTCCATGGACTTCGCCCAGCTCGCGCCGCACCACGTGATCCTCAGTGCCAACGTGGTGAAGAACATCGGTTTCGACGAGGACGAAATCCTGCGTCGCACCGGTGGGCAGACCTATCTGTATCCCATCAAGGACCGTACGCTCGGCGCCATGGCTGGCATACAGGTGGGCTGGCCGCAGATCACGCGCTTCGGCGCCTGGCAGGTCATGTTCGACTATCGCTATCTGCAGCGGGACGCGGTGCTGGATGCATTCACGGACTCGGTGTTCCATCTTGGAGGAACCGACAGTCAGGGCTTCCGCATCGGTGCGCTATTCGGCCTGAACAAGCACATGTGGGTGCGGGGACGCTGGATCTCCTCGACCGAAATCGATGGACCGCCGCTGGCCATCGACACACTGCAATTCGACCTCAACGCGCGGTTCTGAGGTCATGGCGCGTTCATCCTTCAGACACCAGCTCCTCCTCTTCATTCTGGCCTGCCTGTGTAGCTGCCAGGTTGCCGCGCAGACGGCTTCGCCCGACGCGGCTTCCAGCCGGGCTTTGGCGCGAGCGCAAGCGCTGTTGAAGCGGGTGAATGCGCAGAAAGTCGCAGCTGAGGCTGAGCTTGCCAAGGTGCGTGGCGAACTGGCTGCCGAGCAGGCGGCCCTGATGGAGTCGAAGGCCAAAATCAAGACGCAGGCTGAGGCTCTCGCGGGAATCGAAGCCGGGCTGGCCACGACCACTCGACAGAAAGTGCAGACTGAGCGCACCTTGGGGAGCACCAAAACCCGTCTCGAGCAGACTGCATCCGCCTTGAAGGATACCCGCCAGACTCTGCGTGACACGGCGGCGGAACGTGAACGCCTCGCAAGCGAACTGGCCGCGACGCAAGAGCAGCTCGCGGACGCCGAGCGCAGGAATCAGGAGCTCTATCGGGCGAGCACTGAGCTGCTTGAAGAATTTTCCAGTGAGACCACGTTGCAGAGGCTGTTCCGCAGCGAGCCACTCACCGGTATTCGTCGCGTGCAGATCGAGAATCTGCAGCAGGATTACACCCACCGTCTGGATGACAATCGACGCAACGCCTCGCCGGCTGCCGTACCCTTACCCTGAGCAGTCTGTTACCGCAGGGACTCCGCTTGGCCCGGGGGCCCCGTAGCCCCGGGCCTCAAATCCGGCTACAGTGCCGGCTTCCCATGGTGACCGTGCCGGTCCCCTCGCGACGCAAGTCCGTGAACCCCGTCAGGCCCGGAAGGGAGCAGCGGTAACGGAGACTGCGGGTGCCGGGGTGTGGCTGGTACGGTCGCCGCCCAATTTCGTCATGACGACACAGTCCCGGCGACCAACCCTGTTCGTGAAGGCCTCGGCACCGCGATGACCTACCAAGTCCTGGCGCGCAAGTGGCGCCCCCGAGATTTCAGCCAGATGGTCGGCCAGGGCCACGTCCTGCGTGCGCTCGTGAACGCACTCGACACCCAGCGCCTGCATCACGCCTACCTCTTCACGGGCACGCGTGGCGTGGGCAAGACCTCCATCGCGCGCGTACTGGCCAAGGCCCTCAATTGTGAACAGGGCGTCTCGAGCACGCCGTGCGGTCAGTGCAGCAGCTGCCGTGAAGTGGAGGAGGGGCGCTTCGTCGATCTCATCGAGGTGGACGCCGCCTCGCGGACCAAGGTCGACGACACCCGGGACCTTCTGGAGAACGTGCAATACGCACCTGCCCGCGGACGTTTCAAGGTGTACCTCATTGACGAAGTGCACATGTTCTCCAACTCCTCTTTCAATGCCTTGCTGAAGACCTTGGAGGAACCTCCTCCGCATGTGAAGTTCCTGCTGGCCACGACCGATCCGAAGAAACTTCCGATCACCATCCTGTCGCGTTGCCTGCAATTCAACCTGAAGCGCCTGAGTGCGGAGCAGATTCGCGAGCAGTTGCAGAAAATCCTCGAGGCCGAAGGCATGGGTGCCGAACGCGGCGCACTCGACCTTATCGCCAATGCCGCCGATGGCAGCATGCGCGACTCCTTGAGCCTGCTCGATCAGGCGATTGCCTTCACCAATGGCACGCTGGCGACGCATGAAGTGGCGAGCATGCTGGGTACGGTGGGAACCGGTCAGGTCCTACCTCTGGTGGAAGCGCTTGCTGCAGGTGATGGTGTGGCGCTGCTTTCCTCTGCCCGCGCACTCGCCGAATTCACGCCCGACTTCGCCCAGATTCTGGGTGAGATGCTGTCCGTCCTGCGTCGCGTCGCGGTATGCCAGGCACTGGGCGAGGAGGCTGACACGCTGGAGGAAGACCCCGCGGTGAAGGCGCTCGCGCGCACGCTTAACCCGGAGGAATGCCAGCTCTTCTACCAGCTGGGACTGCATGGGCGTCGTGATCTGCCGCTCGCGCCGGAGCCCCTCATCGGCTTCGAGATGGCGCTGCTGCGCATGCTCGCTTTCAAGCCGGAAACTTCGCAGGCTCCCGAATCCCCCGTGCCTACCGGTGCACAAACTGCGCCCGCGCCCCGCGTCGAGTCCATGCGAGCGCCCACTGCACCCTCTGCGCCCCAGGCACCCTCCGAGGTCCCTGAGCGCGCACCCGAGCGCCAGACTTCGCCGGTTGCGCCCGCCAGGCCGGCGACACCTCAGAATTCACCCGCCGCAGAGCGTGCGCCATCGCCCCGTCCGGCGGGAGAGGGTACATCAGTGGATCTTCCTCTCGATTGGGCAGCCACGGTCTCAGGCTTGCAGGCGAGCGGTCTTGTGCGCGAATTCGCCCGCCACTGCGCGTTCCTGCGCATGGAGGGGAATGTCATCGAGCTGTCGCTGACACCCCAGTCCGAAAACCTGCGCAGCGAGCGGCAGGTCAAAGGCCTGGAGCAGGCACTCCGTCAGGCTTTGGCCCGCGATGTGACCTTGCGCTTCAAGCGCGACGGTGGTGCCAGCGCACAAACGCCGGCGCAGGCGCTGTCCGAGGCGGAAGCGGCACGCCAGGCTGCCGCTGCCCGGCAGATCGAGAATGATCCCGATGTACTCGCGCTGCAACGCCAGTTCGGCGCCACCATCGAACGCATCGAGCCGACGGACCCTTGAGTCCGCGCGGACATGCATGTGCCGTATGAAGGCGCGTCACCCAGCAAGAGGAATGGAGCAAGCCAGATGAAAGGTCCCTTGAGCAACCTCATGAAACAGGCCCAGCGCATGCAGGAGGATCTGAAGCGCGCGCAGGATGAGATCGCCACGATGGAGATCACGGGCGAAGCCGGCGCCGGCATGGTCAAGATCACCATGAACGGGCGACATGATGTGAAGGCCGTGAAGATCGATCCGATGCTGCTGCAGGACGACGTGACCATGCTGGAAGATCTGGTAGCCGCCGCTGTCAACGATGCCGTGCGCAAGGTTGAGCGGATGAGCTCGGAAAAAATGGCCGGCATGGCGCAGGGCATGAATCTGCCGCCCGGATTCAAGCTGCCCTTCTGAGCGGATTCCTATGACCACCGAGGTGCTCAAGGATCTGGTGCGGGCCCTGCAATGCCTGCCGGGGATCGGCCCCAAGTCCGCGCAGCGCGCGGCGTTTCACCTGCTAGAGCGCAACCGCGACGGTGGCAGACGTCTCGCCCGTGCGCTGGAGGATGCGATGGATCGGGTGGGACATTGCGTCCACTGCCGTACGTTCAGCGAAAGCGAGGAATGCCGCATCTGCGCCTCGCCCGCGCGTGATGCCTCCATCTTGTGCGTCGTGGAGTCACCGCTCGACGTGGCGGCGATCGAGCAGGCCATGGAATTCAAGGGCCGTTACTTCGTGCTGCTCGGGCGTTTGTCGCCGATCGATGGGATCTCGCCCGCGAGCCTGCGCCTCGATCTGCTCGAGGCGCGGCTTGCCGGTGGCGAAGTACGCGAACTCATCGTTGCCACCGGTACCACCATGGAAGGTGAAGCCACCGCGCACTACTTGAAGCTCCTGGCTGAACGCGCAGGAGTGACCGCCACCCGCATTGCCTATGGGGTGCCCATGGGCGGTGAACTCGAATACGTGGACAGTTCCACCCTGTCGCTCGCCATTCAGAGCCGACGCGCCTACTGACCGACCCGAGGAATCCGGCATGCAGTATTCGGAGCACAATCTCATCTGGATCGACCTCGAGATGACGGGTCTGGATCCTGAACGTGACACCATCATCGAGATGGCGCTCATCGTGACGTCCGCCGCGCTGGATACCGCCGTGGAAGGACCGGTCATCGCGATTCACCAGCCCGAGGTGGTGCTCGCGATGATGGATGAGTGGAACACCCGCCAGCATGGCCAGTCTGGTCTGTGCGACCGGGTACGCGCCAGCCGATACACGCTGGAAGAAGCAGAGAACGAGGCGCTGAAGTTTCTCACCCTCCACGTGCCTGCGAATACCTCACCGATGTGCGGCAACAGCATCTGCCAGGATCGGCGTTTCCTGCATCGGCACATGCCGCGCCTCGAGCAATACTTCCACTACCGCAACCTGGATGTGAGCACGTTGAAGGAATTGCAGCGTCGCTGGGCTCCGGGCTTGCCGGGGTTCACCAAGCACTCCAGCCATCTCGCGCTGGGTGACATTCGAGATTCAATCGCGGAGCTCAAGCATTACCGCGCGCACTTCCTGCGCGTGCCGGAACTGCAGTGAACACATCCGGCCGTCCCTTGCATGCACCCGATACGGTGCGCGCACTGGAGGAGAAGGCCTGCGCGAAAGGCGGTTTCCCGAGCTACGAACTGATGTGTCGCGCAGGCGCTGCGGCCTTTCGTTACCTGCGCGACCACTGGCCTGCAGCGCGGCGCCTTGCCGTGGTCTGCGGCACGGGCAATAACGGAGGCGATGGTTACGTGCTCGCCACCTTGGCGCATGGCGAGGGACTGGATGTCACCGTGCTGCAGGTGGGCAAGCCCGCAGCCAAGGGCGACGCCCGTCTGGCGTGGCAGGCACTGGAGGCGGCCGGCATACGTGTGAGCGATGCGCCGGGTGTATTGCAGGAGGCGGACGTCATCGTCGATGCCTTGTTCGGCATCGGTCTCAACCGCGAGCTGGAAGGAGAGGTGAGGGCAATGATCTCGCGCATCAATGCCGAGACGGCCCCCGTGCTGAGTCTGGATATTCCCTCGGGGCTCAATGCCTTCACCGGGGCCGTGATGGGGGAGGCCGTGCACGCGGCTGCCACCGTGACATTCATTGCCCACAAGCCCGGCCTGCATACCGGCGCAGCGCGTGCGCATACGGGTGCAATCAGACTGGCGAGTCTCGGTGTGGCGGCTGACGTCGCCAACAGCCCTTCCGCTTTTGCCCGGCTCGTGCATTGGCACGATTTCCAGGAAGCGCGACGTCCGCGCTCAGCCATTGCGCACAAGGGCGATGCGGGACAAGTGCTGGTGGTGGGGGGCGGGGAGGGTCTGGGCGGCGCGGCGCGCCTCGCGGCCGAGGCTGCGTTGCGCACGGGAGCCGGGCTGGTGAGCGCCGCTGTCGCTGCAAGCTCTTTGCAGGCCGTCATGGCGGGCAGGCCCGAGATCATGGCGCGTGCGGTCGCGTCGGCTGCCGATCTGCGTTCGCTCATCCGTCGCGCCTCGGTCATCGCGGTGGGGCCCGGGCTCGGCCAGACGCCTTGGGCACTGGAACTCTGGGCGGCCGTGACCGACGCCAAGCTGCCTCTCGTCGTCGATGCGGATGCCCTGAATCTGCTGGCCGCGGATCCAAGCCCAAGGCCCGGCACCAACCCGGCCTGGGTGCTGACGCCGCATCCCGGTGAAGCGGCCCGCCTGCTGGCAACGGATACGGCAACCGTCGCCCGGGATCGTTATGCCTGCGCGGCACGCCTGCAGGCGCGTCTCGGCGGAACAGTAGTCCTGAAGGGCGCGGGTACGGTGGTCAGCTCCTCCTCGGGAATGACCGTGGTGGCAGGTGGGAATCCGGGCATGGCTTCCGGGGGAATGGGGGATGTGCTGACCGGGGTGATTGCAGCCCTGATCGCCCAGGGCCTGCCGGCATCAGAGGCGGCGGTTGCCGGCGCCGCACTGCACGCCGCCGCCGGCGATGAAGCGGCCCGCGCCGGGGCGCGTGGACTGCTCGCCAGTGATCTCATGCCCTGCCTGCGACGATTGGTGAACTGAGCACAGGCTGGGATGGTGGCGGACCCTGATGAGGATTCCCTGCACCTGATGTTGGCTGACGAAACAGCCACGCGGGCCTTCGCAGGGCTGCTCGCCGAAGTGGTGGGGCCCGGACTCCTGATCACCCTTTCCGGTCCACTGGCCGCCGGCAAGACCTTCTTGGTCCGGGCGCTGCTGGGTGCGCTGGGCCATGTGGGCAAGGTCAAGAGCCCTACCTTCACTCTGGTCGAGAGCTACCCGCTGGCGCGCTGCGCCGTGCACCACTTCGACCTTTATCGCTTGGCCGATGGAAACGAACTCCATTTCATCGGCTTCGACGATTACCTCTCTCCCCGTACCCTGTGTCTGGTCGAGTGGCCGGAACGCGGGGCGGGCAGCCTGCCGCCAGCGGACTTGCACCTCTCACTTGAACCGCTGGACAGCGACCGCCGTGCGGTCAGTCTGAGCGCTGGAACAGCGACAGGGCGACGCTTGCTTGCATCGCTCAAAAAACGTTCAAGTGAAATATGAAGAGAGCTTTTTAATCATTTCAATCAGGGATATAGTGAGCTTACCTCGGAAGCTTACCAAGATTCCGGCTCAGGACTGCAAAAACCTGGACTGAAAATTGAAATTCGACTTCAAGCTCATGTTCTGGCGGTCTTTTCTAATCTCGATTCTACTTTCACAATGGGTCTCGGCAGCCACGGTCGAGAACTTGCGTGTGTGGCATTCGCCGGATCATACACGACTGGTGCTGGACCTTTCGGGTGCCACCCGCTTTGAGGTTTTCACCGTCAAGGATCCGGAGCGGCTGGTCATCGACCTCGCGGGTGCAAGCGTTGCCAGTGCTCTCGAACTCCCGCCCCAGGTCAAGAGCCGCATCCGCGACCTGCGCTATGCCCCGCACAATCAGGGACGGGATCTCCGGCTGGTGCTCGATCTCAGCCATGCACTCGAGATGCGCAAGGCCTTGTTGCCCCCGCACCCGCCCTACGGCCATCGCTTGGTAGTGGA
>Ga0194129_10002678_pt1 | contig 26288 bp, 21 predicted proteins | sample TA2KigCa35mmetaG_FD_150862 | JGI IMG/M metagenome (GOLD analysis project Ga0194129, IMG submission 150862) | Freshwater microbial communities from Lake Tanganyika, Tanzania - TA2015038 Kigoma Deep Cast 35m | ecosystem: Environmental > Aquatic > Freshwater > Lake | place: Tanzania: Lake...
CAGCAACGTCGCCCGGTCGTAACACCAGTTCTCCATGAACTGGCTGGGCAGCTCCACCGCGTCCCACTCCACGTTGTTGATCCCCGCCGCCTGGGGACGCTCCACGGTGGTGAGCATGTGGTGCAGCCCATGGCCGAACTCATGGAACAGCGTTTCCACCTCCTGAAAGGTCATCAGGCTTGGCGTGTCGCCCACGGGCGGGCTCTGGTTGCACACCAGATAGGCCACCGGCAACACCGGCGTGCCATCGGCCTTCACCTGCCGCACCAGGCATTCATCCATCCAGGCCCCGCCCCGCTTGCTGCCGGGTCGGCTGTAGGGATCGAGATAGAAGGCCGCGATCGGTTGGCCGCTCTCGCGGTCGTTGACGCGGAAGAAGCGCACATCCGGATGCCACACCGGCGCCTGGCCATCGGCCGCCTCGATGTGAATGGCAAAGAGGCGGTCGCAGAGACCAAAAAGGCCCTCCAACACCTGCGGCAAGGGGAACCAGGGCCGCAGGGCCTCGCTGTCGAGTTCAAACAGCTCCTGCCGCCGCACCTCCGCCCAGAAACTCACATCCCAGGGCTGAACATCCGCGGCCTCCGGCGCGCCAGCGCGGGCGGCACAGGCCCGGAGCTCCTCCAGTTCCCGCTCCGCCGCTGGATAGGCCGCCGCCCGCAGATCCTCCAGCAGCCGCTCCACCTCCTCCACCGAACCCGCCATCTTGCTGGCGAGACTCACCTCCGCCCAGTTGGCAAAGCCCAGCCGTTGGGCCTGCTCCAGCCGCAACTCCAGGATGCGCCGGATCAGGGGCCAGTTGCCGCCCTCCTCCCCGGAGGCGCGGCTCACGTGGGCGCGGTAGGCCGTTTCCCGCAGATCACGGCGGCGGCTGTACTGCAGAAACGGCCCGTACCGGGGCAGATCGAGCCCGAGCAGCCAAGGCCCCTCCTCCGCGCTGGCCTCGCCGCCATCCGCCCGGCGCCGCTCCGCCTGCCGAGCCGCCTGGGCCAGTTGCTCCAGCAGGCTGGGCGGCAGACCCTCCACCTCCGCGGCGGTCGTCAGGAGCAAGGTCCAAGCCTTCGTGGCGTCCAACACCTGGTTGCCAAAGCGGGTGGCCAGCTCCGCCAGCTCCTGACTCGCCGCGTTGAACGCCTCCTGCTCCTCCCCTTTCAGGCCCACCCCCCGCAGCTCCATGTCCCGCAGCTCGGCCTCCAGAATTCGCCACTGGGTGCCGTCCCAGCCGCCCTGATCCCTCAGGGCTTTCAACGCGCCATGGATCACCTGGCTCTGACCGCACCGCTGGCCGAAGGCCACCACCGCCGCCTGCTGGCTGGCATGGGCCTCGCGCAGCTCCGGGCTGTTGCACACCCCGTTGAGATGGCCCACCACGCCCCAGCTCCAGCGCAGCCGCTCCCCGAGCCGATGCAAGGGATCCATCACCTCGTGCCAGCCCAGGGCGCGGCCGGCCTCCAGGGCGGCCGCGAAGTCGGTTTCCAGGCCCTGGCGCTCGGCCTCCAGCTGGCTGAGCAGCTCGGGTAGGTGAAGGCCGATCTGATCCGGGGTGATCGCCTCAAAGTCAGGGAGGCCTTCTCCCGCCAGCAAGGCGGGAGGCTCAAGGGTGAGGGTCATGCCGGGGGACGTCGCCGCGTGCTGTCACTGAAGCCATTCCAACGCACCCACGCGCCGACCGTGCCCCTGGACCCTGTCCGCTGCGGCGACCGCGCGCGCCGCCCTTGCCCGCCAAGACCTAACCGGAAAGCAATCCTGCACCGATCAACGCCACGGTCTGGCTGGCGAGGGTGCCGGAGAGGGCGTTCGTGCTCGCCTGGTAGAAGTCGATCGCCACCCGCGGCCAGAAGCCGATCACCAGGGTCGGCACCAGCAGGGACAGGCCGATCACCAGCTCCCGGGGGGTCATGTCGCCCACCTGCGCCAGGGCCGGAATCCGGGGGCCGAAGAACACCCGCCGGCAGAGGGAGAGCAGATAGATCGGCGTGAGCACCAGGCCGATGGCCGCCAACACGATGGTCACCACCTGGAAGCTGGTGGTGAGGTAGGGGCTGGCGGTGATGCCGAGGAACACGGTGATCTCGCTGACGAAGCCGCTCATGCCGGGCAGGGCCAGGGAGGCCAAGGAGCTGGCCAGGAAGAAGGCGAAGGTGATCGGCAGAACCTTTGCCAGTCCCCCCATGTTGGGGATGGACAGGGTTTTGGTGCGCTCATAGAACACGCCGGTGACGAAGAACATCGCCGCCGCGATCAAGCCGTGGCTGATCATCTGCAACATGGCGCCACTCAGCCCCAGGGCGTCGACCGCGCCGATGCCCAGCAGCACAAAGCCCATGTGGCTCACAGAGCTGCAGGCGATGCGTCGCTTGACGTTGTCCTGAGCGAAAGCGTTCAGGGCGCCCCAGATGATGTTGACGATGCCGAGCACCATCAGGGCCGGAGCCAGCCGCAGATGTTCCTCCGGAAGCATCTGCACGTTGAAGCGCAGCAAGGCATAGCCCCCCATTTTCAACAGCACGCCCGCCAGCAGCATCGACACCGGCGCATTGGCCTCACCATGGGCATCGGGAAGCCAGGTGTGCAGAGGAAACATCGGCAATTTGACGCCGAAGCCGATCAAAAAACCCAGATAGCAGAGCAGGCCGAACGTGCCACCGGGCGAACGGTTGGCCAGCTCGCTGAGGTTGAGGCTGAAACTGTCGCCCGATAGCGCCAGAGCCAGGCCGCTGACCAGGATCAACAGGGAGGCGGTGGCGGTGTAGAGGATGAATTTCGTGGCGGCGTACTGGCGCTGGTTGCCCCCCCAGATGGCGATGAGCAGATAGACCGGCACCAACTCCAACTCCCAGGCCAGGAAGAACAGCAGAAAGTCCTGGGAGAGAAACACCAGGGCCTGGGCGGCGGCCTGCACCAAAAGAAGGGCGAAATAGAGGCGCGGCTTGCGCTCAACGCTCCAGCTCGCCGCCACCGCCAGGAAGGTCACCAAGCCGCTGAGCACCACCAGCGGCGCCGAGAGGCCATCGGCCGCGAGCGACCATTCGAGATGGATCACCGGCACCCAGCTGACCCGCTCCACCAGCTGCAGGCCGCTCAAGGACCCATCGAAATGCTGGCTGAACGTCCAGAGCATCAACAACATGTCGACCAGGAGCACCCCCAGCGCCACCTGACGGGGCAGACGGGGATCCGCGGGATCGCCGGGGAGAAGAGGCATCAACAGGGCGGCCGCCGCGGGCAGGAGCACGATCAGGCTCAGCCAGGGAAAGGAGGCGGTCTCCGCCGTCGCCGCGGACGTCGCCAGCAGGGCAAGGGTGCCGTCCATCACGATTCAGGGAGAAAGAACGAAGAGCAGGCCCCCGAAGATCGGGGGAGAAGGGGACGGAATCCGTCCTGGTCCAGGACGCCGGTGAGCATATCTACCCATTCGCGGTGGTGGGTTGGAATTCGCTCGATCCGTTCAGCCTTGACGCCCCCGACTTCGCGCTCGCGCTCCCCCCGCCGCCGCCGGCGCCACCGGCCGCTTGGGACCAGGGTTGGGGGTGGGGGGGCTCACGGCCGGGGGCGTGGCTCCAGGCAAGGGGGTCCAGGCGCTGCCGCTGTGCTGCAAGCCCAACACCGCGTGGCGACTGCTGACGCCACTGGCCTCCCAGGCCGCCACCATCGCCTGACCCACCTCGTGGGCCGCATCCTCCGGCGCCAGGGCGAGGACGCTCGGACCCGCGCCGCTGATCACGCACCCCCAGGCTCCGGCGTCCAGGGCGGCCTGACGCACCTCCCGGCCCCCTTGGATCAGCCCCCAGCGGTAAGGCTCATGGATGCGATCGTGCATGCCGTCATGGATGAGGGTGCCATCCCCGGTGCGCAGGCCGCGCAACAGCAGCGTGAGGCTGCCCAGGTTGGTGACGGCGTCGGGAATGGGGATGCTGCGGGGCATGGCCCGACGCGCCTCGGCGGTGCTCAAGCGGATTCCAGGGATCGCCACCACCGCCTTCACCGTGTCGCGCCATTCACAGCGCATCACCCGCCAGTTGGGCACCGCGGTCTTCGCCGTCAGGCACAGCCCACCCAACAGCGAAGGCACCACATTGTCGGGATGGCCCTCGATGGCGATGGCCAGCTCCAGGAGCTTCTCCCGCCCGAGCGGATCGCCGATCAGCGCGTTGGCGCCGATCAGGCCGGCCACGATCGCCGCCGCGCTGCTGCCCAGACCCCGGGCCGGCGGCACCGCCAGACGCACCCGAGCCTCCAATCCCACAGGCTCGCATCCGGCCTCCAGCCACACCCGCTGGGCGGAGCGATAAATCAGGTTGTCCGGCCCGCCGCGCAGATGGGTGCCTTCCGACCCCTCGATGTGCAGATCAAACCGGTCAACCCCACCCTCCACGACCCGCAGCTCAAAGCGGTTGTTCAAATCCAGGGCCGCGCCGAGGCAATCAAAGCCCGGGCCCAGGTTGGCTGTGGTGGCGGGGACATCCACCACCACCCCCTCGCCGATCGGGGGTTGCGCCATAGCCCTCATCTCACTGGATCCAGTGTCCCATCCCGTTGTGGCCTCAGCCGAGAAGCATGCGGGCCCGGCAGGCCGCGCTGAACACGCCCACCGCCGGATCGATGATCGCCTGGATCGGAATCGGTTCCAAAACGGGGCGAAGTCGCCCCTTGGCCAGGAAGGCCTCCAGGAACGCGGGCGATCGCAGGCCCGCCAACTGCTTCGCCGCCGTGCCTCCCGCCAGCCAGATCCCTCCGCGGCAGAGGCTCGTCAGCGCCAGGTCGCCGGTGGTGGCGCCGTAGGCCGAAAGCCAGAGCTCAAGGGCTTCGCTGGCAAGGGGGTCCCCCGCTTCCGCCGCCTTCGCCACCCGCGCCGGCCAATCCTCGCCGCTGGCCGCCCCATCCGCCGCCCAGGCCGGGGGGGGAGCGTCAGGTGTGCGCTCCGCCAGCAGCCAGCGGGCCACGGCCCCCAAGCCGGTGCCGCTCACCACCCGCTCGATGGAGAGGCGCGCCACCCCCAAATCCGCTTGCAGCCATTGACTCAGCCGCCATTCGGCCGCTGTGCGCGGGGCGAACGTCCCGTGGCCCCCTTCGGTGGGCAGGGCCTGCAACCCGTTGGCGCCGGGCACTCCGACGGCGACACCCAGCCCGGTGCCGGCGCCCAACACGAGCATGGGCGCCCCCGCCACGGCCTGCTCGGGGCGCACGCTGGCCAGCTGCTCCGGCCCCAGATGGGGCAGCCCGTAGACGAGCACGGCGAAGTCGTTGACCAGCTCCACCCGGGCCAGGCCGCACTCCTCCGCCAGACGGCTCTCATCCAGGTGCCAATGAAGGTTGGTGAGACTGGCCTGACCGTTCTGCACGGGCCCGGCCACGGCAAAGCAGGCTGCGGCGGGTGGCGCCGTGCCTGCGTCGGCGCGCGCTCCGAGAAACTCCCGCACCATCGGAGCCAGATCGGGCCAATCCGCAGAGGGGTAACGGGTCTGGGCCAGGCACTCCAGTCCGGAGGCGGTGGCGTTGTAGAGGCTGAGCAGGGTTTTGGTGCCGCCGATGTCACCGGCCAGAAGCAGCGTCACACCGGCGCCTCCTCGGGAAACCGCAGGGAGCCGGCCCGCTCCCCGTTGGCCCGGCCGGCGGCCGCCACCAGCGCCTCCACGCTCACGCTGCCGAGATCGCCGTCGCGGCGGGTGCGCAGGCTGAGGGCGTTCGTCTCGACCTCCTTGGCGCCGATCACAGCCAGCACGGGGACTTTCATCTGCTCGCCGTTGCGGATGAGCTTGCCCAGGCGGTCACCCGAGCGATCCAGGCTGGCCCGCACGCCCGCCGCCCGCAACCGCTCCAACACCGTTTCCGCCCACGGCAACACCCCTTCGCTGACGGGCAGCAGCCGCACCTGCTCTGCGGCGAGCCAGAAGGGGAAATCCCCGGCGTAGTTTTCGGTCATGATCCCGAAAAACCGTTCCAGGGAGCCGAAGATGGCGCGGTGAATCATGATCGGTCGCTGGCGGCTGCCATCGGCGGCCACGTAGTGCAGATCAAACCGTTCGGGCAGGTTGAAATCCAGCTGGATGGTGGAGCATTGCCACAACCGACCGATCGCGTCCTCGATCTTCAGGTCGATCTTGGGTCCATAGAAGGCGCCACCGCCCTCATCCACCGCATAATCCCAGCCCTTGGCGGCCAGGGCCTGCCGCAGACCCTCCGTCGCCAGCTCCCAGACCTGATCCTCGCCGATGGATTTCTCCGGCCGGGTGGAGAGATGGATCTCGTAGCGCCGAAAATCAAAGGTGGAGAGAATCCGCTCCGTGAGGTTGAGCACCCGCAGGATCTCCGCCCCGATCTGGTCCGGCAGGCAGAAGACGTGGGCGTCGTCCTGGGTGAAGCCGCGCACGCGCATCAGGCCGTGCATCACCCCCGGACGCTCGTAGCGATAGACCGTGCCCAGCTCCGCCCAGCGGATGGGCAGCTCGCGGTAGCTGCGCAGACGGCTGGCATAGGTGAGCACATGGAAGGGGCAATTCATCGGCTTGATCTGATACTGCCGCTCGTCCACCGCCATCGGGCCGAACATCGACTCGGCATAGAAATCGAGATGGCCAGAGGTCTGCCACAGCCCGCGATCCGCCACATGAGGGGTGTAGAGGAGTTCGTAGCCGTCGTCGAAGTGGGCCTGGCGCCAGAAATCTTCGATCAGCAGCCGCATCCGCGCCCCCCGCGGATGCCAGAACACCAGCCCCGCGCCCGCCTCATCCTCGATGGAGAACAGGTCGAGCTCCTTGCCCAGGCGGCGGTGGTCGCGCCGCAGCGCTTCCGCCTTGCGACGCCGATCCTCCTCCAGCTGCTCGGGTGTTTCCCAGGCCGTGCCGTAGATCCGCTGCAGCTGGGGATTGGCCTCATTGCCACGCCAATAGGCGCCGGCGACGCTCTCCAAGGCGAAGGCGCGGGGATTCAGCTCCGCGGTGTTGGCCACGTGGGGCCCGGCGCAAAGGTCCCACCAGCCGTCGCCGAGGGTGTAGATCGTGATCGGCTCCTGCAGCCCGGCCAGGATCTCCAACTTGTAGGGCTCGTTCTGGGCCTGGATGCGCCGCTCGGCCTCGGCCCGGCTCACCTCCAGGCGCTCCAGCGGCAGCCGTTGGCCAATGATGCGCGCCATCTCCTTCTGAATGGCCTTCAGATCCGCTTCGGTGAAGGGCTCCGGATGGTCAAAGTCGTAGTAGTAGCCGCTCTCGGTCCAGGGGCCGATGGTGACCTTCGCCTCAGGAAACAGCTTTTGCACCGCCATGGCGAGCACGTGGCTCATGGAATGGCGAATGCGCAACAACGTGGGGCTTTCGCTGGTCTTGGGCAGCTGGATCGCCCCCTCCGGAGCCACGGCTGTCTTGGGCGACGGGGCCACGGGGGCTGCGGGGGAACTGCTCACAGAACCGGTCAGATCAGACGGGGTGTCCAATCCTAGGCAGTGCTGTCGCGCGGCCCGGCGGTGCGCGGCCCGGCGGTGCGCGGAAAACCAATGCGCGGCAATCCGATCCTGGTCCTCCCGTCCGGACCGCAAGAGAATCACCTTGATCCCCGCTGTTTCGGCCCGCTGTGAGCCGCTCTCAACCCCCAGGAGCCCCTGGCGCCCCGTGGCCCGGCCTCGGGGATGAACGGCGCAGCGTGGCCCTCAGCTACGGGCTGTGGTGTCTGTCACTGATCGGCATCTGTGGCATCCACCGGGTGTACAACCGCAAACCCTTCACCGGCATGCTCTGGCTGGTCACCTTCGGCCTCTGCGGCATCGGCCAGCTGGTGGATCTGCTCCTGATCCCGGGCCTGGTGGAGACCTCGAACCGTCAGCTCGCCCCCGCCGCGTCCTCGGTGGCGGCGGTCTCCACGATCCCGATCGATCGTCAGCTCCTGCGGCTGGCCCGCGCCTCCGGCGAGCGGGGCTTCACGATCAACGACGCCCTGCTCGAACTCGACCTGCCGCCCCACGTGGACAGCACGGGGGTCAACAAGGAAATCGAAAAGCTCCTAGGGGCCCATTTGCTGGATGTGGGCAATGACGAGCGCGGACGGGTGGTCTACAGGGAGCCTTAGACCCGCCGCAACCGCCGCAGTTCATCGCTGTAGAAGCGTTGCAGCTCCGAGACGCTCTTCACCGGTTGGCCATACCAGCTGCCGCCGTGCCAAGCCGGCAGGGAGGCCCACTCCGGAGCCAGGCGGGCCAGCACCTCCGGGGTGAGGCCGCGCTGATCGAAGGGCGTGAGGGCGCCGCGTTTGGCGATCAGATGGAGGGCGGCCTGGTCCTGGCTGCGGGGGCCGAAATCCCTCAGGCCCAAGCGGCTGGAGGCCTCCCGCCAGGTGGCCGGCAGAAACTGATAGGCGCCAGCGGCGGCGCTCACATACCGGCGCCGGACGGTGATCTCCGGGTGGCGATCCAGGCGCTCCACCAGGCCGCCGCCGTAGATCACCCGATAGCCGTCCTCCCGTCCGCCGATCCAGGTGCCTTCGGCGTAGCGGATGGTGTTGAGCAGCGCCCGGCGCTCCGCGGTGATCGTATAGGCCTCGCGGACGGGGGTCTCCACCGGCGTCGCGACCGCCAAGCGCTCCTCAGGGGCGGGAAGGGGGGCGATGAGCGGGCGCTGGGCGGGGGCCGCCAGGGGCAGACCCGCCAGCAGAGCCACCGTGCCCAGGAGGGCGGCGCGGGAGGCGGAGGGATCGAGGCACGGCAGGAATGACAATCGGGACGACGGGGCAAGAACTCGCCAGACCTTCGCCGGGACACGGCGCCGGCGGCCACCCCCCTGGCGGGTGGGGTGGACAACGCGGCCGACGTGTGCGTACAGCCCTTGTCAGGGGACGCTGACAAGGGGCGCGGCGCAGCGCTCGCGGGGGATGTGGCGCCTCCGGGGGATCGGAGCGCGGGCCGCGCGGAACAGCGCCTCTCCAGGGGGTTCCGCATCAGGGGCGGTGATCAATGACAACGAGATTGTTAAGTTCTGCTTTGTGCCCTTGTCAGGACTTGGGGCGGTGAGTAGGGCGGCAAATCGCTGGCTTCGGCCCTCAGCCGCTCCGTCCGCAGGCCGCCCTGACCCTCAGCCGCGCGGTCGCGGCAGAAAGCCCATGGCCTCGCGCACCCGCTCCAGGGTGGCCTCGGCCACGTGGGCGGCCAGCTCCTGCCCTTGAAGGAGAACGGAGCGCAGCGCCGCCTCCTCCTGACGCCATTGGGCATAGCGCTCTTGGATCGGCCGCAGGGCCTCCACAACCGCGTCCGTCAGCAAGGGTTTGAAGGCGCCCCAGCCCATGGAGGCGCAGGCCTCCGCCACCGTCTCCCGGCCTTGGCCACTGGTGAGGGCGTACAAGCCGAGCAGGTTGTCGGCCTCGGGTCGCTCCGGGTTGCCAAACTCCAAACCCATCACCGGATCGGTCTTGGCCCGTTTGATTTTCTTCCGGATCAGCTCCGGGGGATCCAGCAGGGTGATGCGCGACCCCTCGTTGGGATCGCTCTTGCTCATCTTGTTGCGGCCGTCGGTGAGGCTCATCACCCGGGCTCCCTCCTTGAGGATCAGAGGCTCGGGAACCTTCAACACCGGAGTGGACTCTCCAGCGGCGTCTCTGCCACCGAAGCGAGCGTTGATGCGCTGTTGAGCGATGTCTCGGGCCAGCTCCAGATGCTGCTTCTGATCTTCTCCAACCGGCACAAGATCTGCGTCGTAGAGAAGGATGTCAGCGGCCATCAAGACGGGATAATCCAATAATCCTGCCGAGACATTATCTCCCTGTTTGACGGCTTTTTCCTTGAACTGAATCATGCGTTCCAGCCAATTCAGTGGCGTCACGCAATTCAGCAGCCAACACAATTCACTGTGGGGGCTGACGTGGCTCTGCACAAACACCGTGGAGGCCTCCGGATCAATGCCACAGGCCAGATAAAGGGCCGCCGTGGTCAGGGTGTTCTCGGCGAGCTGCCCGGGGTCGTGGGGCACGGTGATCGCGTGCAGATCCACGACACAGAAGAAAGTGTCGTGGCTGTTTTGCAGATCCACCCAGTTGCGGATGGCGCCCAACCAGTTGCCCAGGTGAAGCGCTCCGGTGGGCTGGACACCGGAGAGCACGCGGGGCCTGGCGGCGGACGGAGGGCCCATCGCGCTCACGCTTCCGCGACTTCCGGCGCGGGAGAAGCGATGGCAGGCGAGGGTTCGTCCGCTGGCAGCGGGGTGTCCAGCGGTTCAGCGGCGGCGGTGTCCACAGGAGCGGCGGCCGCGGCGGTGGCCTCCGCGGCGGTGACCTCCACAGCCTCAGCGCCGTCGGCGTCCGAAGACGGCTCCGCAGCCGTGTCCGACGGGGCGTCGAAAGCCTGTTCAGGGATGACTGCCGATGCCGTTTCCTCAGGGGCGGCTTCCGGAGCCGCCTCCGGGCGAGGCGGACGGGCAAAGGGATCGACGCGGGCCGTGCGTTCGCCCGCGCCACGTCCCTCCTGCCAGCGGCCGCCGCCGCCACGGCCCTCCGACCGCTCCCGTCGGCCCTCGCTACGGCCACCGCCTTCGCCACCACCACTGCGGCCGCCCGCCTGAGAGCGATGCAGCTCCACCAGGTCCGCCAGTTTTCCCTCGTCCAGCTGCTGACCGAGGGTGCGCAGGGCAAAGCCGAGCACGGCCACGGTGGAGCGCAGGCCGAACGCCTCCTGCAGCGCCCGGGCCGAGCGCATCTCGTTGTCGCTCAAGCGAATGCGAAACCCGCCTTCCCGCGCGCCCGCGGAGCGCTCTCCACGGGGGGAGGCATCCGAACGCTGGCGTTCAGAGGGATACGGAGAGGGAGTGCCTTCGGCCATGCCGCCAGGGGGATTTCAGGCGCAAGTGTGACGCATCGCCCGCTCGACGATGGTGAGATCCGGACGCAGCCAGAACAGCCCATGGTCCTCGACCGGGGCGGGATCGGCCCCCGCCACCGCCGGGCGGGCGAGCACGATCAAGGGGAGGAGTCGGGGGCAGCCGCTGATGAAGCTCTGGCGATACGTGGCCACGAGATCCAGATAGCGCTCCAAGGTCCAGCCAGGAGAATGGTTCTCCCGGGCATTCCAGTAGCGCCGCAGGGCGAGCTGGCACGCTTCCGCGCCGTATTCCAGCCAGCAGAGCTGCTGGGCCTGCCAGGGGGGATGACCCGCCTCCACCAAGGCGCGCCAGTGTTCCAGCTCCGGAGCCTCCCGGCTCAGATCCGGGGGCAGCTCCAGGGCCAGACGCTCCAAGGGCACCACCGTCAGCCGCAGCCAACAGCGATTGAGAAGCAGCACGGGCAGCTGGCCCGACCACTCCCGGGCCTGGCTCAGGCCATGGGCTGCGGCCCGGGCCCGCGACAGCTGGCCGGGGCTGAAGGTGGGAGGCTCGGCGGGCATGGACGGAACAGCCGTTCCCGCGTCGCGGGGTCGTTGACGACCATAGCCAGGGTGTGGAGCGGCGTCTGTGCCCCCAAGCGGGACGTGCCGGTGTCATGGGGCACAGGCCTCGGCAACAGTCTGGCCACAGCGGCTGGTGCCGGAACCCGTTCGCCTCCAAGCTGGGGTGATCTGTGCCGGCCTTGCCTCCACAACCGCCGTGACCGCCAACGCCGTGACCGCCAACGCCGCGCCTTTCAAGGATTCCCCTCTCCCGACAGCCGGGACGCCAGCGGAACCCGTCGGTTCCCCAGCCTCGGCGCTCCACCTCCCCGCCTGGGGACGCGGGGTTCTGCTCTTGTCCGCCGGAGGAGTGCTCATGGACGGGGTGCTTCATGGCCTGCGGGGGGGCGGCTCCTGGCTGGGCCTTGGCGCCCTCGCCGGCAGCTGGTGGTGGCTGGCGCGATCCCGGGTCAGCCGGGGCCTGCCACCGCGTCCCTCCTCAGTGACGGGCTGGAGCGCGCGGTGCCAGGACCTGCTGGGGCAGTTCACCCGGCTCGACGCCGACCCCCTGGCCCAGCAGAGGCGGACGGAGGCCCTGCGCCGGCTGATGGGAGAGACGAAGCGCCAGGAGCTGCGGGTGGCCCTGGTGAGTTCCGATCCCCCCCGCCCGCCGCTCCTGGAGGTGGTTCAGGCCGCCTTGCGGGCGCCCCGCCCGCTGCGCCTCCTCATCAGCCATCCCCTGCCCAGCAGCAGCGAGCACTGGCAGTGGTCGGAGGGCTTCACCGCCTGCGATGCCTTGATTTTTCATCTTCGCCCCCCGCTGTCGGCGGCCGACCTGCGCTGGCTGGAAGCTCTGCCCCCCGGGCTGCCGATCTGGTTGCTGGTGCAGACCGCGCCGCAGCGGTCCTCCACCTCCTGGTTGAGGGATCTGCGCAGCCAATGGCCCGCCAGCGCCGCCACTCCCATCCTGCCCTGGACGGGCGAAGCGGACGGGCTGGCCTCCAGCCTGGCGCCGCTCTCCGCCTGGCTGAGTCGGGAGAGCGCCCGGCTGCCGCTGGCCACCCTGCGTCGCAACCTGGAGGACCTTCATCAGGTTTGGCAAGCCGATCTGGAACGGCTGCGACGCGAGCAATGGCGACAGCTGCAGCAGCGGACGCAGTGGCTGGTGGCGGCGGGGGTGCTGGTCACCCCCTCCCTGAGCCTGGATCTCCTGGTGGTGACCGTCGCCAACGGGCTGATGCTCCGGGAGATGGCGCGCCTCTGGGACTGCCCCTGGAGCTTGGAGCAGCTCCGGGAGGCCGCCGCCTTGGTGGGTCAGGCCGCCCTCGGGCTGGGCGTCGTCGAATGGAGCACCCAGGCGGTCAGCGCCGCCTTCAAGCTCCATGGCTCCACCTGGCTGGTGGGGGGCACGCTGCAGGCCCTCAGCGCCGCCTACCTCACCCGGGTGGTCGGCCATGCCATGGCGGATGTGCTGGCCCAGGGCGCCGGGGTGAGCGCCCCGGATCTGGAGGCGATCAAGGCCGAGGCCCCAGTACTGATCGCTCGGGCGGCGGAGGCGGAGCGCCTGGATTGGGGGAGTTTTCTCCAGGAGGCGCGCGCCTGGCTGTCGCGGCGGGAGCCGCGGGAATCCCCCTCCGGAAGCGGACAGCCGAACCCCTTGCCCAGCGCTTAGGGCTTGGCGCTCAAGAATTCACGCCAGGCGCCTGGGGCTCAGGCGAAACGACCGCCATGGGCGGGACGGTTCTCATCGCGGTTCAGCGGCATGAACATGAACTTTCCCAAAGTTGATCAACGATTGATTGCTGGCGCTTGCGCCTCTGCGCCGAAAACCTAGGTTCATGGGTGCCCGGATCGTTTTTACGGCTGGGTCCTCTGTAAACCGTCCCTCTCCGGCAACGTCTACGCGATCGTTCATCTCCGCGATGGTTCATCTCGAAGGCTTTTGTCAGGGGGATCTCTCTACCCGTTCTGCTTCATGACCACTGCCCTTCGCAGCAGAGGCCAGGCTGGAAGTTGGGAAAACTTCTGCCAGTGGGTCACCTCCACCAACAACCGCATCTATGTCGGTTGGTTTGGCGTGCTGATGATCCCCTGCCTTCTGGCGGCCACCATCTGCTTCATCATCGCCTTCATCGCCGCCCCCCCGGTGGACATCGACGGCATCCGCGAGCCCGTTGCCGGCTCCTTCCTCTACGGCAACAACATCATTTCCGGCGCTGTCATCCCCTCCAGCAACGCCATCGGTCTGCACTTCTATCCCATTTGGGCCGCCGCCAGCCTCGATGAGTGGCTCTACAACGGTGGGCCTTATCAGCTGGTGGTGTTCCACTTCCTGATCGGCATCTCCGCCTACATGGGCCGGCAATGGGAGCTCTCCTATCGCCTCGGCATGCGCCCCTGGATCTGCGTCGCTTACAGCGCACCGCTGTCCGCCGCCTTTGCCGTGTTCCTGATCTATCCCTTCGGTCAGGGTTCCTTCTCCGACGGCATGCCCCTGGGAATCTCCGGCACCTTCAACTTCATGCTGGTGTTCCAGGCCGAGCACAACATCCTGATGCACCCCTTCCACATGCTGGGTGTGGCGGGCGTCTTCGGCGGCAGCTTGTTCTCCGCCATGCACGGCTCCCTGGTGACCTCCTCCCTGGTGCGTGAAACCACCGAGAGCGAGTCTCAGAACTACGGCTACAAGTTTGGCCAAGAGGAAGAGACCTACAACATCGTGGCTGCCCACGGTTACTTCGGTCGCCTGATCTTCCAATACGCCTCCTTCAACAACAGCCGCAGCCTGCACTTCTTCCTCGCTGCCTGGCCGGTGGTCGGCATCTGGTTCACCTCCCTGGGAATCAGCACGATGGCCTTCAACCTGAACGGCTTCAACTTCAACCAGTCCGTTCTCGATGCCCAAGGCCGCGTGCTGCCCACCTGGGCGGATGTGATCAACCGCGCCAACCTGGGCATGGAAGTGATGCACGAGCGCAACGCGCACAACTTCCCCCTCGATCTGGCCACAGCGGCGGCCACGCCAGTCGCGCTGACAGCCCCCGCGATCGGCTGAGGTTCCCCCCGGGTCGCGCCCTCGCGGGCGTCAACGGTGCCCGGAACCCCGTCACCAGCCCCCTCGACGGAGGGGGCCTTTTTTGTGGCGGTCCGGATGGAGACGCTACGGTCTGGCGGGCACGCCCGCCTCCATGCCGCTTCCCTCTTTTCACGATCAGACCGTCGGGCTGGCGAACCGCCATGAGCAGCGCTGGCCCTGGTGGCCCCTTCTCCCCCTCTACCCCTACGGACGCCGTCGCACGCTCGTACGCACCTTGGTTCCAGGTCGGATCTGGAGTTTCGAGCAACTCCACGGCACGTGGTACGTGGCCGTGCCCATCCGCATGACGGTGGTGAAGGTGGGGGAGGGACTCATGCTGTACGCGCCGATTCCGCCAACAGAGGAGGTGGTGGCCCGCCTGCGGGAGCTGGAGACGGAACAGGGGCCCATCGAGACGATTGTGCTGCCCACCGCGTCCGGGCTGGAACACAAGCTGCCTGTGCCGGCTCTTGCCCGCGCGTTTCCGCGAGCGACGCTGTGGGTCACCGATCAGCAGTGGAGCTTTCCCTTGCGGTTGCCCGCGTCTTGGTTGGGGTTCCCGCGCCAGCGCACGCGGGTGTTGGGACGCGACGGTGTTCCCCATGCCGAACAGCTGGACTGGATTCCCCTCGGACCACTGGAGCTGGGGTTGGGAACGTTTCTGGAGCAGGCCTGTCTCGATCGAGCCACGGGGGCTTTGCTCGTGACGGATGCTTTGGTGGCGATTCAAGACACGCCGCCCGACCTGTTCGCCGAGGATCCAACCCCCCTGCTCTTCCATGCGCGGGACAGCGGTTCGGAACCCTTGATCGACAGCGAGGCCAACAGGCGAAAAGGCTGGAAGCGCATCCTTCTCTTTGCCAACTTTTTTCGGCCGGCCAGCGTCAGCGTGCCGGCGCCCGGGCCCTTGTTGAGAGACCTGTTCCAACCGGGCTGCCGCACGGCCCGCGAGCACTTCGGCTTTTATCCCTTCCGCTGGTCCGCCGGCTGGGAATCGGAAGCTTCCGAGCTCCTGCGGCGTTTTGCGCCGGAGCGACCCGCGGGCCTGGCGCCGGTTTTGGAACGCCTCGTCTTCCCTGGCGCGCAACGGCTGTTTGTGGACTGGCTGCGGCAGCTGGCGCGACGCACGGAGATCAAGCTCTTGATCCCCGCCCACTATCAGGCCCCGCAACCCTGCGACGCGCGACTTCTGCTCGAGCTGGCGGAACGTGTCCAGGCGGCCGACTGGGCGCCTTCGGACGCGTCCTGGGCCACGCTGGCGGCCATTGATCAAACCCTCTTGAACTGGAGGTTGATCCCCCCCCGCTGAGCCAAAGGGTTCATCCCTGGAGGGACAACAGCCGCCTGGCTTTGCACTTCGCGCGAAAGGTCAACTCCTGAGCCAGGCTCACCCACCTGGGGGCGGGGAGGTCGTCCAGGGGCGTCGCGGACCATGGCGTGGCCGCTTTGGCCGCCAGGTAGTGATCACGAAGGGGATGGGTGGAGCGCGCATTCCAAGGTTTGACGGGGCCAGGGCCAGCGAAATGCACAATCGCTGGCTGGCGGATCGCCAGCCTTTCGGAGGCTGTCAGCCGCTCCGGAGACAGATCGAAGTCGGGCAGCAACCCGAACAGGTGTGGGCAGGCGTTCCATCGCTCCCCGATGGGCAGCCATTCCTTGGCGAACACGGCGTTCAAGACATCTTGATCCCAATGCTGGAGTCGATGGGGATTGGCTTTGGCAAAGACCCGGCCCAAGCCCAGCACATCCTTTTGTCGCCAGACGTTCAAATCGATCAGCATGATGCCAGCGTTGAAATAGTCTCCATGCACATAGCCGTGATCCCTGCAGGAGACCCAGTGATCGGGAACCCCCGCCAAAGCCTTCCCTTGCAAGGGCAGTTGCCATAGCTCCCTGAGGCGATCCATGACGATCGCATCAGAATCAATGAAGATCACCCGTTGCACGTTGGCCGGCAGGAGCGAAGGCAGCAATAGACGGAAGTAGGTGGCTGCGCTGGCATGACCATCAAAAGGGAAATCCGCTACCAGCTCCGCATCGGCACGCAACACGTTGAAGGACGGAAACCGATCCTTCAGAAACCCCGCGGCCTTCAAAAAGGTGTCGCGATCAACATTGTCAAAGATTAGATGAACGGTGATGTTTTCTTCGGGATTCTTCTCCTTCAGCGAGTGGAGCATGGCGGTGCAATGGGGCAGGTAGTTCCCATCAGATGCACACACAACGTCCATGATCCAGCGGCATATCAGGGGGCATCGTAGAACATTTGCCGAGGAGATCTCCTCCAGGGTTTTGGGCGCCAAGCTCTGGGCAAGGGAGGAGGCCTGGCCAGCAAAGATCCTCGCCATGCCGGACCACGGTCAAACGCCGCAACTGGCTCTGCCCGCACCCCTCATCGGGCCAGCACCGTAAACTGGCGGGAAGGAAAAGCTCCACAACGTGCCCAACGGGCAGGCCAACATCATTCCCAGCGCTGCGCTGGACCTCCAGACCTGAACGATCCCATGAGTCGACGCATTTTTCTCACGTTTACCGATCGGCGCATGCAGACGGCCCGCAAACGCATTTGCCAACAGGCTCGATCTCTCAATGTTTATTCAGACGTGATTGGTGCATCAGAGAATTCGCTGGATCGCGACTTTCGTCATCGCTACGCATCCATTCTCAACGAAAAACATAAAGGCTATGGCTACTACATTTGGAAGCCCCGCATCGTCAAACAAGTCCTCGCCACGCTTCAAGAGGGTGACGTCCTTCATTGGTTGGATGCGGGTTCACACCTCAATCCAGCAGGCCTCTGGCGTTTGCAGCAATATTTCCAGCTCGCCGAAACGGCACCGGGAGGCTTTCTCGGGTTTGAGAACAAGCCCCCGAATGGACCCCTCGCCTACGACGGCAGGCCTCTGCCGGACAACGCCGAATATCTACTCACCAAGGGGGATTTGCTCGACTGGTTCAATGTTCGCGATCGACTTGAAATCTGTCGCAGCCAACAGATCGGGGCGACTACATTCATGATCAGAAAGTGCCAAGAGTCAGTCGGTTTCATCGAGCGCTGGAATCAGGTTTTTGAAGGTCGGCAACACCTGATCGATGATAGTCCGTCCATCTCCCCGAATGAAAAAGGATTCATCTGTCATCGCTGGGATCAATCTATTCTTTCGATATTAGCCAAACTCCACGAAGTGCCTACAGTTTCAGTGTTTGAATGTTGGTATCCAACTCTGGATGACTGCTGGTCTCCGGACTGGGATTACGTTAAGGACTATCCCATCTGGATGAAGCGTGATCGTGGGATCAAGCCAGAGAATCAATGGGGTCTACATTATCTCAAAGCAAAAGGGAATATCAAAGACATTGTGTCAAAAGCCGTTAAAAAAGTTTTTACTCTTTAACAACTTAAGCTGATCATATGGAAAATTTCCCCCAGTATAACCTATAATATACTCACCCTTTAGTGAATCTAACCAACAATATCTTCGGGCAGCTCACGCAATCCAGGCTTACAGAAAAAGAGGACCTGGATCCGAGTCGGAGGCCTCATTAGACAAAGGGCCACCGAGGAAGGACGCTTCCAGCTCCATGCGTTGTTCCATCTGGCGAAGGAAATAGCCAGTCATCATGGCTGAAGCCAGCAAACCAGCAAGGTTTTCGCGGCTGGTTTGTACTTTCACTTCAAATTGCTCTCCAGGAAGCATACCCAGCAAGCCATGAACATTGTGGCGAATGATATCCTGAATTTCTGAACTGGCAGAACGAGCGACCCTTTGCAGCACATCCGGCGGCTGCTCCTGAAGGTATTGAATCAGAGCATTGCCGCCAATGGCCTCACTGTCGCTGATGAGAAACTCAGGATTGAACATTAACCTCCCTGCGAAGCGGGGCTTCTCGGTGTTCGCCGTTACCCTAGCCCATGTTTGCCGTTTGCCAAGCGGGGAGCGGCGGGGCGGAGAACCGAAGCGGGCCAAAGCGTTCCAGGGGCCAGTAGCGCCAGACGGCCGTGCCGATCACCCGACGGAAGGGCAGGGGGCCCCAGAGGTGGGAGTCGAGGCTGGCGTTGCGGTTGTCTCCCAGGACCAGGAGGTGCCCGAGGGGCACCCGCAACGGTGGCAGGCTGTAGGCCATCGGGTCGCGGCTCCAGTCCGGATCGACGGCCTCTCCGTTTCGCCAGAGCCGACCATCTCTCACCTCCACCTGATCGCCGCCCACCGCCACCACGCGCTTGATCAGCGCCGCCTGGCTGTCGTAACCGGCCTCCAGCAGGGCCTCCGGCGGGTGAAACACCACGATCGACCCCACCCCCGGGCTGACGCCCAAGCGGGGCAGCAGCTTCTGCACCAGCACCCGATCCTCCAGCTGGAGGGTGGGCAACATCGAGCCGGAGGGGATCCAGCGGGGCTCCACCACCAGCCAGCGCAGCAGCACCGCCACCAGCAGCCAGGGGAGAATGCCCCGCAGCAGGGCGCCCACCTCCCGGAGCGGCTGAGATGGGGGATGGGAATCAGCCACAGCAGCAGGACCGTCGCTTCTTGAGTCGACCATGGCACAGCCACGAGCCAGCGCTCCAGGCCCGAGCGGCTGGCAGCCCCCCGTGACCGCTGAAGCGCGCTCCGTGCCGGCCGCCGCCGCCAGTGGCTTGGCCTGTCTCCAGCTCCTGGAAGCCCTGCGGGCGCGGGGCCTGCGCCGGCTGGTGCTCTGTCCGGGCAGCCGCTCGGCGCCCCTGGCGGTGGCCGCCTTCCTGCTGGAAGCCGCGGATCTGGAGCTGCACACAGCGATTGACGAGCGCTCGGCCGGCTTCTTTGCCCTCGGCCTCGCCCGAGGGGGCGATCAGCCGGTGGCGGTCGTCACCACCTCTGGATCGGCGGTGGCCAACCTCCTGCCGGCCGTGGTGGAGGCTGACCAGGGCGCCATCCCCCTGCTCCTGCTCACCGCCGACCGACCGCAACGCCTGAAGGGTTGCGGCGCCAACCAAACCGTGAACCAGGAGGCCTTCCTGCGCCCCTGCTGCCGCTGGTTCGCGCAAGGGGCCCCGGAGGGGTTGGCGACCATGGCGCCAGCGGCCCTCGACGGCCTGGCGGCCCGGGCGCTGGCGGCGGCGGTGGGCCAGGGGGGGGCGCCCGCCGGCCCGGTGCATCTCAACCTGCCCCTGGAGGAACCGCTTCACGCCGATGGCGAGGGGCTGGCCTGGCTCCGGGCGCGAGCCGCCCGCAGCGGCGACCCGACGGTGGTCGGTCCGGAGCCGGAGCCCCTCGCGCCCTGCGGGGAGGTGGGCCTCGATGCCGATCAACCGGGCGTGGTGGTGGCGGGCCCCTGGAGGGGCCGAGCCCGGGACTGGGCCGGCCATCTTCAGGCCTTGAGGCGCTGGCAGACGCGCAGCGGCTGGCCCGTGCTGGCCGATGCCCTCTCCAGCCTGCGCGGGGCGCTGGAAGGGCCGCTGGTGGCGGGTTACGACCTTCTGCTGGAGGCTCCCGAGAACGGAGCCGCGGACGACTGGGCCGCCGCCCCGCAGGTGCTGCGGCTCGGCCCCCTGCCCGCCAGCCGCCGGTTGCAGCGCTGGCTGGAGCGGCAGCGCGGTCCGCAGGTGTTGGTCAGCGAGGGGGATCCGCGCCCCCTCGATCCCCTGCGCCGCATCTGCGGGCAGTGGAGCAACGGCCTGGCCACCTGGCCCGGCCTGGTTCGGACCGGCTCCGGGGCCCCCTCGGCCGCGGCCCGCGCCCTCACCAACCGCTGGCTGCGGCGGGAGGAACGGCTCCAGGCCCGTCTTCCGGCCTGGTTGGACGGCGAGGAGGGCGGGGACGACCCGATCGGCGAGCCCTGGCTGGCGCGACGGCTGGGCCAGCTCCTGCCGCCGGGGCTGGCGGTGATGGTGGCCAACAGCAGCCCGGTGCGCGACTGGGAAACCTTCGCCGATCCCGCCGCCCCCGCCCGTCCCCTCTTCTCGTTCCGCGGCGCCTCCGGCATCGATGGCACCCTCTCGATCGCCTGCGGGTTGGCGGAGGCCATGGGCCGGCTCGTGCTGGTGAGCGGAGATCTGGCCCTCCTTCACGACAGCAACGGCTGGCTGTGGAGCCCCCGGCTCCGGGGCAGCCTGCTGGTGGTGTTGATCGACAACGGTGGCGGCGGCATCTTCGAGCAGCTGCCGATTCGCCCGGTGGCGCACGCCGACCTCGATTTTGAGCGCCTGTTCGCCATGCCCCAACAGGTGGATCCCCTGGCCTTGGCGGCGGCCCACGGGGTGCCGGGTCGGGAGGTGCGCCAGGCGGGGCGACTGGCGGCAGCCGTGGACTGGGGCCTGGCCCAACCCCTGGCCCTGCTGCGGGTGGTGAGCGATCGCGGCGCCGATGCCGCCCGCCGGCGGCGGCTGCGCACAATAGCGGCAGCGATGATCCACCGCCCATGACGCAGCCCCGACGGCCGGAGGCGGCCCCCGTCCTCTGGGAGCCCTTCGGGACCTATGCCGACATCCTCTGCGAGCGCAGCGCGGAAGGCCTCGCCCGAGTGACGATCAACCGGCCGGAGAAACGCAACGCCTTTCGACCGCGAACGGTCCGGGAGCTTTGCGACGCCTTTGCCCTGCTGCGGGAGGATCCGCGCGTCGGCGTGGTGCTGCTCACGGGGGCGGGGCCCGCGGCGGATGGGGGGTGGGCGTTCTGCGCGGGAGGGGACCAGAGCGTGCGGGGCGATGGGGGCTACCTCGATGAGGACGGTTTGCCGCGCCTGAATGTGCTCGATCTGCAGCGCTTGATTCGCAGCCTGCCCAAGGTGGTGATCGCCCTGGTGGCGGGCTACGCCATCGGCGGCGGGCAGGTGCTGCATCTGGTGTGCGACCTCAGCCTGGCGGCGGAGAATGCCGTGTTCGGCCAGACGGGCCCCCGGGTGGGGAGCTTTGATGGCGGCTTCGGGGCCGGCTATCTGGCGCGGGTGGTGGGGCAGCGCAAGGCGCGGGAGATCTGGTTTCTCTGCCGCCGCTACTCGGCCAGCGAGGCGCTGAGCATGGGATTGGTCAACGCGGTGGTTCCCCTGGAGGAGCTGCAGGCGGAGGGCGTGCGCTGGGCGCGGGAGGTGCTGGCCCACAGCCCCACCGCGATCCGCTGCCTCAAGGCGGCGTTCAACGCCGAGATGGATGGGCTGGCCGGGATCCAGGAGCTGGCGGGGCAGGCCACCCATCTCTTTTATCGAACGGCGGAGGGGCAGGAGGGACGCAATGCCTTTTTGGAGAAGCGTCCGCCCGATTTCTCCGACACGCCCTGGCTGCCCTGATGCGACGCGCCCTGGTGGCCCTGACGCCGCCGGGCCCTGGCTGGCCTGGCCCTCGCTGGGCTGGCCGTGGCTGGGCTGGAACCCAGGCGAGGAGAGAACTGCCTACGGTGATGTTGATGGTGATCCCGACAAGGACCGTGTTTCGGGTCTGGCGACCGCTGCGAATCAGCGCCTTTTTTGGCGCGACCCTTCTCCTTGACGTGGGCGGCCTCGGGGGGATGGGGATGGCGCGGCCCGCTCTCGCGAGTCCAGACCCGCGCTTGAGCGACCCGACGCCCATCCCGCCTCCGGCCACCCCGACGTCAGAGGCCCCCCGGGAGCCTGGAGCGTCGGACCTGCTCGGCGGCGAGCCGCTGCGGTTGGGCCTGATGCCGCAGGGGCCGCTCCTGCCGCCGGCCAACGTCGAGCCCCCTGTTGAGCCACCCGTCGAGCCACCCGCCAAGGCGACCCCCACCCCGGCCCCCAGCCGCCAGCTCGTCCTCGATCGCCGCCGCAAGGTGTTGCGGGTGTTCGATGGCAGGAAGGAGGTGCGCCGCTACCCCGTGGCGGTGGGGATGCCGGGCTGGGAGACGCCGGTGGGGCGATTTTCCGTGATTGAGAAGCGGGCCAACCCGACCTGGGAGCATCCCGCCAGCGGCCAGCTGCTCCCTCCGGGGCCGGCGAATCCCCTGGGAAGCCGCTGGATCGGCTTCCATCGCGATTGCCGCGGTCGCAGCGGGTTCAACGGCCAGGAGCATCTGGTGGTGAAGGGCTGTGTCACCGCTGGTTTCCATGGCACCCCCAACCGCGGCAGCGTCGGCCGGGCCGTCTCCCATGGCTGTGTGCGCCTGTTCGATGAACACGCCAAGGAGCTTTTCGATCTGGTGAGCCTTGGCACGCCGGTGACCGTGCTTCCCTGACCCGCGCCAGACGCCGGACCAGCTCCGGAGTCAGCGGCGTAGGTGACCCGTAGAGTGCGGCCCGTCCTGCCCGCCCGCCATGCGCATCCTCTTCGCAGCCGCCGAATGCGCGCCGATGATCAAGGTCGGGGGCATGGGGGATGTGGTGGGCTCGCTGCCAGCGGCTCTGGCCAACCTCGGCCACGACGTGCGCTTGATTCTGCCGGGCTATGGCAAGTTGTGGAGCCGGCTGGAGATTCCCGAGCATCCCATCTGGCGCGGGCACACGATGGGCAACGACTTCGCCATCTTTGAAACCCGCCATCCCACCCATGATCTGCCCATCTATCTGGTGGGCCATCCAGTGTTTGATCCCGAGCGGATTTACGGGGGAGAGGATGAGGATTGGCGCTTCACCTTCTTTGCCAGCGCCGCCGCGGAATTTGCGTGGAATGGTGGTTGGAAGCCCCAGGTGATGCACTGCCATGACTGGCATACGGGCATGATTCCGGTGTGGATGCACCAGGACCCGGAAATCAGCACGGTGTTCACAATCCACAACCTTAAATATCAGGGACCCTGGCGCTGGAAGCTGGAGCGCATGACCTGGTGTCCGTGGTACATGCAGGGGGATCACACCATGGCGGCGGCCTTGTTGTACGCCGACCGGGTCAGCGCCGTGTCACCCACCTACGCGATGGAGATCCGCACGCCGGACTATGGCGAGCGCCTCGATGGGTTGCTGAACTTCATCAGTGGCAAGTTGCGCGGCATCGTCAACGGCATCGATATCGAGGACTGGAATCCGGAAACGGATGCGACCCTGCCGGAGCGCTTCAGCGCCAGCAACCTGGAGGGTCGAGCGGTGTGCAAGCGGGTGCTGCAGGAGCGCTTCGGGTTGACGCCCAATCCCCGCACCTACTTGATGGGCGTGGTGAGCCGATTGGTGGATCAGAAGGGGGTGGATCTGCTGCTGCAGGTGGCGGATCGGGTGCTCGCCTACACCGACAGTCAGTTCGTCGTGCTCGGCACGGGGGATCGCGGGCTGGAATCCGGGTTGTGGCAGATGGCCTCCCGCCATCCCGGCCGCTTCGCCGTCTTCCTCACCTATGACGACGCCCTGTCGCGCCTGATCTACGGCGGCACCGACGCCTTCCTGATGCCCAGCCGCTTCGAGCCTTGCGGCATCAGCCAGATGCTCGCCATGCGCTACGGCTCCGTGCCCGTGGTGCGTCGGGTCGGCGGTCTGGTGGACACCGTTCCCCCCCACGACCCCATCGCCCACAGCGGCACCGGCTACGGGTTTGATCGCTTTGAACCCGTCGATTTCTACACGGCGATCGTGCGTTCCTGGGAGGCCTACCGGCACCAGAGCAGCTGGGAGGAGCTGCAACGGCGCGGCATGGCGCAGGACTTCAGCTGGGAGCGCTCGGCGCGGGAGTACGACCTGATGTATCGGGATGTCTGCGGCGTGAAGGAACCCACCCCCGATGCCGATCAGGTGGAGCGCTTTTCTCAGGGCCAGGGCGCCGATCCCAGCCTGCGGGAGGAGGCGCGGCGGGAGGCGCGGGACGAGCGCGAGGCCCAACGGCGGGAGAGCCACGAGGCTCGGACGCTGGACGAGCGCGCGCCCGCGAACGACTCCGCCGCTCCGACAGGGGCCGCCACGCCGACGCGCCCGCGCAATCCCCTCAGCCAGCTCCTGCGCCGCCGCGACTCCTGATCCTCCATGCCCCTGCCCGCCCCTTACGCCCCGCCCTGGAAGCGGCTCGGGGAGGACGGGGTGGCGCTGCTGGCCTGGTTCGGCCTGAAGACGCGGGAGTTGTGGCGCCGCAACCGGGAGGGCCTGCTGCCGGTGCCGGGGTTCTGGCCGCGCCGTGGGCGGCGGTTGTTCTGGCCCCTGGCGCTGCTGGTGGCGCTGCTGGGGGTTGGAGGGGTGGGGCGGGTCTGGCTGGCTGGATCAGCGGCGGCTCCGGTGGAACGGGCCACCGCGTCCCCTCCCGTTGTGGATGCGACCCCGCCCGCCACGCCCCGTCCACCACGGGAGGGGGACGGCTCCGCCAGCGGGGAACGCCCCGCCGAGCCGCGCGCAGCCTCCGGTGACGTCGATTCCCCGCGCGACGTTGACGCTCCACTCGACGCGCTCCCCGATCGCGCGGACGCCCCTGAACAAGGGAGCGCCCCCCCGACCGCGACGGCGGAACTGCCCGAACCGCCCGAATCGCCAGCGGAGCGGGAAGGCAGGCGTCTGCGCGCCGCCTGGGGCGCGGAAGCCGACACCGCCCTCATCCTGGAGTTCGCGCCGGATCCCGCCAGCACCACCCTCACCCTCCGCCTCGGCGAGGACCTTCTCGCTCTCGGGGCCGCGCGGCGGCAACAGCTGGTGGACCGCTGGCGGGAGCGGGCCGTGGAGGAGGGCTACAGCCATCTGCACCTGCGGGATGGCAGCGGGCGTTCATGGGGTCGCGACGCCCTGGTGGGGGGCGGCATGATTCTCTTCGATCCTCCTGGCCCGGCGGATGATGCCCCCTGATGCGGCAGGATCCCCACCACCCGCAGCCACGGTGATGGAGGGGAGGGGCATGGAGAGCCCGGGACTGGGGTCCTCGCGGACGCCCACCGGGGAGATGCGCTGGGACGACCTGACGGACTTGTGGGGGCCCCCGGTGGCGCCGCCCGGCCTCCGCCTCTCGGGTGTGGTGGCGGGGGTGTGCACGGACAGTCGCCGGGTGCGACCCGGGGAGCTCTTCATTCCCCTGGTGGGGGAACGGTTTGATGGTCACGGCTTCCTGCGGACTGTTCTGACATCGCCGGAGCGGGCGTCCGGAGCGGCCGCCGCCCTGGCCCAGCGCGATCGGCTCGACCCCGCCGCCGCCACCGCCCTGGCCGCCCAGACCGGATGCCCCCTCTGGCTGGTGGAGGACACCCTGCTGGCGTATCAGGAGCTGGCGCGGCTGTGGCGCCGTCGCCTGGGATGGCCGGTGGTGGCCGTGACGGGGTCGGCGGGGAAGACCACGACCCGGGAGCTGATCCGCGCCGCCCTGGAGCCCCTGGGGCCGGTGGTGGCCAGCAGCGGCAACGAAAACAACGACATCGGCGCTCCCCTCACCCTCCTCCGCGGACGGACGGAGACAGCGGCCGTGGTGGTGGAGATGGGGATGCGGGGGCCGGGAGAGATCGCGCGCCTGAGCCGCTGCGCGGAACCCGACGTGGCGGTGATCACCAACATCGGCACAGCGCACATCGGCCGCCTGGGCAGTCGGGAGGCCATCGCCGCCGCCAAATGCGAAATCGTCGAAGCGCTGGCCCCGGCGGGCGTGCTGGTGATCCCTGCCGCCGACCCGCTGCTGGAGGCGGCCCTGGCGGCGGGCTGGAGCGGACGGGTGGAGCGGGTGGCCCTCGCTGATGAGGCCCTGGGTTTGCCGGGGGGACCCGCAGCGACCTGGGTGGGCCGCCTGGAGGAGGGCGGTGCCGCCCTGCGGTTGGTGCGCCCGCTGGAGGGCCTCACCGCACGGCTGCCTCTGGCCGGTCGTCACAACGCCCGCAACCTGCTGTTGGCCTTGGCGGTGGCCACCGCGCTGGGGGTGCCGCCGGAGGCGTTGCGGGAGCTGGTGGTGGAGGTGCCCGGCGGGCGCAATCGCCGCCTGCGGCTCGGCGGGGTGACCGTGTTGGACGAGACCTACAACGCCTCTCCGGAGGCGGTGCTGGCGGCGCTGCAACTGCTGGCGGAAAGCGAGGG
>Ga0194129_10002679_pt1 | contig 26271 bp, 29 predicted proteins | sample TA2KigCa35mmetaG_FD_150862 | JGI IMG/M metagenome (GOLD analysis project Ga0194129, IMG submission 150862) | Freshwater microbial communities from Lake Tanganyika, Tanzania - TA2015038 Kigoma Deep Cast 35m | ecosystem: Environmental > Aquatic > Freshwater > Lake | place: Tanzania: Lake...
GGGTGAGGGAGAGGGCCGCGGCGCAGCCGCGGGGTGAGGGCGAGGGCCGCGGCGCAGCCGCGGGATGAGGGCGTCGGCTGCGGCGCGACCGCGCTCGACGGGATCGTCGACGCCAAATGGTGGTCGGCGACGCTATTGTCGTCGTCCCCGCCTGCTTCCCCGAGGTCTCCAATGGCCGGCATCCGCAAGGTCGATCTTCCGAAGGTTCCGCCGACAACGACGACGTCGACGACGAAGCCTTCCGGTGCCACGGCTCCGGCGACAACGACGGCGCCGGCGCCCGCGACCTCGGTGGCGGCGACGACGAGGGCGCGGCTCGACGCCGAGCAGCACACCGACGTGCGCACGCAGGCGCAGCTCGGCGTCACCGACGACAAGGTCGTCGCCGACAAGGTCAGCGGCGCGGCGGCGTCTCTGAACCAGCTCGGCAAGCAGGCGGCGATCACGGCCAGCCACGACGGCCGCGCAGTGGCGAAGAACGAGCTGACGCCCGAGTTCAAGCTCGCCGGCCAGCTGACGCGCGAGGTCGCCGGTCGGATCTGGGCCGACAAGGCGCCCCCCGAGCTGAAGGCGATGCACGACGCCATCGGCCCGCAGGTGTCGGCGCTGGCGACGCAGACGGCGATGAGCGTCATGAGCGACCCCCACGCGATGGCCAATCTTGCCCAGCTGTCGGCGAAGCTCGGCGGCGACGGCTTCAAGGCCGCGGTGCAGACGGCCGGCAAGGACGTCGCCGGCCACTTCCTGCAGACGGCGGGCGTGCAGGCGAAGAACCCCGAGGCGATCAAGGCCGCGCTGTCCGGCATCGAGCAGCTCGCGCCGAAGCTCGGCGGCAGCGTCGGGCCGAAGCTGGCCGAGACGGCGGGCAAGCTCGGCCCGCGCCTGCTCGGCGAGGGCGCACCGGCGGCCGCGGCGACAACGAAGGCGGCGACGGCGGCGACGGCAGCGACAGCGACAGCGAAGGGAGCCGCGGCGACGGCGAAGGCCTCTGGTCAAGCGCTGCCGGTGATCGGCAACATCATCTCGGTGGGCAGCACGCTGCTCGCCGGCGCGAACCTGATCGGACAGCTCGCGAAGAGGCCCCACGACGTCGAAAAGGTGCTCAAGGAGGGCGTCAACACGCTGACGCAGGGCGTGGGCATCGCGTTCCCGTGGGTGGGCCTCGGCGGCACGCTCGTCGACGCCGCGTGGGGCGCGAAGACCTCGGCGACCGACCAGCAGAAGGCCGCGGCAGGCATCCCTGTGACCGAGAACGCCAACGTCGCCGCCGCGCTGCCGCTGCTCGGCGACAGCGCCGACGTGCTGCATGCCGCGCTCAAGGGCGCGGGCAAGCACGACGCCGCCGACAAGCTCGCGTCGTTGTCCGCGACGACGAAGACGATGGCGCAGCTCGACCTGAACAAGCCCGGCGACCGCCTGTCGCTGCTGCGCAAGGACCAGCAGCAGGCGCTGGTCGCGCTGGCCCACGAGTCGAAGAGCGGCCTCGAGCAGGTGGCCGCCGCCGAGGCCGGACCGCGCAAGCAGGCGCTGGTCGAGCTGGCGTCGGGCTTCGGCGGCCTCGCCGACGTCACGCTGGCGACGCTGCGCTACGACAAGCGCGAGGGCAGCCCCGGCTTCGACGACAAGGCGAAGAAGGACCTCGAGACGAAGCGCAACGAGCTGGCCGGCCAGCTCGTGAAGCAGTTGGGTCACGCCGGCGTGGCCGAGATGCTGCGCCGCGCCGAGCAGGGCGGCGTGATCTCGTCCGCCTGACGCCCGCACGCCAAAGCGATAAGCCTCGCCCGTGACCGCGCGCCGCCCCCCCGTCGACACAGCCCTGCCCGTGCCGCTGAAGAAGACCGGCGCGGCCGGTGCGCGCGGCAGCCGTCCGACGACGCCGGTGGCCGCGTGGCCCGGCGTCGAGCCGGTCGAGCCGGTCGTCGAGGACGGCGACGACGACGCCCTGGACGTCGCCGCGCTCGGTCCGGCGCTCGGTCCGGCGCTCGCCGATGGCGACGGCGAGGTCGTCGACATTGGCGGCGACAGCGTCGACGGCGGCGCGGCGCTGGTCCGCGCGCAGCGCATCGCGCTGCCCGGCCAGCCCGGCGGCGACTGGGTCAAGGACGACGTCGTCGCCGAGCCGTCCGATGACGAGCTGAACCGCTCGGTGAAGTCCGTCGGCGACCGCCGCGACGGCATCTACTCGGCGTTCGTGCGGCAGGCCACGCGGGTGCAGCGGCTGTCCGAGCACGAAGAGCGCGCGCTCGGCCGGCGCGTGCGGGATTTCCAGGATCAAGAGGCCGCAAAAAAGCTGGTCGTCCACAATCTAAGGCTCGCCATCAAGATGGCGTACCAATACCGGCGCAGCTGGACGAACATCATGGACCTCGTCCAGGAGAGCTCCGCTGGCATGGCCATCGCGGCGCAGCGCTGGGATCCCGATCAGGGCACGCGCTTCGGTACTTATGCAGTATATTGGATTCGCGCTCAGCTGACGAAATTCCTGATGACGAATGGCCGCGCGATCCACACGGGCAACACGCGCGCCGGCCGCAAGCTGTACTTCCAGCTGCCGCGCATCCGTCGCAAGCTGCTGGCCGAGGGCAAGGCCGCCACCGTCGACGAGATCGCCGCCGAGGTGCACGAGACCCCCGAAGAGGTCGCGCGCATCGTCGCGCGGCTCGACGGTCGCGAGGCATCGCTGGACGCGGCGGTGGGCGACGACGAGGGCGGCACGCTGGGCGACATGCTCGCCGGCGACGACGAGGGCCCCGAGGCGCGCGTCGCCGCCAACGAGGTAAGTCGCGTGATCGCCGAGCTGACGCGGCGCTTCGCCGACACCCTCGAGCACGACCGCGACCGCGCCATCTGGAGCGAGCACCTCGTCTCCGCCGAGCCGAAGTCGCTGGTCGAGCTGGGCGAGCGCTACGGCGTGTCCAAGCAGCGGATGGGCCAGCTGGCGACGCGCATCAAGCGGGCGTTCCGGCGGCAGATCATCGACGAGCTTGGGCCGCACACGCAGCTGCACTGGCTGTTCGCCAGCGAGTAGCAGCCGCCAGAGACGCGGCCGCAGGCGTCGTCACCGCGGGCCGCGTCACTGGGGGGACGCCGACGGAGTCTTCACCACGGGTCGCGGACGCGGTCACCTGGCCGCGACGGTTCAGACCAGCCGGCTCGCGATCACCCCGACGGCGATCAGGGCGGCGTAGTAGGCGAGCGTGCGCACGACGGTGATGCCCGCCCAGTAGATGAGCGTGTGGGCGACGCGCGCGACGACGAAGGTGGCGGCGGCCGCGCGAGTGGCGTCGTCATGGACATCCATGACGTGCGCGACGAGGACGACGACGACGAACAGCGGCAGGTTCTCGAAGTGGTTCCGAGCCGCGCGCTCGGCCCGCCCGACCCAGGCGGGCGACGGCGGGTCGACCTCACGGTTGCCGAAGGCCCAGCCGAGACCGGCGCGCAAGCCGCGCCCTGTCGCTGGCGCGTAGACCACCGGCAGGCCCCAGAAGGTCACGGCAAGCAGGCACCACAGCTCGGTGGTCATCGTCGAGGTCTCCTGGTGTGTTTACCCGGCGGCCGACGCCGGCGTGCGCTCCCGCGGACCCCGGCTCAGTCGGCCAACGAGGGCGAAAGCCTCGAGCACCCCCTGCGGGATGCGCGACGGTCGGTGGCCGTCGATGGCGACGAAGACCCACTCAGTGCGGGCACGCAGGATCTCGGCGCCGTCGCTCAGGCGCACGACGCGGGTGCGCCGGATGGCCGAGGCGAGGCGGCACTCCTCGACGACGGTGGTGACGACGACCGCGTTGCCGGCGTGGCAGCCGCGCTTGTAGTCAACCTCGTGGCGCTTGACGATGAATGTGCCGCCGACAGCCTCGTAGGCGCGGCGATCCCAGCCGACGGCGTCGGTGTGGGCGCGGGCGGCGTCCTGGATCCAGCGCACGTAGGAGACGTTGGACACGTGCCCGTTCTCGTCCTCCTCATCGACGCCGGCGGTGTGCAGCCAGTCGAAGTAGCAGAGCACCGGGCCAGTGTCGTCGACGGCGGTGGGGCGCGACGGGTCGCCGTGGCGCACGGCGCCGGGCAGCTCGAGGACGAGAGCAACGGCGTGGCCGGTGGCGTGGGTCATCGCAGCAGCTCGACGATGGTCTTGATGAGCGCCAGCTCGTCAGCGTGGACACCGTCGGCGGCGGCGACCTGGGCCGCCTCGCGGAACACGACCGCGCGGTGGGCGCCCAGCAGCGCCATGTTGGGCGGGGGCAGCCGCTGCTCCCGGTCGAGCACCCCGCACACGAGGTCGAGCCCCGGCCGTCCCGCCGGACGGCGCGCTGCGTGGTCAAGGGCGGTGCGCTCCGGCGCGGTCACGACGTCGCCGGCGAGGACGACCTGCAGCAACAGCTTCGTGAGCTCGAGTCCGACGGCGAGGTCCACGCGGCTCGGGTGACACGGACGCCCGCGGGTTCCAAGGGGGAAGCTGGCTCGCCCCGGTCGTCGGGGACTTCTTTTCGTAGAATCGACCGCGGCGGTGCTAGCTTGCCCGGGCCACTCGCCGGAAGGATCGTTCATGACCCGCTCCCTGCCGCTCGCTGTCGCCCTCACCGTCGCCTCCGTCGTGGGGCAGCCCGTGGCCGCGTCGCCGCTGTCGAACGCAGGCGCCACCGTCGCCGCCGATTCGGTGGGTGTCGCCACGGCCGCCGAAGGTGTCGTGGTCGCGCAGGCCGCGCCGGCAGGCACGCGGCAGATGACCTACATCGGCTTCAAGAACTCCCCGACGCAGTCGCGGGTGTTCGCGCGGCTGAACGACGGCGCCGAGTTCGCGGTGAAGAAAGAGGGCGACAACCTCATCGTCCTCGAGCTCAAGAACGCCACGATCCCGCTGCGCAACAACCGCAACCACCTCGACACGACCTTCTTCGACAGCCCCGTCAAGATGATCACACCGTCCGAGGTCGAAGACGCCACGCCGACCATCCGCATCACCATCGAGATGAAGTCGGCCGTGCCCTACGAGGCCAAGCTCGAGGGCCGCGAGATCGCGATCTACTTCAAGAAGTAGCCGCCCCCACCGCCATCGTCCTCTCCGCCCGTCGCCGTCGCCGTCGTTCCCGGGCAGCCCCGAGGACGACGGCGCGGGCGCCTGAGCCTTCGGCGCTCTTGCGCCGGCGCCCCGGTGACGCCGTCGCCCGTCGCTGCTACGTCGTCACCCATGGCGATTCGCGAGATCCTCATCTGGCCCGACCCGCAGCTCCTGAAGGTCAGCAAGCCCATCGTTCTGAACGCCGACGGCAGCGTGCCCGACGACGTCAAGGTCCTCGTCAAGGACCTGTTCGACACGATGTACGACGCCGACGGCGTCGGCTTGGCCGCGCCGCAGGTGGGGGTCCTGCAGCGCGTCGTCGTCGTCGACATCCGCGCCTACGAGAGCAACGACGAAGGCAACCGCGCAGAGATCCCGTCAGGGGATCCGCCCATCGCGCTCCTCAACCCCGTGTTCTCCGACAAGAGCGGCAAGCTCGAGTGGGAGGAGGGCTGCCTGTCGGTACCGAACGAGACCGGCCTCGTCACCCGCGCCGCCCGCTGTCGCGTCGACTACGTCGACCTCGACGGCAAGCCGCAGACCATCGAGGCCGAGGGGCTGAAGTCGGTGGCCCTGCAGCACGAGTGCGACCATCTCGAGGGCAAGCTGTTCGTCGACTACCTGAGCCCGCTGAAGCGCAGCGTCATCAAGCGCAAGATGCTGAAGCTGAAGGCCCAGCGCGACGACGACGAAGGGTGAACCGATGGTGTTCTACGTGCTGGGTGCCCCGCTGTTGCTGTTGGGGCTGACGATGATGACGCGCGGCTGGATCTACACGCTACGCCCCGACGGAGCCCTCGCCGCGAAGCGCAAGAAGGTGAACCTGAAGCGCGGGTTCACCACCGACATGAAGGTCTTCGGCCGCAAGGTGCGTCGGCTTGGATTGATGACGGCGCTCGTCGGCAGCACCCTCCTTGGCTGGCGGGCCAGCCATCGCGCCGATCAGCCCGCTGCCGCCGCGCCGTCGGCGGCGCCGACTGGCTCGACCACGCCGTAGCGCGTCAGGGTGCCGACAGAGGTGCCGACAGAGGTGCCGACAGAGGTGCCGACAGAGGTGCCCACGGAGGTGTCCAGAGAGACGGCGCTCAAGCTGCCTTGCGCGACCACCGGGGCTTCATGTCGCGGTCGACGAAGTAGCCGCGACCGCGCAGCGTCGACAGGAACGCGCCGCGCAGCTTCTTCTCGAGGGTCTTTACGCGTGCACGGGTGCAGCCCATGGCCTCCGCCGTGGCCTCCTGCGTCTTCAGCTGCACGAAGCGGTGGTCGAAGAACTGTTTCTCTTCGTCATCGAGCGTGGCGACGTAGGCGCAGACGATGGCGCCCAGCTCGGCGTCGGCGCTGGTGCGCTCGGGATCGAGGTCTTCGGGCAGGAGCATCGCGCCGCCGCCGTTGCGCGCGCGACGCAGCACGAGGTCGGCGGTGTCCTCGAGGCCTTCGAGCGACGAGTGCCGGTCGTGGCGCTGCAGCTCGCGCAGCACGAGGTTCTTGGCGATGGACAACACGTAGTTCTTGAACGGTCGCTCGCCGTCGTAGTGGGCCCGCGTCGACGGCGCGAACGCCCGGGCGAAGGTCTCCTGCACGATGGAGTCGACGTCGACGCCCGGCCGCCCGCCGCGGAAGTGGCAGGTGCGCCCGCGCGACAGGAACGTGAACCCGCCGGCCAGGAAGCGCTGCACCGCGACGGCGTGCTGGCGGTACAGCAGCTCGTAGGCCCACGTCTCGCCGTTGCGGTACGCCTGAAGCAGGGCTTTGTCCTCGTGCAGTTGCATGCAGTCACCACCGGCGAAGGGTTCGAGCGGAAGCAGAGCAGAGCGACTCGATGATGTTCGTCCCCTCGGCGGCGTTCGTTGCTCAGATCTGGATCCAAATCTCCGGCATCGGCGATAGACGCTCACCGCTTTGCGTGACGCAACGCGACAAGGAGCTGGTGCCGCACCGCAAAGAGGCGCTCAGGGCCGCGTCGCCCGCAGCGTGGTGAAGACGACGGCGCCGGTCACCAGGTGCAGCAGCGCCGCCGGCCAGATGCTGCCGGTGCGGACGGTCAGCCACCCGACGGCGACGCCACCGGGAAACGCGGTCACCAGCTCACTGGGGGCCTTGGTGAAGTGGATGCAGCCGAAGACGAACCCCTGTCCGATCAGCGCGGGCCAGGCGTCGATGGGCACGGCGAGGAGCGTCCGCGGCCCTGCCCGCGTGGGGTCGACGAGCGGCCCGAGCCCGAGCGCGCCGAGCCACGGCAGACCACGAAGTCCGCGGCGAGGTCGCTCATCGACGGGCGGCAGCCCGCCCGACAGCGCCAGAGAGAGCACGACGCCCTCGATGAACGCGTGCTCGACCAGCATGACGACAGCGTTGGCGACGATCCACTCGTGTCCGCGGGGCCCGAAGAAGCTGCGGTAGTAGCGGGCCACCGCGTCATCAAGGCCGAGCGCTATCTGGAACGGCAGGGCGACGACGACGGCGACCGCGAACAGCCCTAGCCCCGGCCCGGCCGGCAGGGCGAGCCCCGTGCGATGGCGCCCCTGCCAGAGGGCGACGACGACGACGACGCCCCCGGCGAGCAGCGTGCTCTTCGCCACCCACAGCCACGGCGCGCGCAGCCCGGTCGCCGCACGCACCGCGTCGCTCACCGCGTCCGCCGCGGCGTCGACGACGGGGAAGGCCCGCTGCGGCGGCACGAACCAGAACAGCGACGTCCACGCGAGCGCCAGCGCGACGACGACGACGACGCGCCCCAGCCGACCCGGCATCGATGACGTCGACACGACCCACATGGCGTAGCGCGAACCACCTTGGCGCGCGACGGGTGACGAAGGCTGTCGCGGCTATGCCGAGGGACAGGGCAACGACGACAACGACGACCGGGCGACGACGACCGGGCGCCCGCGGACGGCGCGCGCAGCGGCGGGCGGGCCGGGCTGCTATGGCAGAAGCGTTATGACCGACCCCTCGACCCAGGGACAGATCAGCCAGACCGAGCGCGCCCAGTTCGGTGTCGAGCAGGACCGCCGCCTCGGCCTGCGTCAGCCCGATCGCGCCTTCGAGCTCGTCGCCGACTACGTACCCCACGGCGATCAGCCGCAGGCCATCGAGTCGCTCGTCGACGGCTTGCAGCAGGGGCTGAAGCATCAGGTGCTGCTCGGCGTCACCGGCTCGGGCAAGACGTTCACGATGGCCAACGTGGTCGCGAAGGTGAACCGTCCGACGTTGATCCTCGCCCACAACAAGACCCTGGCGGCGCAGCTGTACCAGGAGGTCAAGGCGTTCTTCCCGAACAACGCCGTCGAGTACTTCGTCTCCTATTACGACTACTATCAACCAGAAGCCTACGTTCCGTCATCTGATACTTACATCGAAAAAGACAGCCTGATCAACGACACCATCGACCGCATGCGCCACGCGGCGACGCGCGCGCTGCTCGAGCGCAACGACGTGATCATCGTGGCGTCGGTCAGCTGCATCTACGGCATCGGCTCGCGCGACAGCTACAAGGAGATGACCGCCTACGTCGAGGTCGGCCGTAAGCTCGGCCGCGACGCCTTCCTGCGGCAGCTGGTGGAGAGCCAGTTCGAGCGCAACGACGTCTCGTTCTCGCGTGGCACCTTCCGGGTGCGCGGCGACGTCGTCGAGGTGTTCCCGGCCCACGAGGACGAGGAGGCGCTGCGCATCAGCTTCTTCGGCGACGAGGTCGAGCGTATCCAGCGCGTCGACCCGCTGCGCGGCCGCGTCACCGGCGAGATCTCTGCCGTCACCATCTGGCCGGCGTCGCACTACGTGACGAATTCCGACCGGCGGAAGCGCACGCTCGACGCCATCCGCGAAGAGCTGCTGCACCGCCTGCAGGAGCTGCGCGCCCAGAACCTGCTCCTCGAGGCGCAGCGGCTCGAGCAGCGCACGCTGTACGACCTCGAGATGCTCGAGGCGACGGGCACGTGCAAGGGCATCGAGAACTACTCGCGCCACCTGACCGGCCGGAACCCCGGCGAGCCACCGCCAACGCTGCTCGACTACTACCCACGCGACTTCCTGCTCGTGCTCGACGAGAGCCACCAGACCGTGCCGCAGGTGCGGGGCATGTACTTCGGCGACCGCAGCCGCAAGGAGACACTCGTGCGATACGGTTTTCGGCTGCCTTCGGCGCTCGACAACCGTCCGTTGAAGTTCGATGAGTTCGAAGGCCATGTGCATCAGACCGTCTACGTGTCGGCGACGCCAGCGGACTACGAGGTCGACAAGTCCGAGGGCGTGATCGTCGAGCAGCTCATCCGCCCGACGGGGCTGCTCGATCCGGTCATCGACATCCGGCCGGTGGCGACCCAGGTCGACGACACGCTCGCCGAGATCAAGGCGACGGTGGCGCAGGGATGGCGCGTGCTCGTGACGACGCTGACCAAGCGCATGTCTGAGGACCTGACCGAGTATCTGGCCGAGATCGGGGTGAAGGCGCGCTACCTGCACTCCGACGTCGACACGCTGGAGCGCATTGAGCTGCTCGCGCAGCTGCGGCGCGGCGACTACGACGTCCTCGTCGGCATCAACCTCCTGCGCGAGGGCCTCGACCTGCCCGAGGTCGCGCTGGTCTGCATCCTCGATGCCGACAAAGAGGGCTTTCTGCGGGCGACGACGGGGCTCATCCAGACCATCGGCCGCGCCGCGCGCAACGCCAACGGACGCGTGATCCTCTATGCCGACCGCGAGACCGACTCCATCAAGGCCGCCGTCGGCGAGACGCAGCGTCGTCGGGCGGTGCAGGAGGCGTTCAACCGCGAGCACGGGATCACGCCGACGACGATCGTCAAGCCGCTGCGCGAGCTGGACGCCGGCGTCTTCGACAAGTCCGCCGCCTACGCCGACGGCGACTTCCTCGATGTCGACAAGCTGGCGCGCGCCGGCTCGGTGCAGCCGTTCGCGAAGAGGGGCAAGGGCAGGAAGGGTTCGAAGAAAACCGCTGACGACGTCGAGCCCGACGACGTGCCGGCGCTCGTCGAGCAGCTGCGCGCCGACATGAAAGCCGCCGCCCGCGACCTCGACTTCGAGCGGGCCGCGCAGCTGCGCGATCAGGTGCGCGCACTCGAGGCCCGCGCGCTGCTGTGACGGGCGGCCGGGGGCGAGGCGCAGGCCCCCGCAATGGACCTCGGCCTGACGATCCCTGGTCAGGGCCCCGAGCGCCGATGGGGCTCGTCGTGGTTGGGGGGGGGCCGTTTGTTCGCCGTCGGCAGCCGGTTTGCGTAGGCTGACGCGGTTGGAGGTCAGGTCGTCCATGTCAAGCCCGCAGGCGTCCGTGTTCCAGAAGCACCGCTCCGCCGGCGACGTCGCCGGCGACACCATGTGGGCATCGTCGAAGGTCACCGGCCGCGCCGTACGCTGCACGCGCGAAGGCGCGGCCCGCGACGTCGACAGCGAGTTCGAGCTCGCCGAGGGCGACCGAGTCCTCTGGCGCCTGTTGCACGTCCCGCGCCGCTTCGCTGACCTCGAGAAGGCGGCCCTGATGCCCCCTGACGAGCTGCGCGCGGCGCTGCGCGCCCTGATCGCCGCCGACGCCGTAGAGGTCGTCGACGCCGATCAGGGCAGGGCGCTCCTGCCCGCCGAGCTCAAGCGCGCGCGGGCCGAGGCGTCGGGCAAGACGTGGCGCCCGGCCACTGGCGCGCTCGTCGCCAAGGTCTACCGCCCCGAGATTGACGGGGGCGCGGGATCGGTCGAGGGCAGCGCGAACCCCGAGGTCGCCCCCCACGACGCCGGTGCTACCGCATCCCGAGCGCGCGCCGCGGCGGCCACGGCGCCAGCCGCGGGGGCGCCCCATCCTCCGGGTCCCCCCCCGTCGACGGGCGTCAGCTCGCCCGGCTTCCAGGTCCCGCGGACGACCACCGGCGCGGGGCCGACCGTGTCGGCGGCGCCGCCGCCGCGCACCGCGCCGCCGGCGCCGGCGGCGGCGCCGCCGACCGCGCCGCCGGCATCGAGCGCGCCCTCTGCGGCGGGGGCCGCGGTCCCTGCCCCACCCCAGGCCATCGGCAATCGCCCGCTGCTGCCGACGGATAGGACGACGTACACGCAGCTGGCGCAGGCGCACGCGGCGATGGCACGGCTCGACCACTACGCGTTCCTCGGTTTGCTGTCCAACGCCGAGGAGGGCGCCATCCGCGCGGCCTACGTCGGCCTTGCGCGGGACTACCACCCCGACAGGATCGCCGGCTCGCCGCTGGGCGATGACCCGCAGGTGCGCGGATGGATCGAGGCGCTCTTCAAGCGGCTCGGCGAGGCGCAGAAGACACTGATGAACGCCGAGAGCCGCGCGCGCTACGACCGCGAGCAGAAGGCGCTGGCCGCCTCGTCCGGGGGCGCGACGACGTCGGCGGGGCGGCAGCGGCGGCCCCTCGAGGCCCGCAACGCCTTCATCATGGCCGAGACCTTTTTCAAGAAGAAGGACTACGCGCAGGCTGAGCTGCATTACCGGCAGGCGTCGAACTTCGATCCCGAAGAGGGGCTGATCGCCGTGGCCCTGGCCTGGTGCATCTTCGTCAACCCGGAGCGCGCCCCCGAGCAGCGACACGACGACGCGCGCAAGCGGCTGGAAGAGGCGATAAAGAAGTTCAACAGCGGCGACGCTGCCTACAAGCTTGGGCGCGTGTTGCGCGAGATGGGCGACGAGGCCGGCGCCACGAAGCACTTCCAGCTCGCTTTGCGGATCACGCCGAACCACGTCGACGCCCAACGTGAGGTGCGGATCATCGAGATGCGCCGCGCCAAGGAAGCCGACAAGTCCGCCGAAGACGCCAAGGCGGGTCTGCTCGGCAAGCTCTTCAAGCGCTGAGCGACCGCGCGGCGCGCACGGGGTGCGACGCGCGGATCACGTGAGGGCGGGCTCGCCGTCGCCGGCCAGACGGGCGCGAACGATGATCTCCTGGATCTTGCGCAGGCCTTGCGCCTGGATCTGGCGCACCCGCTCGCGCGACAGCCGATAGCTGCGCCCGATCTCCTCGAGGGTCTCGTCGTCATCGGTGCCGAGCCCGTAGCGTCGACGGATGATGTCGTGCTCCATCGGGCTCAGGCGCTGCAGCAGCCGACGCGCGCGCATTGTCTCGTCCACCGCGATGACCTGGTCGTCGGGGGGCGGCACGTCGGCGGCGATGGACTCGGCCAGCGTGCGGTCGTCATCGTCGCCGATGGTGTCGTCGAGCGACGCCGGCTCGCGCGGCACCGCGGCGAGGAGCTCGTGCAGCTTCTCCATGGGCAGGCGCATCGACGCCGCGAGCTCGTCGAGGGTGGGCTCGCGGCCCAGCGCGTGGGTCAGGTCGCGGGTGACGCGCGCAAGCTCGCGGCGGGCGTCGAAGACGTGCACCGGCAGGCGCACCTGCGCGCCCTTGTTCATGATCGCGCGCTCGATGGCCTGGCGGATCCACCAGTGCGCGTACGTCGAGAAACGGAAGCCGCGGCGATCATCGAAGCGGTGCACGCTCTTGATGAGGCCGAGGTTGCCCTCCTGGATCAGGTCGACCAGCGGCATGCGGTGGTGATGAAAGCGACGCGCGACGCTGACGACGAGGCGCAGGTTCGCGCGCACGAAGGCGTTGCGCACCGCAAGCGCCCGCCGACGATCGGCGCGGGTCCTCGCGGCCACGGACGCGGGCACCTCACCGCGGGCGACGGCGTCGTCGAAGACGGCGAGAGCGGTCTCGACAAGGACGCGATCGTCATCGAGCTCGCGCAGGGTCGCGGCGAGCGACGCCGCATCCTCATGGTGCTCGGCGGCGGCGGGGGCGGCGCCCGACGTCACGATGCGATCGAGGCGCACGCGCAGCCCTTCGTGCTCGGCGCACAGCGCGCTGTCGCGGACGACGGCGACGACGCGAACCACCGCCAGCAGCTGCATCCAGCAGGCGACCTCGGCCTCGCGCAACGACGACGCCATGTGCACCTCGCCGTCGGCGGTGAGCAGCGGGATGCGGCCGATAGAGGTCAGGTAGTCGCTCAGGCTGGCGTCGCGGGTGTCGCCGCGGGCGCGCTTGCCCGTACCCCGCGACGCCGGCAGCGGGAGCACGTCGCGCTTCTTCGCCGGCCGCGGCGTCATCGGCATGCCACGCGGCGCGGCGATGGGCCGCCGCCCGCGCAGTTCGGCGGGGTCGGTCGTCGCTGACGGTGTCGAGGACGACGCGCGGTCGTCGCACAGGCTCGCCACGGCGGCGAGATCGTCGAACATCGGCTGCTGCTTCACCTTGCGCGTCATGCGACCTCCTTCGCGGCCCCGCCGCGAACAAGGGATTCGCAAGAACGACGCCAGCGACGAGCGCGTGTTCACCACGGCGGAGCCGATGCGGCGGACGGCGTGATCCCGATCGCAGCGCCGGCGGCGCAGCTCAGCCGTCGTCGCTTCCGAGCGCGACGGGTGTCGGGGGCGACGCCGGCGCGAACGCCAGATCCACCAACCGCTGCCCCACCAGCTCGGCGAGGAACACCGAGGCGTAGGCGCCGGGTGGGAGCACGAACGACACGAAGCACGTGCGCGGCGGGCCGTCGCGGCGCACGACGACGTCGTCGACGACCAGGCGGGCCGCGCGGCGCGCGCCGGTGGCGAACGCGGGGTGGGCCAGCAGCGCCTCGTGGTCGACCGCCAGCCGCTGCAGCGACCGCGACTCTCGTGTCAGGGCGTCGCTTCCTGCAGTTCGCATCTGCTGCCCGTGCAGCGGGCCGGCGGCCCCGATCTCGCCCCGCGCCGCCCGCGGCGCGTCGGCGGCGACGTCGGTGCAGACGAACAGCGGGCCGCCGCGCCCGTCGGGCATGCGCTTCTCGCAGACGTCGCCATCGACGACGCCATCCCACGTCCCGTCCTCGACACGCAGCGCCAGCCAGTCGTTGAACAGCACCGATTGCACGGCGCTGACCCAGAACTCCTCGCGCTTGGTGCGGGCCGGCCGTCGTCGCCCGAGCCAGCGCTCGGCCTCGCGCAGGGCGCGATCGTCGTGGCCGAAGCGCTGCGCCCCGAACCAGTTGGGGATGCCGGTGCGCGCGAGCACCGCGGCGCGGGCGGTGAGCGCGACGACGTCGGCGTCGTCAACGTCGTCCAGGCGGCAGGTGAAGCGGTTGCCACGCAAGTGCCCGGTGCGCAGCTTATTGCCGTGACGACGGGCGTCGAGGATCGTGACGCCCAGGTCGGATTCGACGGCGGCGCGGTCGTCGACAACGCGCGGCTCGACGAGCCGGGCCGGCACGCTGATCCACTGGCGAGTGACGCCACGCGCGTCCTTGAGCCCGGCGGTGCCGATGTCGATCTCGCGCAGGCCGAACGTGGCGCGCAGCCGCTTCCACAGCTCGGGCGTCGACACGCCGCGCTTCTGCACGTGAAGGTAGAGGTGCTCGCCCTGCCCGCTCGGCGCGTACAGCGGCACCTCATCGACGACGAAGCCGTCGTCGTCGCCGCGGAATGAGACCGCCGGCCCCGGCGCCGGCGGAGTCGACGAGCAGGGTCGCGGCTGCGCGGCGAAGCCCGGCAGCGGCCGCGCGCAGAACGGCGCCGTGGCGACGGGCTCGCCGTCGGCCGCGCTGGCGTCGCTGGTCGTCGTCGGCGTCGGCGCCGTCGTCGGCGTCGGCGTCGGCAACGTCACGCGTCGAGCGCCTTCAGCCGCTCCTCGAGGCTGGCCAGGCGATCCTCGAGCTTCTTCATCTCCTTCTGCTCGCGCGTGAAGAACGAGGCGGCGCGATGCAGGCTGTCGTCGACGCGCCGGTCGAGCTCGGCCTTGTTGTCGTCGGCGCGCTTCCTGGCGTCGGACAGCACGCGGCGGGCCTCCTCGGACGACAGCGTGCCGAAGGCGACGAGGCGCTGGACAAGGCCGGCGGTGCCTCTGTCGTCGGTGGCCCACGTCCCGACGGTCTTGTGCCACGCCTCGCGCAGGCGTCGGCCGAGGTGCTCGTCGATGGCGGGGGCGGCGGGGGGATGCTCGGTCATCGTGGTCTCCATGATGGCACAGCAGTGCGGTCAGGGGGTCGCGGCGGCCGGGGCGCTCGTCGTGGACGACGGCGGATTCATCGCGCTGGCGAGGCGGGCCTTGCGCATCAGGCCGACGCGATCGAGCGCGGCGTCGACCGGACCGACGGGGAGCCGCGCGATCAGACGCCTGGCGCGCTCGGCCAGGACGGCGCGGGTGGACCGCAGGCGCGCCCGCGCCCGCGCCGGCAGGTCGCGCGGCGTGCGCGCCGCGGCGGCGGGCTGTCCGGCGGCGGACGCGGCAGGGGACGAGAAGTCGGCGGCGGACACAGGGTCGACAGCGGTCATCGGATGCTCCTTGTTGCAGTGCGTTATCAGCCCAGTTCACGTAGGCATGACGCGGCGTGTCGACAAGACCAGGACGGATCAGCGAGCGCTGCGCCGACACGCTTATTACGGAGCAGAGAGTTTCATTTTAGCAGACATTCTTGTCGCTCTCTCCCTGTTCTCTGGCAATCAGTCCGGGTCCTCGGCGTTCAGCGGCACGAAGGCGAGGACTCCGCCGCACGCGTCCTCGCAGGGCGCCCGGCGTTCGCTCTGGTCGATGCAGGCTCCGGGGACGACGAGGCGGCCGGCGGGCTCCTGCAGGGTGGCGCGGCAGCCGTCATCGCCGAGGTCACCGCACAGGCAGGGGATCTCGCCGTCGTCGACGACGTCGTTGTCTTCGCGGTCCTGCACGCCATTTCCGTACAAGGCCCCGGGCGGGACCACCGCCTCGCCGTCGACGAGGACGGCCTCGGTGCAGGTGGCTTCGGGGTGACCGGTGCCGCGCGCGGCGAGGCACGCGCAGCACTCGTCGACGAGCGCGGGGCGCAGCGGCGCGAACACCTCGTACTGCGCGATCGCCGTGCGCGCGTCGCAGGCGAGCAGGGCCATTGCCGCGGCGACGACGCACGGGGCGGCGACGACGACGCTGCGGGTCACGGCGCCCCCTTCAGCCGGGCCTCGAGCCAGCGCTGGGCGCCGTCGTCGTCGGCGAAGGCGCCCTCGAGTTGGGCGTCGAAGGCCTCTTTCAGGAGCACGCCGAAGTCCTTGCCGGGCCGCAGGCCACGGGCCTGCAGGTGACGCCCGAGCAGCAGCGGGCGCGGGGCCGCGTCCTGCACGGCGAGGGCGACGGCGCGCCCGAGCAGCCACGGGGTCGCGGGGTCGTCGTCGGCGAGGGCGTCTTTGGTCGTGCGCCCGCGGTGGTCGGCGCGGGCGACGCGGACGACCCGCGGGATTGGCACGCGCAGCGCGAGGCGGCGGATGGCGCCGTCGCCGCCGCCGGTCATGGCGTCGCGCTCGCGCCACAGCTGGAACGGCTTCAGGTGCTCGCGCACGCAGGCGACGACGGCGTCCACGACGTCATGGGCGACGGCGAGCCGCGCGCACAGCGCGCGCGTTGGCGGCTCACCCTGGCGCTCGTGGTCGCGGCTGCGGATGCGGCCGTCGACGAATTCCGTCGTCGGCGGCTTGCCCAGATCGTGGCACAGGGCCGCCAGGCAGACGACGAAGCGCTCGTCGTCGTCGACGCCGTCGTCGCGGCACAGGCGCGCGGCCTCGTCGACGACCATCAGCGTGTGCGTGAAGACGTCGCCCTCGGGGTGCCACTCGGCCTCCTGCGGGCAGCCGACGAGCGCCTGCAGCTCGGGGAGCAGCGCCTGAATGACGCCGGTGGCGCGCAGCGCCTGCAGCCCGAGCGAGGGCCAGGTGCCCTTTACCAGCAGCTTCTTCAGCTCCTCCCCCAGGCGCTCGGCGGGCAGCGCCGACAGCTCGCCCTGCAGCGAGCGACAGCGGGCGACGGTCTCGGGGGCGAGCTGCAGGCCGAAGCGCGCGGCGAACTGCGCGGCGCGCAGCACCCGCAGCGGGTCTTCGTCGAAAGCGTCGGAGACATGGCGCAGGACGCCGTGGGCGAGGTCGCGCGCGCCGCCCCACGGGTCGAGCAGCGCGCCGTCGACCAGATCAATGCCGAGCGCGTTCAACGTGAAGTCACGACGCGCCGCCGCCGCCGCGAACGCCATGTGCGGGTCGGAGGCGACGACGAAGCCGCGGTGGCCGCGGCCGGTCTTGCTCTCGCTGCGCGGCAGGGCGACGTCGAACGTGGCGCGCGCACCCGCATCGTCGAAGACGTCGACCTTCAAGACACCGAAGCTGCGACCGACGGCGTGTACGACGAAGCCGGCGCTGGCGAAGGCGGCCTCGAGCGCCGCGAGCCCCACGCCGAAGACCTCGACATCGACGTCCTTGGGCGTGAGCCCCATCAGCCAGTCGCGCACGCAGCCGCCGACGGCGACCGGCCGCCCGCCGACGGCGACGACGACGTCGACCAGGCGCAGCAGCCCCGCGGCCCGGGGGAACACCGCGCCCCCCGCGAGGCCCGGCAGCGGGATGACCGCCACGGGCGAAAGATCCGGAGACGACGACGCATTCATGACGTTGGGCATCCATCTTGCTCGAGTGAGGTCGTTGTTGTCGACGCACACCGGCGGCGCACACTGGCGCCACACCAGTCCTCCTGCTCTTCGTCACGGTCCGCCCATGCTCCCCGCAAACGCCACCCTCCTGAACGACAACACCGCCGTGCCGCTGGGCCGGCTCGCGCGCCTGCTGGCGCTCGACGACCGCCTGCTGCGCCGGCTGGTGAAGACGCGGCGCGCCCGCGCGACGTTCGTGTTGCGCGCGCTGTGCCGCCTGTTCGACCCCGACATGGTGGTGCTGGCGGTGGCCATCGCGCTGTTCTCGCCGGCGCTCGTCGACATCGCCAACCGCGCCGGGCTGGCGCTGAGCGTGACGTCACTGGTCGTCGTCGTCGTCAAGCGCTCGGTGCGCCGGGCGCGGCCGGCCCTGGACGTCCAGGCCAGCGTACCGCCCGATCGCTTCAGCTTTCCGTCGGGGCACACGGCGGCGGCGTTCTCGATGGCCATCGCGCTGTCGGCGGTATCGCCGTGGTTCGTGCCGGGCATGCTGCTGCTCGCCATCGTCGTCGGCTACGGCCGCCTGTACCTCGGCGTGCACTACCCCCTCGACGTCGGCGCCGGCGCCGCGCTCGGGCTCGTCACCGGGTCGCTCATCGCGCTGTGGCCGTTGTGAGGGGGGCGTCTTGGACGACGCCGCCGGCGTTCGTCGGTCGGTCGGCGACGCGGCTGGGTGTGGCAGGCGTGTGGATCGTGTCCGTCGGGCCGCGGACCCTTGCGATGCCAGCGCGGCGCGCCGTCAACGCTTGAGCGTGCGGACGTAGGCGATCACGCCGGCGAGTTGGTCGCGGTTCAGCTCGGTGCGAAACGACGGCATGGCACCCTTGCCGAGCGCGATGGACCGGGCCATCGACGCGTCGTCGAGCCGCCCCTGCAAGCCGGCGTCGGCGAGCGCCGGCACGGCGACGTTGCCCGGCAGCGCGCCGCCTTCGCCGGCGGCGCCGTGGCAGCGCGCGCACAGCGCCTGGTAGACGCCCTTGCCCAGACCGGCGTCGCCGTCGGAGAAGCTCTTGATCGCCCCGGGCATCGCCTGCCCCGTTGACGACGTCGCCGCCCCCGGCGCGCCGCCCATGCCCGCGCCAAGCGCCGACTGCGGCTGCTGCGCTGGCGTCGCAAATTCCGCGCCCCACGCGGGGAACGTGCCGATGGGCTCGGCGGGGGCCAGCGGCGTCGGCACCTCGCAGCCGCCCAGGGCGGCGACGCCGCCCGGGGCCAGCAAGAGGGCGCCCCCGACGACGACGCGCCTCATGAAGGCGGTGCGAAGCACGAGCGAGACGGGGCGCGACGGACGACGCATGGCGAGCTTTCTGCGAACCCGCGCGGCGGGACGCAACCCCTCCGGTCCGGCGTCGCGGGCTCGTCGCGCCGGTCAGGCGGGAGAGACGACAAGCGCTGCGCCTGGGCGGGCGTGGCAGGCCGTGAGCAGCACCCCGTCATCGCCGACGTCGACGACGACCCCCGCTGCCCGCAGGCCGCTGCCCGCAGGGCACGAGAACGCCAGCGCGTCGCCGGCGACGTCGACGCCGACCTCGTGGAAGCCGACGTAGCGTCGCAGCGTCTTGTCGACCGCCTTGTACAGGGACTCCTTGGCCGAGAAGCGCACGAGCACCGCGCGGCGGCGGGCGACGTCGTCGTCGGGCAGCGCGTCGAGCTCGGCGGGGCGCAGCGTCTGGCGGGCGATCCCATCCACTCGGGCGCGGGTCCACCCCGCGTCGAGCTCGAGGTCGACGCCGATGTGGACACCGCCATCGTCGACGCGGGCGACCAGCGCGGCGGCGTGGCTGTCCTTGTGGCTGACGCTGACCCGCAGGTCGCCGGGCAGATCGGGGGGCAGCACCGGCGCGCCGCGGTCGTCGCGCAGGATGGGCCCTATGACGTCAGGGACGCCAACGACGCCGGCGGCGACCAGCGCGCCGCGCAGGGCGTGGCGACCGGCGGCGAACGTCGCCCGCCGGCGGGCGCCCCACGGGGCGGCCAGCGCGCGCTCAGCGGCGGGGAGCGCATCGAGCCCGGCGGCGGCGGGATCAACGACGGTGACGACGACGACGCCGAAGGCGGTGGACACGACGCGGAAGGCAGGCTGCACAGCCGCCTGATCGCACAAGGGCGCGGGGGCCGGAAGCGACGTCGTCGGTTTGTCCAGCTTTCCGGGTGGCGGAAAGGCCTTTCACGTCAGGGCCAATTCGTGGATGGAGGTTGCTATGTCACTTTCGCTCTCCTCGCTGCCTGCCGATCCGCTGTTGCCACCGCACCTCCCGCCGCGCCTCGCGGGGCTGCAGCGGCTCGCTTACAACCTCTACTGGTCGTGGCACCCGCGTGTGATCTCGCTGTTCAAGCGCATCGACGCCCACGCCTGGGGACTCGAGCGCAACCCGGTGCCGGTGTTGCGCGCGCGCAGCGACTGGTCGTCGCTGCTCGACAACCCCGAGTTCCTGACCGAGTACGAGCTCGTGCTGCGCGAGTTCGATCGCTACATGGCGGCCGCCTGGGACGCGCCGGCGCGCAGCGATGGCTCCGCGGCGATGTCGTCGACGTGGTTCGGCCGACTGCAGGAGCAGGGGTCGCCCAGGGCGGCGGCGTTCCGTCGGCCGGTGGCCTACTTCTGCGCCGAGTTCGGTCTGCACGAACATCTGCAGATCTACTCAGGCGGCCTCGGCGTCCTTGCCGGCGACCACCTGAAGACCGCCAGCGACATGAACCTGCCGCTCGTCGCCGTCGGCCTCTGCTATCGGCAAGGCTACTTCCGTCAGGCCATCGACGCCGAGGGCTGGCAGGAGCACGGCTATCCGCACCTCGAGCCCGAGCGCATGCCGCTGCTGCGCGTGCAGGATCCACGCAGCGGTCGCCCGCTGCAGATCGCCGTCGAGCTGCCGGGTCGCAAGGTGCAGGTGGCGGTGTGGGTCGCGCGCGTCGGCCGCGTGCCGCTCCTGCTGCTCGACACCGACCTGCCCGAGAACGTCGCCGGCGACCGGCCGATCACTTCACAGCTGTATGTCCGCGGTCGCGAGATGCGGCTGCACCAAGAGCTCGTGCTCGGCGTCGGCGGCGTGCGCGCGTTGCGCGCGCTCGGCATCGACCCGTCGGCGTGGCACCTGAACGAGGGCCACTCGGCGTTCCTGCTGGTCGAGCGGCTGCGCGAGGCGATGAAGGCCGGCGCTAACCTCGGCAACGCGCTCGAGGCGGTGCGTAAGCACAGCGTCTTCACGATCCACACGCCGGTGTCGGCGGGTAACGAGAAGTTCGAGGCGACGATGGTGCGTCGCCTCACGGCGCCGCTGCTCGACAACAGCGGCATCGACGCCGACCGCTTGCTCGAGCTCGGTCGCGGCGAGACCAATGACGGCACGATGTTCGACATGACGGCGTTCTCGCTGCGGATGAGCGCGGTCAGCAACGCCGTCAGCCAGCTGCACGCGCACACGGCGAACGGCACGTGGAAGCAGGTCACCGGCGGGCGCGAGATCCTCGGAATCACCAACGGCGTGCACATGGGCAGCTGGCTCGGACAGCGGCTGCGCTGGCTCGCCGAGGACGTGAACGTCAGCCTCGAGGACCTGCCGCGAGAGCACGAGAGCGGCCGCCTGCATGAGATGGTGCAGAGCCTCGACGGCGCCAAGCTGTGGGACGGTCACCAGCGGCAGAAGATGGAGCTGTTCCACTTCGTGCGGAACCGTCTGCGTCGGCAGCTGGCGCGTCACGGCGAGAGCCCCGACACGCTGGGCGAAATCGAGAAGTTCCTCGACCCCGGCGTGCTGACACTCGGGTTCGCGCGGCGGTTCGCGACCTACAAGCGCGCGCACCTGCTGTTCACCGACGAAGAGCGGCTGGCGCGCATCCTGTGGAACAAGGACCGCCCGGTGCAGATCATCTTCGCCGGCAAGGCGCACCCTGCCGACCGCCCGGGTCAGAAGGTGATCGGCGAGCTGTGGCAGAAGTCGCGCTCCGAGCGCTTCCGCGGCCGGGTTTTCGTCATCGAAGACTACGACATGCGGGTGGGCCGCTTCCTCGTCGACGGCGTTGACGTGTGGCTGAACAACCCGCGGCGTCCGCTGGAAGCGTCGGGCACGTCGGGCATGAAGGCGTCGGCCAACGGCATCCCGAACCTCTCGATCCTCGACGGCTGGTGGGACGAGGGCTTCGACGGAGGCAACGGCTGGGCCATCGGTGAGCGAGAGCAGCACCCCGACGACAGCGTGCAGGACCAACGCGACGCCGAGAGCCTGTATCAGGCGCTCGAGTCCGAGGTCGTGCCCGCCTACTACGACCGCGACAACCGCGGGCTGCCGCCGCGCTGGATCGACAAGATGCGCGGCGCGATGTCGTCGTCGCTGTGGCAGTTCTCGACTCACCGGATGCTCGCGGAGTACGTGGATCGGAGCTACCTGCCGGCGGTCCGCGGTTGATCGTCCGCGGTTGATCGTCCGCCGTCGACGACCCAGCGACGGCGGGCGGGCGGAGCGAACGGACGACGGCGCCGTACGCGGCCGTGGGACGGCGGCGGGTACTCCGGTGGGCCGGGCTGGTGCGGGGCGGCGTCGCTGACGACGCACGTCGCGGTATCGCTCACTTCCGCGAGTGCTAGGGTTGAATCATGTCGCGTGTTCTCGTCATCGATGACAACGACACGTTCAAGATGGCGATCGGCCGGCTGCTGCAGCGGCAGGGCTTCGCCGTCGAGACGCTGTCGTCGCCCATCGGCGCGCAGGCGCGGCTGCTTGAACGCGACAACCCCATCGACGTCTTGCTGCTCGACTGCGTCATGCCGGCCCTGCCCGGCCCCGCGCTCCTGGCGATGCTCGCCAAGAACGAGCGCACGGCGGCGATCCCCGTGGTGCTGACGTCGGGGCTCGACAACCCCGCCTTCGCAGCCGCGGCGCGCACCCATCCCAATGCCCGCTTCGTGAGCAAGGTCGACCCCGTGGCCATCGTCAACGCTGTGCGCGCGCTCGCCAGCACCGGGACGCCGCGGTAGACGTCCCCGGCCGGCGACGGCGAGCGGGGCACTCGGCAGGATCTGCTCCCCGCCAGCCACGACCGGCACGCCCTGCTAGCCTCGAGACATGTCGCTGGTGTCGCTGTCCGTGCAGTCGTTCGCGCTCGACCCGCGCGACGGCAAGGTCGTCGTCGTCTTCGTCGACGCCGCCGGACGACACCTGCCAATGTGGGTCGACGACGTCGATGCCGCCACCCTCGCCGACGCCAGCCGGGGCGAGCTCGACACCGCCCGTTCGACGCCGGCGCTGCTCCTGGCCGCCGTCGAGGCCTGTGGGGGCGCCGTCGAACGGGTCGAGCTGCGGCGGCTCGAGCGGGGCGTGCTGCACGGCGCGGTCATCCTCGACGGCGCGCGAGGAGCGGCGGAGTTGCCGGCGAAGGCGTCGCTGGCGGCGGCGCTGGCCCTGCTCGCCGGCGCGCCGGTGCTCGCCGAGGACGCCATCGTCGCCCACGTCGATGCGCGCGTGCGCGAAGCAGCGGCGCGCGCCGTCCGCGCCGAGCGCGACACCGGGGCCGACTCTACCCTCGCGCTGTCGACGGCCGAACGCTGGAGCCAGACGCTGCTGCATCTGGCCGGGAAGCTTCACGATGAACGCCGCAGCTGACGACGCGGTCCGCGACCTCGCTGGACCCGCGTGACGCCCCGCGGGCACGCCGCTGCGCGCCTGCAGGCGCGAGCGCGGCCGACGGCCGCCGACCGGGGCTTTCGCCTGTTGCGTGACCGGGACGCGTTGGGCCGCTTCCTCGCCCAGCGGGCCGCCGCCGACGCCCGCCTGGCCGTCGACGTGATCGCCCTCGCCCTCGAGCCCGGCGACGCACCGGCCCTCGCGCTCGTCGACCGCGCCGGCCACGGCGTCACCTGTCTGGCGCGGGGGATGACGACGTCGGCGCCCATCGTGCCCTGGCCGATGGTGGCGGCGTTCCTCGACGACCAGGAGCGCCTGCTCAGCGCGCGGCGCGCGGCGCTCGCCGCCCACGGGGCTGGCCCCGACCACTCGCCGCTGGTGCGCGCCGTCGAGCACCCCCACCGGCTGGTCCGCGACGAGGTGCTCGCGCTGCGGGCGCTGCTGCCGCTGGTCGGCGTCACGCACCACGCCGCGGCCGTCGAGGCCGCCGTCGACGAGGTCATCGCCGTCGCCACCGGGCTCCGCGCCAGTGACGCCGCGTTGCAGGCGAGCTGGCGGCTGTTGCAGGGCGGGGTGACGAGCCTCGTCGTCGCCGGCGACGACGGGGCGTTGTTCGGACCGGCGCTCGCCGCCATCGCCAGTGGCGAGCCCCGGCTCGGCGTGCCGGCGCTGTGGCAGCTCGTCCATCACCCCGCGCGCACGCTGGCGTTGGGGCACGCGCTGGTCGACGTCGACAACCCCATCGCCCACGACGCGCTCCTCGACACCGTGCTGCCGGCGCTGGCGCTGCGGGGCCAGGGCTTCGCCCGCGACGCCGACGCCGTCGCGCGGCGGGCGCAGGCGCGACGCGGGATCGAGCCCACCGGCCTCGGCGACGTCCACGAGCTCGCCGTCGAGTTCACGCGGCAGCTGCTCGTGCTGCTGCCGCTCGTGCTGCGCCACGCCTGCCCAGACGACGTAGTCATCGCCCACCGGGCCGACGTCGAGGCGCTGGCGCTGCGGCTGCGTGCGGCGCGCGGCGTCCCCGCGGTCGAGGCGCTGGCGTCGCCGTGGGCGGCCGAGGCGCTGCGGTGTCTGGGCCTACCGCGCCGGCGGCTCGAACCGCCCCGAACGGCGCCGCGGCCGCTTGCGAGCCTGCCCGACGACGAGCGGCGCGCGCTGGCGCTGTGGCGGGGGATGGTCCTCGCCCCGCCGCTGCCGCTGCGGGGCGCCGGACCGGTGTTCGCGCTGCTCGTCGCCCACGCGCCCGTGGAGGCGTTGCTGCCCGGCGACGAGCCGGACCCGCAGCTCGCCCTCGGCCGTGGGGTCGCGTGGCTGCGGCAGGAGCTGCCGCGGCAGCTCGGGCTCCCGGCGAGCCCCACGGCAGCGAAGCGTCGTCGACGACGACATTGAGGGCGTCGACGACGTTGAGAAGGACGTGGTCGAAGCGGCTTGTTGGCGGCGACGCTGGCTGCTAGCAGGTCCCCGTCGAGGACGAGAGCGAACTGGATCGAGCCGGCTGCTGAAGAGTCAGGTGAGGGGTTTTCAGGAGCCTGCCGGGCAGCATGCCGGTCGTCTTGACGTCGAGGAGCCCATGGCCTTCTGGAAGAGCACCGCCGCGATCGTGAAGGGAATGCTGACGACGCTGAAGCACACGGCGCGTCCGGCCGAGACGGTCTCGTATCCCGAGATCAAGCGTCCGGTGGCCCCGAAGTACCGAGGCCGTCACCGGCTGCACAAGACGAAGGTCGAGGTGAACGGCGTCGACAAGGAGATGGAGCGCTGCATCGCGTGCCACCTGTGCGCCGCTGCCTGCCCAAGCCAGGCCATCTACGTCGAGGCCGCCGACAACGACCCCAGCAACCCGACGTCACCGGGCGAGCGGTACGCGGTGCACTACGAGATCAACATGCTCCGGTGCATCTTCTGCGGCTACTGCGAAGAGGCCTGCCCCGTCGACGCCATCAAGCTCGGCGCAGAGTACGAGCTCGCTGACAGCGATCGTCACGCGCTGGTCTACACGAAGCAGATGTTGCTCGAGCCCGAGAAGTTCGCGCCGAAGGGCCAGTTCCACGCCGACGTCGACGGGCTGCACCGCGACAAGAAGCCGGTGGTCTACGACGTCAAGCTCGACCCCGACCACGACCTCGACACGGTCTACAAGACCCACGCGCCGCTCGGAAGTACGCTGTCGCAGCTGGCCGACCACTCGTCGTCGCGCGAGCTGCGGGAGGCCTCGAAGGAGCTGAACGCGAAGGGGCCGACGGCGGGGATCCCGCCCGAGCATCGTCGCGGCTGACGGTCCCCGGGGCGGCCGCGCGTCGACGGAGCGGCCGTCGCAGGACGCTCCGATCGGAGTTGACGCGTCGCCCCCTGGCTGCTTGAGTCCCGCGGTCCGCAGTGAGCGCGGGCGTTTTTTTCAGGGAGCTCTACCCGGTCCTCGCGGACCAGGGGCGCCGCACCAAGGACGACGTCGACGTCGCCCGAGCCGGCCCACCCCCGTGGCACCTCCCCGACGGCGACCGTCGGCCCGTCCGACCCTCCCGTCGCAGCGCAGCTTCGGCTGCAGTGGGTTGAGACATGGCTACGTCGAAGATCATCCAGGACATCGAGGCGTCGTTCGTGCGCAAGCACGCGGACTTCCGCCCCGGTGACACCGTGCGCGTCCACCTGAAGATCTTGGAAGGCGACAAGGAGCGCGTGCAGGCGTTCGAGGGCGTGTGCATCGCCCGCCGTCGCGGCGGCAATCGCGGCACGATCACCGTGCGCAAGATGAGCTTCGGCCAGGGCGTCGAGCGCATCTTCCCGCTGAGCTCGCCGCGCATCGAGAAGATCGACGTCGTGCAGCGTGGTCGCGTGCGTCGCAGCAAGCTTTTCTATCTCCGCAACCTCCGCGGCAAGAAGGCGCGCATCAAGGCGCAGACGACCTTCGGCAACGAGTCGTCCTCCGGCTGAGCCGTCCGCTCCCGCGGCGAACACCGACCCGGGCCGCCCACCGTCAGCCGACGGGGCGGCCCGGTCTCTTTGGGTGCACACGAACCTCGTCGTGCGTGTCGTCGTGCGCGTGTCGTGCGCGTGTCGTGCGCGTCGTCGTGCGCGTCGTCGTGCGCGTCGTCGTGCGTGTCGTCGTGCGTGTCGTCGTGCGTGTCGTCGTGCGTGTCGTGCGTGTCGTCGTCGAGGACGGGC
>Ga0194129_10002680_pt1:5000-22500 | contig 26268 bp, 22 predicted proteins | sample TA2KigCa35mmetaG_FD_150862 | JGI IMG/M metagenome (GOLD analysis project Ga0194129, IMG submission 150862) | Freshwater microbial communities from Lake Tanganyika, Tanzania - TA2015038 Kigoma Deep Cast 35m | ecosystem: Environmental > Aquatic > Freshwater > Lake | place: Tanzania...
AGAATAATTCGTATACCATTAGATCACTAAATTTTACAAGAAGATTTTCTATTAAACTTTCAATCAAGTTTAGTGAATTTTTTTTTTTAGGGTAGGTGACTACCCAGTCGAGGGTAACAAGGAAAAGATAATAATCCATAAATTCAATGTCTTTTAAAAGCCAGGAATTGAGATGGTTTAATCTAGAAAATTTATTATCTTTTCTAAGAGAGAGTTTGAAGATTATTTTTTGCTTAGAGGATAATAAGAGAGTTTTGAAGATTATATCAACAAGAAACTTAATGTCAATTTCTTTCGAGTAGGATTTAGATAACGAGTAAAGAATCACTTTTAAATCTAATAGTATAGAAACAAAGATGATTTTTTGTAATTCTTCTCTAAGCAGAGTTAGAACTAAAGGGCGCTCTGTTCTATTTGTTACGTTTAAAGAAACTTTTATAAGTATTTTGTTGAACAAAACTTCTAGCTGTTTTAATCTAAGATTTGAATCGTAAATTTTATTCATTAGCATATGGGGAAACAAACAAAGTTAAAATTTCTTTACTAAAGCTTTCGGATGCTTTTGATCTGTATTTTTTGGGATTAACTATTATAGAAAGTGTACGTTTTATTATAATATCTTCTATTTTAACCCAGTGTAAAACTCCTAGTTCTAACTCTTTCGCTATAGCAGAGACAGATACAAAGGCAGCTCCTAACCCAGATTGAACCGCATTTTTTATAGCTTCTACAGAATTCAACTCCATTTCAATTTTGAATCTGCTACTATCAATTCCGTTTTGATTTAAAACTTTATCAATAACTTTTCTTATTGTAGATTGACGATCTAAAGCTATAAAACGAAGTCTATATAAATCCTCCTTTTGTATGGAGCTTAACAATGAAAAAGGATGAGATTTCGGTAATATCAAAGCTAATTCATCCTCAGCATATGAGGTGACTTGTAGAGTATTTTTAAGTTCTAGAGGAACTTCTCCACCTATAATAGCTAAATTTATATGACCATTGGCAACACTCCATGCTATTCTTCTTGTAGAGTGGACTTGGAGTTGGACTGCTACCTGGGGATACTTTTGACGAAATAATCCAATTAATCTAGGCATTAAGTAGGTTCCTGTTGTTTGGCTCGCTCCTATAACGAGAGTACCACCTTGTAGATTGTGAAGGTCATCTATTGCCCTACAAGTCTCATCGCACAACGATAAAATTCGATTCCCATATCTTAAAAGCATCTCACCCTCTTCTGTAAAAGATGCTTTTCGACTCCCACGGTCAAAAATAAGAACATTCAATTGTTTTTCTAAATTATGAATTTGTAGACTAACTGCAGGTTGAGATATATATAAGCTGTCAGCAGCTTTTTTAAAACTTCCTTCAGAGGCAATAGCTTTTATTATTCTTAGCTGGTCTAATGTAAATGGTAAATCTATCATTTTTAATTTTCCGATACTTGATTTTTGTGTTTATCAGTGTACTAATTAAGCAACATTAGGAAATATATCGTTACTTTTACACAATTAATTAATTCATTTTACATTTAGATAATGAAATTCTCTTTTATAAATACATAGAAGATATCTCATTAGCTATAATATTTAAGAAAGATATACCATAGGATTATTTTATGGACATGAGACTTCTAATAGTTCTTTTCCCTGTTTTAGCAGCAGCATCTTGGGCAGTATTTAACATAGCTAGAATTGCTTTGAGACAATTAAGTCGATTAGGATCTAGATAACTAGAAAATTTCTAAAAAATAAGAATTTTAGATTATATAATCAGTTCTTTTATTTTTTAGAAATTTTTCTAACTTTTTACTTGTATAATAGATCTAGGTCTAAAAGATCGAATCTATTTATAGAAATTATCATTAAAATAAAATATTTTAGAAGGAAATACAAATGCCAGTTCCAAAAAAACGAACTTCAAAATCCAAAAAGAATTCTAGATTATCAAATTGGACTAAAAAAGCAGACCTTCAAGCTAAAAGAGCACTCTCCCTTGCAAAGTCTGTATTAAGTGGAAATGCAACTAGTTTTGTATCTAATGCAAGCGAAAACGAAAACAGTCAGGGATAAAAAAAAAAAGGATCAAGATCGTCTTGATCCTAAAATATGAATTTTATACATTTACTTAGGGAGAAGATAGTATGAAACTTGCCGTTTATGGAAAGGGTGGAATAGGAAAATCGACAACGAGTTGCAATATATCTGTGGCTTTAACAAAGAGAGGAAAAAAAGTTTTACAAATTGGCTGTGACCCAAAACACGATAGTACATTTACTCTTACAGGTTTCTTGATTCCAACTATAATAGATACTTTACAATCTAAAGATTATCATTATGAAAACATATGGCCTGAAGATGTTATTTACAAAGGCTACGGAGGAGTAGATTGTGTCGAGGCAGGTGGACCCCCTGCAGGCGCTGGGTGTGGAGGATACGTTGTTGGTGAAACTGTAAAATTACTAAAAGAGTTAAATGCATTTAATGAGTATGACATCATTTTGTTTGATGTACTAGGTGATGTTGTATGTGGTGGATTCGCAGCTCCCCTAAATTATGCTGATTATTGCTTAATTGTAACAGATAACGGATTTGATTCTCTTTTTGCAGCTAATAGAATTTCAGCTTCAGTTCGAGAGAAGTCTAAAACTCATGCTCTTCGATTAGCAGGATTAATTGGGAATCGAACAACAAAGAGAGATTTAATCGAAAAATACACTGATATCGTACCTATCCCAGTCTTGGATGTTTTACCATTGATAGAAGATATAAGAATTTCTAGAGTAAAAGGAAAAACCTTATTTGAAATGGTTGAGTCGGACTTTTCATTAGGTTATGTATGTGATTATTATTTAAATATTGCAGATCAGATTATATCAAAACCGGAGGGAGTAATTCCTGTCGAGTCACCAGATAGAGATCTTTTTAATTTATTATCAGACTTTTATTTATCTTCTCCCTCTCAAATAAATCAAGATAATTTTGAGGATCAAAAATCTTTAGACCTAATAATTGTTTAATTTGAATAATTTGGAATATGAATCAGTCAAATAAGAATATTACATCTTTCCATTGTGAAACTGGAAATTATCATACTTTTTGTCCGATAAGCTGTGTTTCGTGGTTATATCAAAAAATAGAAGACAGCTTCTTTCTAGTAATTGGAACAAAAACATGTGGTCATTTTTTACAGAACTCTATGGGAGTAATGGTTTTTTCTGAACCTAGATATGCAATGGCAGAACTAGAAGAAAGTGATATTTCAGCAAAACTAAATGATCAAGATGAATTAAGACGTATATGCTTGCAAATAAAAGAAGATAGAAATCCAAATGTTATTTTTTGGATAGGTACTTGTACCACTGAAATTATAAAAATGGATTTAGAGGGTATTGCTTCGAATTTAGAGCGAGAGATAAAAATACCTATTGTTGTCGCTAGAGCTAATGGACTTGACTATGCTTTTACTCAGGGTGAAGATACTGTACTTTCAGGACTTATTGAGAAATGTCCAAATAAAAATAATTCAGATGAGTCAAAAAGCCATCCTCCTTTAGTAATATTTGGATCAGTATCAAATTCTACTTCTCGGCAATTAGAATTAGAACTAGAAGAGCAGGGTATAAAAGTATCAGGATGGTTACCTTCGAGAAAGTATGAAGATTTACCTGTTTTGAATGAAAATTGCTATGTATGTGGTGTAAATCCTTATTTGAGTCGGACTGCTATAAACTTAATGCGTCGCAGGCGTACAAAATTAATCGGAGCACCTTTTCCTATAGGTCCTGACGGTACTAAAGCTTGGATTGAAAAAATATGTTCTGTATTCTCAATACAACCAAAAGGTCTGGATGAAAAAGAAAGAAAAATTTGGTCATCTTTGGAAGGTTATCTAGAACTTTTAAGTGATAAATCTGTATTTTTTATGGGCGATAACTTACTAGAATTATCTTTAGCTCGGTTCCTAATAAGATGTGGTATGAGAGTTCATGAGATTGGTATTCCATATCTTGATAAAAGATATCAATTAAATGAAATTGCTTTACTTGAAAAGACATGTTTGAACATGCATATTGAAGTTCCTTTAATAAATGAAAAACCTGATAATTATAACCAGCTTAAAAAAATTCGTAGTCTACGACCTGATTTAGTAATAACAGGTATGGCTTATGCAAATCCTTTAGAGGCAAGGGGTATTAATACCAAATGGTCTACTGAATTTACATTTTCTCAAATACATGGTTTTACAAACTCACGTGATATTTTAGAATTGATAAGTAGACCATTAAGACGAAATTTAAGTCTTCAACAGTTAGCTTGGAACTCTTACTCATCAAAATAAAAAAATGCGGAGTGAACTATTATTAGTTTTATCCGCATTTTTTTAATTTTCTTCTAAATGTAAGATTCTACGTATAGGAAGATTTGCAATCAAAGCAGTCATTCTACTATCAGTTCTAATAGAAAATTCTAGACTTTCAGTATCTAATTCTACATATTTGGATACTACTAAAAGAATTTCTTTTCGCATCTTTTCCAAAGTTGAAGCATTCAGAGTAGATCTATCATGAGCTAGAACTAGTTTAAGACGTCTTTTAACATCTTCTCGACTACCCCTATTATCATTAGTAAATATTCGTTCAAAAAACTCGGTAATCATACAAGTTTATAGTCCATATTTTCATTTAAGTAGTCGATGAACCCAAGAAAAAATTTTTTAAACGCTTCAGTGGGCCTTTAGAATAGGAATCAAAGTCAATAAAATCAACATGTTGACCATCAATACGGTATGCTGTATTTTCAAATGCCATTCCAGGTAAAGATAATTTTTTCTCCAATACAAGGGGTTCCCCACGATTTGTGGATATAATAACACACTGATCTTCTGGAACAACTCCAATTAATGGTATTGCTAGAATCTCTTTAACATCGGAGACTGACATCATATCGTTAGACTTTACCATTTCAGGTCTAAGTCTGTTGATTAATAAGTTGATTTTCTGTATTCCATTTGCTTCTAAAAGACCAATAACTCTATCTGCATCTCGAACTGCAGCAATCTCAGGTGTAGTTACTACAATTGCTTCTTTGGCTGGTCCTATAGCATTATGAAACCCAGTCTCTATCCCTGCTGGGCAATCTATTAAAATATAATCATATTGAGCCTCCATTAAAGAAACTAAATATTTCATTTGATCACCAGTAACAGAATCTTTATTTCTATTTTGTGCAGCAGGAAGTAATGTTAATCCTGGTTGTCTTTTGTCTTTTATAAGAGCTTGATCTAATCGACATTCACCAGACAAGACTTCCAAAGCAGTGTAGATGACCCTATTTTCTAGTCCTAATAATAAGTCTAAATTTCTTAAACCAATATCTGCATCTATAAGTACAGTCTGATAACCTAATTGAGCTAAAGACATACCAAGATTTGCAGTTGTAGTTGTTTTACCAACACCGCCTTTTCCAGATGTAATAACAATAACGCGAGCCATGTTTATTTGTTTTCATAAAACTATCATTAATATTAGCTAAATTAAGCCAACGACTTATTTAGAATGCTAGAGAGAAATTAAATTTTATACTTAAAAATTATAAATTTTTAACTTTTATTTAGAGAATTAACCTGAAAACTATCTAAAGAATCTATAATTTCAGATTTTAAGGTATCCAAAATAGATAAAATATTTTTCTCAAAAAAGTAGATGGCTCTATTCGTATTACCGTAAATGATTAATTGGTCTTCTTTTTTTATTGCCCATATTTGAACATAAGAGATGTAACTGAAAAAAACACTAAAAATCAAGCCTAAAAAACCAAAATAAACAAGAGTTATGCCGGGATCAGACTTTATTTGCATTCCAGTTTCCGGAATTATTCTTGTTATTCTAAGTTCATTTCCATCAATAAATATTTTATTCCCTACTTCTCCAGTTCCTAAAAATGTCTTTTCAGAATTATACAACATGTATTTTCCTGTTAAGTCTTGTAACACAATTAATATATTTTTCTTTTCTCCAAAAACTCCTACCCAAAATCTGGAGTTATTATTTAGATTTATTTGATTTAATGAGAGATTTATTATACTTGATTCATTTAATATTCCTTCTAACCTGGATATCCCCCAGTCAGTTTGGTAAAAAGTCATATTTTCATATTTTAAAGGCTCATTTACAAAAATTACTTTTTCTGACTGAAGAATTAGTTGATTGTCTAGAATTTCTATATCTGAGTAAAATTGATCTATTATACCCTCTTCACTATAAGCTATCTTAAAGTCTCTTATACGACCTTCAAAATCATTTCTAAGAATACTCAACGGTCCGGCATTTACAATATTTTGTAAATGAAAAATTTCATTTTTAGGAACAATTTCTTGAACCATGAATCCAGATAAAAATCCAATAACAGAACCTAATAAAATGAAAATTATGCTTAAATGGACTAAAATTGGACCAATTTTACCAATTAGCCCTTTATAAGCATACAAATAATTACCTTGTTGTATTATGTTGTAATTTTTTTTTCTTAATATATATGAAAAATGGTTTAAGCTTACCTCAGAGACTATAAATGTCATCCCATTCGTTTTAGTGGGTTTTTCTGTTTTGAAGAACTTCCATAGTCTTGCCATTTTTAGAGAAGGAATCTGCCGGGAAAGAGTACATGATAATAAACTAAAACCAAAAGTAAATATCAGAATTAAGAACCAATCTGTTGTGTATACATGATTTAGACCAGTAGATAAAATGAATTTTGAGCTAATAAACCCAAATATTGGAGAGTTAATTGGATAATTTAGCTCATAAAAGTCAGTACTTTTTTCTTGTTCTATAATTGTTCCGAGAGAGCTGAATAGAGAAATTAGCAGTAATAAAACTATGGCGAGTTGTAAGTTTCCAACTGAATATATTAATTTCCAAAAAATTCGATTAAGTTGCAATATCATACGTGTACCTATATATTTAATTTATTATAAACTCCCCAGGTAGGACTTGAACCTACGACCAATCGATTAACAGTCGATCGCTCTACCACTGAGCTACTGAGGAATACAATGTGTTTTATTAAAATAATAATATCATAGAAAATTTTATTTGGTTATAAATAATTTAACTTTTCAGGAAAAATAGAAACAGAAGCATATTAAAAACATATTTTTTTTTTTTTATACTTCTGTTATAGTAAATGTGTGAAACATAAAGCGGACGTGGCGGAATTGGTAGACGCGCTAGATTTAGGTTCTAGTAAGTTAACCTTGTGAGAGTTCGAGTCTCTCCGTCCGCATTGAGTATTAATTCCACCTTTGTAGAGTTAGTCTTATGCTCCCATTCTCTTGCGATAACTCTTCAATAGCCTGAAATCCTTTTTCATTTGTTGCTTTAAGAATTGAATGATAAGCGTATCTTTGTGTCACTTTATTTATAAATAATTCAACAGACCATGGTTGTTGCCAGAATTGAAGATCCGCAACCAGTTGATATTCAAATCCATTCCAAGTGAATCCTATATCGTAATTGTTGTTTTGTTTTATAACTAGATTTGCAAAGTGCTTTTGATCTTTGTATCCATTTACAGTATTAACTTCATTACTCCAATTTACTCCTAGATCGTGTAAAGACTTTTGTAACAGAGTTAAATCTTTCAAACTTGTTTTTATTTTACTGAAATGAGACATAATAAATAATGATTCAATTATTTTTATTTTAAAGAGTACTGGTCATTAGATAAATATTTAATTTATGACATTTTATCACATAAATGAATCCATTATCGAGGAAGTTAGAAAAAGAGCTTATCAAAAATTATTTGTTCTTTGAAGATGCTAATCTGGCTTTTCCAGATTCTGCCCATTCTTGCAAAGAGTCTATACTTTCCTGATTAGTATAAGCTAATGGAACAAATTGATTTATTGACTCCACAATATCACTAATTGTAAATTCACGATTTTCACTAAATGCAGTGTGCATCGACTCTATTATAACCTCTTGAATTTCAGCTCCTGAAAATTTTTTCGCAAGTTTACTTAATAATTCTATGTCATATTTGTCCCATGATTTAGGTCTTAGTCTACTTAAGTGGACCCTAAAAATAGATTTTTTTTCTTCAAAAGAGGGTAGACCTATGAAAAAAATTTCATCAAATCTTCCCTTTCTTATGATTTCAGAAGGCAAAGAGTGAATATTATTTGCTGTTGCTACTACGAAAACAGAAGATTTTTTCTCAGATAACCAGGTAATGAAGGTAGCTAAAACTCTATTCGTGGTCCCACTATCCGTTCTAGCATCACCGCCTGCAAAGGCTTTATCGATTTCGTCTATCCACAGAACACATGGTGATATAGCTTCTGAAAGTTGTATCATTTGTCTCATTTTTGACTCTGACTCACCTATAACTCCTCCGAATAACTTTCCAACGTCCAATCTTAGTAAAGGTAAGCCCCATTCATTTGATATAGCCTTTGCAGTTAAAGATTTTCCTGTTCCTTGTATCCCAACCAGAAATAAACCTCTTGGCATAGGTAATCCGTAATTTTCAGCTCTCTGAGATAAGGCTCCAGCTCTCTTTTTAAGCCATTTTTTTAAGTTTTCGAGTCCACCTACATCAGACATTTTTTCAGTTGAAATACAAAATTCTAAAATTTTTGTTTGGCTTATAATTTGTTTTTTTTCTATAAAAATAATTTCAAGACTTTCAATATTTATTTCCTTATAAGTCGCAATTATCTTTGATAGTACTTTTCTTATTCGTTCGAGTGAGAGTCCTTGGAAAGATCTAACTAGAATATCTAATGAGGCCTCTGGAAGAAAATGTCCTAGTGAGTCTTGGACTCTCAGCAATTCTTTTTTAATTTCAGAAGGTTGTGGTAGTTTAAATTCTAAGACTGTTATTAAATCTCTAAATGAATCAGGAATTGAAATTTCTGGGGCAACGATAACTATTGTTTTGGACTGATTTTTTATCAGTCGAATAACGTTTTTTAGTTTTCGTGCAACAGAAATATCATTTAAAAATAGATGAAAGTCTTTTAAGATAAAAACAGCTGGACTTTCGGAAGTTAATTTTTCTATGAGTTCTAAAGCTTGTAAAGGATTTCTTGCTCCAAATCCATTATCACTTGGATTTCCAACATATCCATCGATAAAATCCCAAGAATAAACGACTCTAGTGATGGATGAATCTTTTACACATAGTCTAATATTGTATTCCAGTCTTTCCTCTTCAGCTGTCGAAATATAAATTAAAGAATACCTTGCTTTTAATAGTAATTTAAAATCTTTTGTAAAACTCATAGTGACTTAATAGATAAGAATTTCTCAACAAGAATATACATTCATATTACATGTTCGGAACTGTAAAAATTATGAAAAAGAAAATAGTTTGTTTCTCTAACTATTTTTCTAATAAAAGAGAAACATAACTGAAAGGTTAAGTTATTGTTAATGAATGACGCCCTTTGGCTCTTTTAGCTTTCAAGATTCGTCTACCAGAAGTTGTTTTTATTCTTGATCTAAATCCAGAAGTTTTTGTTCTTTTCAATCTCGTTCCTCTTAATGTTCTTTTTGTCATAAGTTTTATAATTTATTTTATTAACAATATTAATTGTTGTTTATTGATTTAGTAATGTCAAACTTATTAGCAACTTTTATTAAAAGTTAGGTCTTTAAAATAGGTTGAGATCTAAAAATTAGATATATAACGGAGTGTCTTATGTTTGTACTCATGGAAACAAAAAGATTATAAGCTTCATTTTTATATTCAACTAAAGGATCTTTTTGCCCGTAGCCTCTCCAACCAATGTTTTCTCTGAGCGTATTAATTTGTTGTAAATGTTCTTTCCAAGCGGAGTCTATTTTTTGTAGTAAAAATGATCTCTCTAACTCCCGCATCAACCCACTTTCTATCAAATCAATCTGGCTCTCCTTTAAATCATAGGCTAATCTAACCTGGGTAAATAGGATTTTTTTCATTTCCTCGGAAGGAGATGCTAAAAATATGTTTCGATCTATGGCGTAAGGAAGACCTAATAAACTTTCTACTTTAATCAAAAGTTTATTTACTTCATTTAAAGAAAATTCGTTTTTATTTAAATATACATTGAGATAATCTAAAATCGTTGTCTCGGCATATTGTAGAACCCAGTCCCTTAGATTGGTAGATTCTAAGATCCGTCTTCTTTCGGAGTAAATAGCTTGTCTTTGGTAATTTAAAACTTCATCGTAGTCGAATAACTGTTTTCTAGCATCGTAATAATATACTTCAACTTTCTTTTGCGCTGATTCTAGACTTTTATTTAACAGTGAAGATTCTATAGGTATATCATCGTCAACTTTTAAAGAATTCATTAATTTTCCAATTCGATCTCCACCAAAAATGCGTAGTAGATTATCTTCTAAACTGAGAAAAAACCTTGATGAGCCAGGGTCCCCTTGTCTGCCAGATCTACCTCTAAGTTGATTATCGATTCTTCTAGATTCATGTCTTTCTGTTCCTATAACATGTAAACCACCTAGACTTAAGACTTCATTTCTTTCATATAGAATATCTTTTTGGTACTTTTCTAGAAGTACAAAATACATAGCTCTAAGAACAATAACAAGAGAGTTATCTGTAAAAACTTTTTCGCATGCTTCGGAAAGAAAGTTTTCTAATTCTAATTCTGAAATTAAAGAATTTTTAATTCTTGAAGATAAAAAGCTATATAAATTGCAAAGTTCAGGATCTAAGTTTTTTTCTAATCCTACTCCAAAAAAGATTGAATTAAGAAAAGATTTCAGCATATTTTTAGCTATGTACTCTGCATTGCCACCTAGTAAGATATCTGTTCCTCTACCGGCCATATTTGTTGCAATCGTAACTGATCCCTTTCGACCAGCTTGGGCGATTATTTCTGCTTCTCGTTTTAAGTTCTCAGGTTTTGCATTAAGTAGATTGTGTGGTACCCCATATTCTTCTAAGAGAGATGATAAAAGTTCTGATTTCTCAACACTTGTTGTCCCTATTAAAATAGGTCTCCCTAGGGTGTGGAAGTCTAAACATTCATCCGCAATAGATTTCCATTTCATATATTGATTTTTGTACACTAGATCAGAGAAATCTTTTCGAATCATCTTTTTATGTGTTGGAACACAAGTAACTTCTAAACCATAAATTTTATCAAGTTCCATCTCTTCAGTTTTAGCTGTACCTGTCATACCAGATAGTTTTGGATACAGTAAGAAAAAATTTTGATATGTTATAGAAGCTAAGGTTTGCGTTTCATTTTGGATTGGTACCCCCTCTTTTGCTTCGATTGCTTGATGCAGTCCATCGCTCCATCTACGACCTACCATAATTCTTCCTGTGAACTCATCTACTATAAAAGTTTCGTTGTCTCTAACTATGTAGTGGACATCTTTTACAAAAAGTTCCTTTGCTTTTATTGAATTAAAAATATAAGGAGCCCACGGATCTTGTAAATCATATAAATCTTTAACTTTGAGCTCTTTTTCGATTCTTACTACACCATCCTCTGTTAATATTATATTTTTGGCTTTTTCATCAACTTCATAATGAAGATTTCGAGTTAAAAGTTTAGCGATTTTATCTGCTAGTAAGTACTTTTTATCAGCTGTTTCTCCAGATCCAGAGATTATAAGCGGGGTTCTTGCTTCATCTATTAAAATAGAGTCTACTTCATCTAAAATTGAAAAATAAAAAGGTCTTTGTACGATATCATCTAATTGTATTGCCATATTATCTCTTAGATAATCAAAACCTAGCTCACTATTAGTCACATATGTAATATCTTTTGAATAATTTAATTTGCGATCTAATTGACTCATATTTTGTTGAATAAGCCCAACACTTAAACCTAAAAATCTGTGAACTTGTCCAACATAAGAAGCATCTCTGCTTGCTAAATAATCATTAACCGTAATAACGTGTACCCCTTTTCCAGTTAAAGCGTTAAGATACGCTGGTAGAATAGCAACAAGAGTTTTTCCTTCTCCAGTTTTCATTTCTGCTATTTTACCATCATTCAAGATTAGGCCCCCAATAAGTTGAACATCGAAATGTCTGAGACCGAGAGTTCTTTTAGAGGCTTCTCTGACAACAGCAAATGCTTCTGGTAAAATTGTATCTAAAGACTCTCCAAGGCTTAATCTATCTATGAACTGTCTTGTCTTCCCTTGTAATTCACCATCTGTCAAACTAGAAATCGATTCTTCTAATTTATTTATTTTATGAACAATCTGTGAATAAGCCTGAATTTTCTTTTCATTTGTGTCACCAAAAAGTGTCTGAAACATACATTTAATTGAGTCTATTTTATAATCAAGTTATTTAATGCAATCTAGATAATATCACAACTGAAAGTATTGCTAAAAGAAGCATCTCAGTTTAGATTATTCAGAGAAAACTTCAGGTTGCGCAATTTCTTCGGCAATTTCAAGGATTGCTCTTATTACAGGTTTAACTTTAAAGTCATCCAAGATATCAATATCTTCATAGCGCTTTCTCTTTGCTTTATTTGCAACTTGAACAGTAATTCTATATCTATTTGATGCGGCATCCAATAATTCTTCAGTTTTATATAAAACCTCTAATGAGTTTATAATTTGTTGTTGTTTTTTCATAAGTATTCGTTTTGAAATAAATGATAATTGTGAATTTTATTGTCTAGTTAAGAATTGCATATTATTCTATTTTATAATAACTTTACAACAATAGTTAATCTAGAATTAGTTCAAAAACAAATAAAACTAAGTATATTTATTATGTCACATAGCGTTAAAATTTATGATACTTGTATAGGTTGTACTCAATGTGTTAGAGCATGTCCTTGTGATGTATTAGAGATGGTTTCATGGGACGGTTGCAAGGCAGGACAGATAGCATCTGCACCAAGAACAGAAGATTGTATTGGGTGTAAACGTTGTGAGACAGCATGTCCAACAGATTTTTTGTCTGTGAGAGTTTATTTAGGGGGAGAAACGACTAGAAGCTTAGGTTTAGCATACTAATCATATATATTAAAACTATTAGAAAAACTATTCTTTATCAGTAAGTTTTTCTAATAGTTTTCTAGTTTAAGAGACCCATGTAAGCAGATCCTAAAATAACTCCACTTCCAACTATGTGTCCAAGACTAGTACTTGCTAATAGTTCAGGTAATGTAAAATTATTAAAAGATCCATTTAATGAAAGTGAAGATCCAATGCCTTTTACTTGAATTGTGTATCTACCTGCAACAATGCAAAATATATTTGAACTAATCATAATAGTGGCTATTTTAGCTGACCATGTTGCAGTTTGTGGAACTACTGATAATAATAATTCTGTGCTCATATTGAAATGGGTAATCAAGTAAAATCTGTTTATATACTAATAAGTTTATTGTAGGGTAATTTTAATCAATTCATACTTACTATCTACATATTATTTTACATTTAAAATCAAATAATCCATCCATAGCTATGTAGTCCTTTTCCTAGGAAATTAACCCCCAGGTAGCATATCCAGACAACGATAAACCCTATTGAAGCTAAGATAGCTGGTCCTTTTCCACTCCAAGATTTTGTAATTCTTGTATGAAGATAAGCTGCAAAAACCATCCAAGTAATTAGAGCCCATGTTTCTTTCGGATCCCAGCTCCAGTAAGAACCCCATGCTTCGTTAGCCCATACCGCTCCAGAAATAATTCCAATAGTCAGCATAGGAAACCCAAGTCCTATTATTCGATAGCTAAGATTATCCAAGCTCTGTAGAAGATTTATGCGTTTTCCAAGGAAATCTTTTTCATAACTCATAGAATAAATACTGCTTGAATTTGTATTTTCGTTATTAAGAGTCTCTATAGTTATAGATCCTATGGAACTTCCTGTAAGTAGAACAGGTTTCCCTTTTGTCAATATTAAAAATACTATAGATAGTAGTGATCCAACGACGAGAGTTGAATAACTAATCATCATTATACTTACATGCATCATAAGCCAGTTTGATTTTAGTGCTGGTACAAGAGGAGCAGCCTTTTGCATTCCGTCTGGTAGTGATAGGGTTGCAAATCCTATAACAAATAATAGTACTGGGCTAACTATAGATCCGAGAAATGTTAGTGAAGTTAAGTATTCTAGAATTACTGTTAATAAGGTTATTCCCCAAGTGAAGAACATAAGTGACTCGTATAGGTTACTTAGAGGAAAATAACCACTTTCAAACCAACGCCATCCTAGTAGTAAACTTAAAAAAATGTTTGCAGTTGTAATTCCCCAAAATCCTAACTTAGCACTCATTTTTATAGAAGGAAAAGCCAGATTGATCCAGTAGCCTAATAAACTAATGAATAGAACTAAAAAAACTAAATTATCTAAGGAGTTTTTTAAGTACTTTATAAGAAAATCCATATATTAATATTGAAATTTATAAACATTGTAATTTTACACGATAAGTATATGTAAAAAAAAATATATCCAAAAAAATACTGTCTTTAAAGAAAGACAGTATCTTATGCAATTGATTAACCAATAGCAGCGCTTACTTTGTCAAAATAGCCAGCAACTTCACTAGCTAAAGCAGAACAATCACCTTGAGGTGTAGATAGTTTGCGTTGAGAAGCTGTGTTGTTAACGAAAGCAACAGCACAAGCTTTCATAATGCTAACAGCTCTTGCGTTAGAGTTAGCAGGAACTCCTAAAGAAGAGTAAGTTTCTTTTAATCCGTTAAGACAACGATCTTCTAATACAGATGAATCACCAGATAGTAGAGCGTAAGAAACATAACGTAAGATAATTTCACCGTCACGTAGACATGCAGCCATACGACGGTTTGTGTAGCAGTTACCGCTAGGAGAGATTAGGCTTGGGTTTTCACAGATCATACCAGATACAGCATCAGATACGATACAGCTAGCGTTAGATACAATAGAGTTAACAGCATCTAAACGTTTGTTACCTTCAGAAATGAATTTTTTAAGAGCTTGTAGATCAGCACCACCTACATAAGCTGCTTTTGCGTCTGCGTTTGTAACTACTTTAGAAAATGCATCAAGAGCCATAATACTTCTCCGTATTTATAATAATTTAAACTGGTTTAACTGTTAAAATATTTAATCAGTCAAGATTGGTTTGTTTACCACTAATCATCATAAAGCTAATCACACTAAAAGTATACTAACTTAATAATATGTAATATTTGGTTCAGCTACCTAATTTAAAAGCTTCTACAAAAAACCCGTATAGAATGCCAATTTTTATGTTGTTTAAAAAATTAATATAAAAATTTAGTTTTCTATGTAATGGAGAGGAATTTAAACAAATAAGTCTTTTTTTTGTCACATATATAAATCGGCTAAAAATTTCTATAAGAGCAGTTAATACCCCAGATGCTAAAACTCCCCAATCTCCAGTTTGCCCTAAAACTGTGGATAGATTAATTGCTAAAAAAAACCAAGTAGTATAGCAGTAAAGTTTAGAAGCACAGAAATAATAAATCTATTTAACATAAATAATTTTATAAGATTTACGAATAGGTGAAAATAAAAAAGACCCTTGATAGGGTCTTTTTAGAGGGAACCGTTTGTATTATCCAACTAGAGCAGGAGCTGTAAGTGCTACAGGTAGAGACTCACCAGCAGCTAAGTCTAGAGGGAAGTTGTGAGCGTTACGCTCGTGCATAACTTCCATACCTAGGTTAGCACGGTTAAGGATATCAGACCAAGTGTTAATTACACGACCTTGGCTATCTACAACAGATTGGTTGAAGTTAAAACCGTTAAGGTTAAATGCCATAGTCATAACACCTAGAGCTGTGAACCAAATACCAACAACAGGCCACATTCCTAAGAAGAAGTGTAGAGCACGAGAGTTGTTGAAGCTAGCATATTGGAAAATCAAACGACCAAAGTAACCGTGTGCAGCTACGATGTTGTAAGTTTCTTCTTCTTGACCGAATTTGTAACCGTAGTTAGCAGATTCGTTCTCAGTAGTTTCACGAATTAAACTAGATGTAACTAGAGAACCGTGCATAGCAGAGAATAGAGAACCACCGAATACACCTGCAACACCTAATTGGTGGAATGGGTGCATAAGAATGTTGTGCTCAGCTTGGAACACAAGCATGAAGTTGAATGTACCGGAGATACCTAGAGGCATACCATCAGAGAAGCTACCTTGTCCAATAGGGTAAACTAAGAACACAGCAGAAGCTGCAGCTACAGGAGCTGTGAAAGCAACAGAAATCCAAGGACGCATACCTAAGCGGTAGCTGAATTCCCATTCACGTCCGATCCAACCGCAAACACCTAGTAAGAAGTGATCAACGATTAGTTGGTAAGGACCACCGTTGTATAACCACTCGTCAAGAGAAGCAGCTTCCCAAATAGGGTAGAAGTGAATACCAATAGAAGCAGAAGAAGGAATTACAGCACCAGAGATTATGTTGTTACCGTATAGTAAAGAACCTGCAACAGGTTCACGAATACCATCGATATCCACTGGAGGTGCAGCAACAAAAGCAATGATGAATACAGTAGTAGCTGTAAGTAATGTAGGGATCATTAAAACACCGAACCAACCGATGTATAGACGGTTTTCAGTGCTAGTAATCCAAGAGCAGAAACGTTCCCATAAACTTGCGCTTTCGCGTCTTTCTAAAGTAGCAGTCATGTTATTATTATTGTTATGTTATAGTATTTTACTTCCCAAGCATCAATTGTGCTTGTTGTATTAAATTATCTATTAAAACGAAAATTATTTCAAGTAGATAAATAATTTCTTCTTAAAAATTTTTTAACGTAAAGTTTGATAGGTAAAAATGTTTAAAAAAGAGTAAAAATCTTAATTCTGTTAAATTTAAAAGAAACAAAATAAAATAACCTTTATGAAGATAATACCTGAGTTATCATCCTATGAAACTGTCTACATATTGAAATCTGATTTGAGTGAAGATTCATTACTGAAAACGATTGAACAGTATCAAGGATTACTTTTGGAGAGAGGAGCAAAGAATATCTTGATAGAAAATCGAGGAAGAAGAAATTTAAAATATCCTATTAAATCTTCCAAAGATGGCGTTTTTATCCAAATGAACTATGATGCGAATGGTGAAATTATATCCTTAGTAGAAAAATCGATGAAGATAAATGACTCTATAATAAGATATTTAACAAGTCGTATTACAGAAATTTAACTAGACAATAGAAGTAGAGAGTGCAACTGTACTCTCTATTTTTTTACTAATTTTTATATAAAATTATAGAAAACAAGAATTCTGGAAATTGGATGAAAAATAAATTTTACCTTGGCATCGTGCTACTTTCCCATGGGGTACCCCCCATAGTATCATCGCCGCTGCACCGTTTCACAACCGAGTTCGAGATGGATCGGAGTGGTTCCAGTGCGCTATACACACCAAGGTTAAAAACTTTCAAAACTGTAAAATAAGATAGATTAGATTATCAAGCCCTCGGTCTGTTAGTACATCTTAGCTAAATACATTACTGTACGTACACTTAA
>Ga0194129_10002682_pt1 | contig 26249 bp, 36 predicted proteins | sample TA2KigCa35mmetaG_FD_150862 | JGI IMG/M metagenome (GOLD analysis project Ga0194129, IMG submission 150862) | Freshwater microbial communities from Lake Tanganyika, Tanzania - TA2015038 Kigoma Deep Cast 35m | ecosystem: Environmental > Aquatic > Freshwater > Lake | place: Tanzania: Lake...
TGCTCGATGAGCCCTGCGCCGCCATCGATCCCCCCTCCCGCACGGAGCTGCTGAAGGTGATGGGGCAGCTGCGCGATGCCGGCCTCACCCTGCTGGTGAGCAGCCACGACTGGGGCCACGACCTCGATGCCTACGACCGGGTGCTGGTGCTCGATCGCTGCCTGCTCGCCGACGGCACCCCCCAACAGGTGCGCCAGGCCCTGGGCGATCTGCGGTGGGCAACCACTGCTGCGGCTGAGCCACCCAGCTGCGGCTAGGCGCTCTGGCGTTCCTGGCAGGCGCGGCACAGTCCGAAGAATTCCAGGGTGTGGAACAGCAGCTGGAAGCCGGCGGCCTGCTCGCCCTTCAGCGCCACGTTGTGCATCGGGCACTGCTCCAGCACCACGGAGGTGCCGCAGTCGACGCAGGTGAGGTGGTGCTCGTCGCGCTCGGTGGGCGCGAACAGGGCCTCGCCGCTGGGCAGGTGACGACAGCGAATCAGGCCCCGCTGCTGCAGCTGGCGCAGGTGCCGGTACACCGTCGCCAAGCCCATGGGCTGGGGCCCCTGGCGCAGCAGGGCATGGAGGTCCTGGCCGGAGAGCTCGCAGCTGGCCTGGCGCAACGCGGCCAACAGGAGCTGCTGGCGGTCGCTTGGGGCGGCAACCTGGGTGGACATGGCCGGGCCGGCTGCGGCGGAGTGCGCTGATCCTATGGAGACTCTCTGGTGGCTGCTGCCTCTGTTGCTGGCCCTGGTGATCGGCGCCCTCTGTCCCCTGGCCGGCACCCTGCTGTTGGTGCAGCGGCGGCTGTTCCTGGCCAACCTCGTATCCCACGCGGTGCTGCCGGGCCTGGCCCTGGCGGTGGCCCTGCGGCTCGATCCCGGCCTGGGCGGGGTGATCAGCGGCGTGGCCGGTGCCCTGTTGGCGGAGCGCCTCAGCCGCCGGGATCGATCGGGCCAGGCGGGCGATGAGGCTGTGCTCAACACGGTGCTGGCTGGTTTTCTGGGGCTGGGGGTGCTGATGATTCCCCTGTTGCAGATCCGGGTGGATCTGGAGGCGGTGCTGTTTGGCGATCTGTTGGCGGCCGGGCCGATCGATCTGCTGCGCAGCCTGCTGGCCCTGGCCGCCGTGCTGCTGCTCTTGGCCTTTCGCTACCACCACTACGTGTATCTCGGGGTCGATCCCCTCGGCGCCGCCAGCGCCGGCCTGCCGGTGCAGCGGTTGCGGCTGCTGCTCACCCTGGTGACCGCCTTCACGGTGGTGAGTGCCATGACAGCGGTGGGGGTGGTGCTGGTGATTGCCCTGATGGGCGCCCCGGCCCTGGTGGCCCTCGGCGGGGCCGCCAGCCTGCGCCAGGCCCTTGGGCGCTCGGCCCTGGTGGGGTTAGCCCTCAGTGGGGCTGGATTTGTGTTGGCGATCCAGCCGGCGGTCAACCTGCCGCCGGGCCCCCTGATCGGAGTGCTCTGCATGGGGCTGTTGCCGATCGCCGCCCTTCAGGCCCAGTGGTTGTTAGCCCGCGGCTAACCACAGGGCCAGGCGCACCGGCTTGGCCTGGGGGCGCAGCTCCAGCGTGGTGGCCTCGATCAGCACGGGCTGGGCCGCCCCGGTGGTCCGGACCCGGGAGCGCAGGGTGAGCAGCAGCTGCTGACTGCTGGGATCAAACAGCAGCGGTGCCCCGGGCTCCACCTCCCAGCCCGTGAGCGCCCGTTGCTGGAGCAGCTGGCCGCGGCGATCCAGGGCCAACAGCTGGGGGTGGGATCCCCGGGCCCAGTCGCTGACCACCAGCCACACCCGCTCGCCGCCCCGGTCGCAGGCACTGGCCAGCACGGCTTCGCCGCCGATCCAGAGCTGCCGTGGCGGTTGGCCGGGCTCCACCAGCTCCAGGGAGCGCCGGTAGTCGGGCCAGTGCCGCACCAGCAGGGCCCGACCGCTCACCGGACAGAAGCTGCTGAGCTCCCGGCTCCCCGGCAGCACCTGGCGCCGGCTGGGCTGCCCCGGCAGGTTGTGCAGGGTCAGCCCCTCCAGTTCGGGCACCACCACCCCTCCCCCCTCCGGCAGCAGCTGCATCGGCCCAGTGGCGCTTTGGGGGATGGCAACCTCTCCCCCCTGCACGCGGCGCAGCACCGTGGTGCCTGGATCCAATGCTGCGGTGGCCGACTGCACCAGCAGATCGCCCCGCTGGTTGCTGCTCAGGTGGGCAAACAGCAGGGGGGTGCTGCTCAGCGGCTGGAGTTGGCCGGCTCGGGGTTCGGACAGCGCCTGGGGTGCGCGCACCAGATTGCGTTGCTGCAGCGGCAGCAGCCACAGCTGGTGGGAGCCCTGGTCATTGTCGCTGAGCAGGGCCACCCCGGAGCCGTTGCCGAGCGGCATCACCTGGGCCAGCTGGGGCCACACCGGCGTCAGCGGCTGCCAGCTTCCATCGCGCCGTTGCAGCTGCAGCTGCTCGCCGCCGGGCACCGGCACCACCGCCAGCAGGCGCGGCCGGGGATCCCAGTGCCAGCGCTGGCGTGGCAGGGGCAGGTTGCGGCGGTCGACGCCGGCCAGCAGCAGGGTCAGGGGGCTGGAGATCGTCTGGCCCGGCCGCAGCAGCAGGCGCAGGGGGTTGCCCTCCCCCAGCCAGCGCCAGGCCAGCCGTGGTTCGAGGGCGCTGGAGTGCTCGAGGCTGGTGCGCTGCATCGGCCTGCTGAAGCGCAGATCCAGGGCTGCCGGCCCCGAACTGGCGCTCGAAACCTGCAGCTCCAGCAGCCGGGGTGGGCGCCGCAGCAGCAGCTGTTGCTGCAGGGCCGCCAGCCCAAGCCCGCCTGCCAACACCAGCAGCACCCGCTTCGTTGCCTGGTTCATGGCGTTGCCCGGCTCATGGCTCGAGGGGCCGGCGGGGCCGGGGGATGGGCCTGATCTGCTCGGCGATCACCACGCTGCGGGTCTGGCCGTTGTGCTCCTCCATCGCCATGGTGCCCTGCACCGCCAGCCACTGATCGGCCCGCGGCTTCTGGCCCGCTGGCCAGCGCACGGGCAGCCCCACCGGCGTGGCATCGGCCAGGCAGCAGCGCACGAGCAGCCGGGCCAGCTGGGGTTGGTCGTTGTCCTGGGGCCACACAAACCCGCTGATGCGCACCGGATCTCCCGCGTAGAGGCTGGGGTCGGGCTGGCTGCGCAGCAGCCGCACCCAGTCGGTGAGGGTGCGCTGGGCCGGCGGCAGCACGAAGCTCAGCTCCGCCTCCTCGCCCAGCTCGGCCGGCCGGTTGGCGGCCAGGTCGCTGAAGGAGGGGTTGGGCGGGATCGCCAGCACCAACAGGGCGATGGCGATGCTCAGCCCTATGGCGAGCTGTGCGGAACGCGGCGTGGACGGCCGCCGACCCGGACCGATGGCCAGGTCACGGTCGGCCTTCAGCACCAAGCCGGCGAGCACCAGCAGGGCCACGCCGCTCAGACCCACCAGCGGGTGGAAGACGCCGTTGAGCAGCAGATCCAGCCGCCCGCTGAGGGTGCTCCCCAGTAGCACCGCTCCCCACAGGGCCAGGGCGAGGGCGCGCATCACAGCAGCACCAGGTTGACCCACTGGCCCAGCACCAGCACGGCCACGGTGGCGGCCGCGGCGGTGATGGCGATGGCCCTGGGCTGGAGCAGCACCCGGAACAGGCCCAGCAGCTTCAGATCCACCACGGGGCCCAGCACCAGAAAGGCCAGCAGGGCCCCGGGGGTGACCTGGGCGGCAAAGCCCAGGGCCAGGAAGGCATCCACGCTGGAGCACACCGACACCACCACTGCCAGCAGCATCAGGCTCAGCACCGACAGGGTCGGGGCTTCCCCCACCGCCAGCAGCCAGCTGCGGGGCAGCAGGGTCTGCACCGCGGCGGCGATGATGCAGCCCAGCACCAGCAGGGCCGCCAGATCCAGAAATTCGCGGCTGCCGTGCTGGAGCACCTCCTGCAGCGGCGGGCGAGTCGGCTTGGCCGGCAGCGGCGGGGGGCTCACGGCTCCCACCAGGCCGGTGCGACGCTCCAGCAGTCCCACCGCTGCCAGCGGCTGGCTGAGCCGCCGTTCCTCCAGCAGCACCGGGTCAAGCAGGGCCGTCTCCGGCAGCAGCCGCAGCACGCTCGCCAGCAGCAGGGCCAGCAGCAGGGCTCCGGCGGGCCGGGCTGCCAGCAGCCAGGGTTGGTTGGGGAAAGCGGCCCAGGTGCTGGCCAGCACGATCGGGTTCAGCACCGGAGCGGCGAACAGAAAGCCCAGGGCCGTGCCCAGGGGGGCACCGCCGGCGAGCAGCCGCCGCGCCACCGGCACGTTGCCGCACTCACAGGCCGGCAACGCAAAACCCAGGGCGGCTCCGGTGAGCGGACCCAGCAGGGGATCCCGCGGCAGCTTGCGCAGCCAGGCGCCGCCGGGGGCGAGCCAGCGGGCCAGGCTGGCGATTCCCACCCCGATCAACAGAAACGGCAGGGCCTCAATCAGCAGCCCCTGAAAAATGGCCCAGGCGGTGGCCAGTCGCTCCAAGGTTGGCTTGGGGAAGGCCCGCAGACCTTGGCATAGATGGAGGTCACTTGGCTGGTGTGGCCCTGAACCAATCCGGCACCGCCGCGTAGCAGGCAGCGTTTTTTTCGTTTTCGCGGGCCTCCACCTTCCAGCAGCAGGTGCGTCCCCCATCCCGGGCCTGCAGCAAGGCGTTGGCCCAGGTCCACACCAGTTGGGCACTGGCTTCCATGCCCACGTTGTCCATCACCCGTAGGTCGAGGGCGCCCTGGTCGTGCAGGGCCTGCCACTGCTCCAGCAGAGGGTCGTCGGCATTCACCAGAAAGGTGTGGTCGAATTGCTCGGCTAGCTGGGTCTGCAGGGCGCCGAGGCTGGAGAAATCCACCACGAAGCCGTGGGCATCGAGGGCGGTGGCCTCAAACCAGCAGGTGAAGCTGCGGCTGTAACCATGCACGAAACGGCAGTGGCCCGGGTGGCGCCACTGACGGTGGCAGCAGGGATACCCGCTGAAGGTCTTCGAGCAGGTGAAGGCGGCGGTCATCCCCTGGGTCAGCGAGTGGTGCGGGAGAATCGGGATCGATGGATAGGCAGTCCGTGAAGGCATCATTTCAGGCCTCGGATCCCGGAGGATCCACGGCCGCCCTGCTCGCGAGCCTGCAGTTCAACGAGGCCGGCCTGATCCCCGCCGTGGCCCAGGACTGGCTGGATGGTGCCGTGCTGATGGTGGCCTGGATGAACCGCGAGGCGATCGAGCGCACCCTGGCCAGCGGGGAGGTGCACTACTGGAGCCGCTCGCGGCAGGAGCTGTGGCACAAGGGCGCCACCAGCGGCCACTTTCAGAGCCTCAAAGGCCTGCGCTACGACTGCGACGCCGATGTGCTGCTGCTCACCATTGAGCAGCGCGGCGATGTGGCCTGCCACACCGGCGCCCGCAGCTGCTTCTACGTCAACGGCCCCGAGCCTCCTGCAGATGTGTGCACCGAGCTGATGCGGGTGATCGAGGGGCGCCGCGATGTGCCTGAGCCCGGCAGCTACACCAACAAACTTCTGGAGGGAGGCGACAACCGCATCCTCAAGAAGATCGGTGAGGAGAGCGCCGAATTCGTGATGGCCTGCAAGGACGACAACGCCGCCGAGATCGCCGGCGAGGCGGCCGACATCGTCTTCCACCTGCAGGTAGCCCTGGCCCACCACGGGGTCAGTTGGCGCCAGGTGCAGCAGGTGCTGGCCCAGCGGCGGGGGGCACCGCGGCGGGATTGACTGCGGCGGGAGTGACCGTGGCGGGAGTTGCGACTCCAGGCGCCGCGAGCCCCGGTTGGGCCTGCAGCCAGCGCAAGGTCGCCCGGTCGCGGGAGCTGAGCTCCAGCACCGGCTGGCTGCCGGGGATGGCGGCCAGAGCATCGCCGGGCTGATCGCTGTGGCCCCAGAGCCCAAAGGCGTGGCCGAGCTCATGCAGGGCCGTGGCTTGCATGGCCTGCAGTCCCTGGCCGGGGCTGAGTTGCACGGTCACCTGGGGTTCGATCTGCCATGGGCCGGCGGGTTGCCCCGGCTCGCCCCGCCTCACCTCCACCAGCGTCAAGGTGGCGCGGCCGTGACTGGCCCGCTTGTTCTGCACGGGCGGTCTGCGCCTGAGGAGCTGAACCTGGGCGCGGGCGGTGTCGGCCACCACCGTGATCGGCAGGTTTTGCTGCCAGCTGGCCAAGGCCCCATCCACCGCCTGACGCCAGCGGCCATCCCACAGGGCTGCTGGCCCCTCGCTGGCACCGGGCTCAATCCAGACGCACCAATGGTTCAGGCGCGGCCAGCCCAGGGGTGTGGGTTTGAGGAGGTGGCGGTAGTCGGCGGGGCTGGGGGGCGGCACGTCAGGCGCGAGCGGTGGCGCCATGGGTGTGGCACCTCCTGCCCTGGCAAGAGTCACGGCACGTTGCGCCTGCAGCGTTGGGCAGGGATCGGGCAGTGCAGGGGCCGACCAGGCTGCTCGGGCCAGGCCGCCGAGCAGCCCGGCCAGGAGGGCAACGCCGCCACGCCCCCCCATCAGGCGGCCGGCAGCCCCACACCGCGGGCCATCAGGGTGGCCAGCAGGGGCACCAGAGCGAAGCCCACCAGTTCGATGTTGAGGATCCAGCCCAGGCGATTCGCCAGGGCTTCGCTCACCTGGGGCAGTTCGCCCTTGCGCAGGGGGATGGCCCAGAGGATGTAGGTGATCGTGGGGTAGAGCGACAGTCCGCCCACGCTCAGATAGAGACCCACCTTCCACCAGAACAAGGGGTTTTGCGTATAGAACTCTGAACCCTGGCCGAAGTACAGCACCCGCAGGATGCCGCTGCCCAGCAGGGCCAGGGCCGCCAGCCCGTACACCACATCGGTGATCACCATCAAAGTGGCATCGGCTTTGCTGGGGTTGGGCTTCATCAACCGCCGCTCCAGCACCAGGGCGCCGAAGCAGAGCATGAAGCTCAGGTAGTGCACGTAGGCCACGCCCGCCCGGGAGAGCACGTCAGGGGGGATCGCGGCAAAGCCGGACATGGGGTGTAGGCAACGGCTCGCAACGGTAACTGCCGGCTCGGCTCCCCTGCTGTGCGCGATGGGGCGTGATCGATGCAGCGGTTGTTGCTGTCGCCGTTGCTGGCATCGTGAAATCCGCAGCCTTTGTGAAAACCGCACAAGGCGTGAAATTGGGAAGGAAGGTTGAAAGTTGGAAGCTTTTCTGCTGGTCGGTTTCTGGTTGCACATTGCCCTTAGGTTCAATTCACTGCATGCGTGAACCATGGCGAGCTCTTTGAGCGCCTTTCTCGGTGAGATCGGTCGGCATCAGTTGCTGACTCCAGACCAGGAACTCACCCTGGGCCGAAAGGTGCAGGCGATGGCGGAGTTGCAGGAACGCTGTCGTGACGCCGGAGGATCCGGACCCGCCTGTGATTTCAACGAGTTGGAGCGCCGCACGCTCAAAACGGGTGAACGGGCCAAAAATCAGATGATTACGGCCAATCTGCGGCTGGTGGTCAACCTGGCCAAGCGCTATCAAAACAAGGGTCTGGATCTGTTGGATCTGATCCAGGAAGGCACCTTGGGCCTCACCCGAGCCGTGGAGAAATACGACCCCACCCGTGGCCACCGATTCAGCACCTATGCCTATTGGTGGATTCGTCAGGGGCTCAACCGTGCCCTATCCACCCAGAGCCGCACCATTCGCATTCCCGTCAATGTGAATGAAAAACTGACCAAATTGCGGGCAGCCAAAGCCCGTTATCTCCAGGCCAATGGCACGGCTCCCCGGCCGTCTCATCTGGCCCAGATCCTGCAGTTGCCCTTGGCCGAGGTGGAGGAGCTGCTGGGCTGCGAACTGCGCAGCATCACCGTCAGTCTTCAGGGGGTGGTGAAGTCGAAGTCGGACCCCTCCGAATTGGTGGATGTGTTGCCCAGCCCAGAGCTGCCGCCGATGGAGCGCGCCGAGCTGGCGGAGCGCACCGCCACGGTGTGGACCCTGCTGGATCGCGCCAACCTCACCCCTAAGGAGCGCACCGTGGTGATGCTGCGCTTTGGTCTCGATGGCAGCCATGAGTGGCGCACCCTGGCCGAGGTAGCCCGTCAGCTGGAGTGCAGCCGCGAGTATTGCCGCCAGGTGGTGCAGCGGGCCCTGCGCAAGCTGCGGAAAACCGGCATCGACAGCGGTTTGGTGGAAGTTGTTTAGCCGCCGTTGGAGCGTTGAATGGAAGGGTTGGCTGCTGAGCTGCCCGTGACGGATTCCGTGAATGCCGCTTCCGTCGATGCCCAGGTGCTCGAGAGCACCGTGGTGGATGAGGCGGTGTTGCTCAAATTGCTGCGTCGCGCCGGACGCACCCTGGCCCGACCAGCCCTGGAATGCCTGGAGTTGCTGCTCGATCCCCAAACGCCGGCCTCGGCCAAGCTCACGGTGTTGGCGGCCCTCACCTACCTGTTGGTGCCCCTCGATCTGATTCCCGACTTCATCCCCGCCGCGGGTTTCAGTGATGATCTGGTGGCGCTTACGGCCCTGCTTGGCCTCTGCACCCGTCACCGCACCGATGCGATTCGGCTGCGGGCCCAGCGCAGACTGGATCGTTGGTTCCCCCTGGATCGCTGACGGCGATGGCTACCCTCACCAGCAACGAGCTTGAGGATCTGCAGACCTTCCTCAAGGATTGGTTGCGCCATACGGGCCGCACCCAAGCGGATCTGCGGCGCGCCCTGCAGGCGGGCTCGATCCGAATGCCGGTGCTGCTGGAGGTGCTGCAACGCACCTACAGCCGCGATGGCCTGCCGGGGCTGGCCGACCAGCTGTGCCGGGTGGAGGAGCTTTGGCAGAGCGAAGACGGCACCGGTGGGCCGGATGCCCCTGGCCTGCCCGGGCTGGAGGCTTCCCTGGGGCAGTTGGATCTGCTGTTGCAGGAAATCCGCCAAGACCAACAACCTTGAGGTTTCCCGGTCAAAGTGGGGTGATGTCCTTGTTCTCCGCGATGCAGCGCACCGGCACTTTCTGGCCGTCTCTGGTGGCCTGCGGTTCGATCGGCCTGGCCTGCGGCCTTGGCGTGTCCCCCGCCTGGGCCCAGGCCGAGAGTTTCCTGGTTGGCCCTGGCAGCTCCGTGGGCCCTTCCACCAAGGTGAAGCCCAAAAACTGTGTCACCGGTCCGGATGGATCGATCACCTGCGACACCCAGCTGGAAAACTCACCCAGCGACACCCAGGCGCGTCCTGTGTACGAGCAGTTCAAGAACTAGGTGCCTCCGGGGATGACCAAATTGCGCAGGCTGCTTCAGGACGCCAACTATCTCCACCTGATTGACCGCTGCGAGCAAGCCCTGGCCAAGGTCCTTGGGGTGCTGCTGCTGGTGGCGATGGTGGCCGGCACCGTGCAGTTGATCGGTGCAGTGGCCCTGGCGCTTGTGCAGCCAGACACCCCTTGGCTCGGCGGCAAGCTCAACACCGTGCTGGGGGATCTCCTCACCCTGTTGATCGCCCTGGAGGTGCTGCAGAACATCAACTCCTATCTGCGCCGCCATGTGGTGCAGATCGAGCTGGTGTTGCTCACCGCCATGACCGCCGTGGCACGGAAGGTGATTGTGCTGCCCCCCGGTGCCGAGAGCAAACCCCAGCTGCTCGCCGGCCTTGGGGTGGCTGTGCTGGCCCTGGCCGCTGCCTACTGGCTGGTGCGCAGCCTCAGCCTGCGCAAGCCTCCTGCCAGAACAGGGCCAGCCATACGGAGCCAGGAGCGGGATCTGTAGCGGCCACCCGATGACGCTGGTGGGCCGGAATCAGCAGGCTGTCGCCGCGGCAGAGCTCCCGCTGATGGTCCTCTCCGTCGAACTCCAGCCTGGCGCTCCCCTGGAGCAACACCACCCATTCATGGTCGCGCTGGTCGTACCAGAAGCCCGGTGGGCTTGAAGCCTGACAGGAATGGATGCGCTCCAGCCGCCAGGTGGGCTGCTCGACCAGCACGGTGATGCATTCTTCGCCCGCCGGCGGGCAGCCTGCGGCCAGCAGGTTGTCGCCCGCGGCAGCAGGGGGATCGGTTTCTCCCCAGCGCCGGCCGATTTCGAATCCCCGGCTGCGGGCCAGGGCCACCACGGCATGGTGATCGCTGCAATCGCGCAGCGCCCGCCGCAGGATTGGATCGACCTCGCTGAGGGCCACAAAGGCATTCAGCTGGCGCACCTTCTCGAGAAATTGCTGCAGCTGGGCTTCAGCCACCGGTGGTTTTTACCTCGTTGGTTGCCACCCCGTCGGGGGATGGGCTCAGGGTCTTGATCATCCGCCATCGTTGGAAGGGCTCTCCGGCAAAGATCACGGTTTCCTCTGCCTCGATGCGCCAGCCGAGGCGCAGCAGCAAAGGTTTCGACAATTGACTGGCTTCGGTGCGCCACTGGCGACAACCCTGTTGCCTGGCATAGAGCTCAAGGGCCCGCACAATGGCGCTGCTGCGGCCTTGCCGGCAGGAGCGTGCGCGGCAGTACAGCAACGACAGCCGATCGACGGGGTCGAGTAGTCCAAAGGCCTCAATGGCTGCTGGGCTGGTCTCGCTGGTGGCCTCGCCGTGTTGGTCGACTTCCCCGCAGCTGGCCAAGCCATATCCACGCTGCAGCGCTTCTTGGATGGCGTTGCTGGTGGTGGGGTGGTTGGACCAGGCCGCAATCTGGACCGGGGTGTACAGGCCTTGGGCCTGGCTGATCACCGCGTCGCGATACACAGCAGCCACCTGATCAAGGTCGCTCGGATGCAGCACACGCAGGCTCTCCATCCATCTCACCACCTCGGTGTGCTTTCTATCACTGCTCTCCGCCGTGCCATTGGAAGTGCGCTGAATCTTCTGGCGTTGATTTGATCGGTAAAGCTTGGCAGCTGCTGTTAATGCTGTACATTCTGGATGTAATCACCTTGGGAAATCCCCTCCCATCCCACCCAACCCCTAAATCGATGCTCACTGGATCAGAACTGCTGGCCAAGGTCAAAGAGCTTGGCGATGTGGGCAAGTCGGAGATCGTCCGGGCTTGCGGGTATGTCTCCAGCAAGAAAGACGGCGGCGAGCGCCTCAATTTCACTGCCTTCTACGAGGCTCTGCTGGAAGCCAAGGGTGTCGAGCTTGGCGGCACTGGCAAGGTTGGCAAGGGCGGTCGCAAGCTCAGCTATGTGGCCACCGTTCAGGGCAACGGCAACCTGTTGATCGGCAAGGCCTACACGGCCCTTCTCGATCTCAAGCCCGGCGATGAATTTGAGATCAAGCTCGGTCGCAAACAGATCCGTCTGATCCCCGCCGGCGCCACCGACGAAGACGAAGAGTGAGCGTTGGCTTCGGCCGATCGGCCTCTTGCCAGATCACTGACGACAGATCCCCCCGGCTTGTCCGGGGTTTTTTTTGGGCTGTGCTTGCCGCCGTGGGCGCACACTGGAACCAGCGATGACGGAATGGGCGTGGTGGTGCAGAGCGGATGGGATGGCGGAGACCAGCGGGCTGTGCTTCGCCCCGATGGGCTGGTTGGCGCACCTCTCTTGAGGGCGGTGTTTCTGGCCGTGCTGCTGGTACTACTGACGGCCATGGTGCTCATGGGGGCGATGCCGGCCCGGGCAGACCTTGCGGGCCCCGATGGAGGCGAACTATTTGCAAATCACTGCGCGGGTTGCCATGTGAATGGCGGCAACATCATTCGCCGCGGCAAAACCCTGCGGCTCGCCGCCTTGGAGCGCAATGGCATCCACGATGCCCAGCGGATTGCCGCCATCGCCGCCGCGGGGCTCGGACAGATGTCGGGCTACGGGGGCGTGCTCGGAGACGGCGGACCGGAGGCGGTGGCCGACTACGTGTGGCAGCAGGCCCAGTTGGACTGGCCGCGGGCTTGAAAGCAGTTTAGAAGGCCTGAATCCAGGGGTACACCTTCACGTCGGTCCAGATGCCTTGGCGCCAGTAGATGTCACCTTTCACCAGGGTTTCCACCTGTTCCAGACTGTCGGCTTCATAGATGCCGAACACGTGGGTGCTCCCTTCGGTTGGGCCCAGGGTGATCAGGGTGCCGGCGTCCTTGAGCGTTTGCAGCCCAGCCAGGTGCTCCTCCCGGTAAGGGGTGCGCTTGTCGAGCGCGTTGTCGCAGTAGGTACCCCAGAGCACGAAGCGCATGGTGGTGGTGATCGGTCGCGCCTGAGGTTACGGGTGCCACGCCACAGGTGTCTTGGCAGTGGGATTAGATCTGGTGCATTGCTTTCTGGATGTTCATGCTGCGCCGCTCTCTTGGCCTTGGTGTTGTGTTGGTGGTCGCCGGCTTCGGTCTCGCTCCCGCTGGCGCCCTGGCTGGAGACAACATGATGGATCAGATGGTTCGCAAGTACTGCCTCAAGGCCGTCAATGATGAGGTGAAGGCATCCGGCAAGCCGGCTCCCGAGGGGATGCAGGATTTCACCTGTGACTGCGTGGTGCAGCAGATGAAGAAGCGCCAGTCGATTGACGTGGCCAAGACCACCTGCAAAAACCAAGCAGCCACCAAATACCACCTTTGACCACCTCTGGTCGGATGGAGCGGGGGCTCCGGGGGCTCAGCCCGGTGATCCCCAGCGCCCCATGAACGGCCAGCGCACCGTCAGCGGAGCCCTGCCGGCGTCGGACCAGAGGGCGGACAGCTCTGCCTGAAGAGCGGGCAGGAGATCGATGCCGGCTTCCCGGCTGCGCTGCACCGCCGACCAGGTGCCGATATGGGCGATCAGCTCGCTCAGGGTCCAGTGGCGTTCAATCCAGAGCCCGGTTGGAAAGGGCCACTCCTCGCCGGGGAAGGTCAGGCCGGCGTAGGACTGCTCCACCCAGTGCCGTTCGGCCGGCCACCAGGTTGCCAGGGTGCCGTTGTGGAAGGCATCCAGAGGGGTCTGGAGCCGTGCCTCGGGCAACTGCAAGGGCAGGTAGCCGATCCAGGCCATCACAGCTCCCGGTTTGCACACCCGCCGCACTTCGGCGTTGAAGGGCTCGCCGGCGAACCAGTGCACCGCGGCGGCCACCAGCACCCCGTCCAGGCTGGCATCTGCCAGGCCGCTGGCGGTGGCATCGGCCTGTTGGTAGCGGATGCGGGGGTGGGGGCTGGCCGCCGCCAGCTGGGCGTCGCTGGCGTCGGTGGCGATCACCCTGGCACCAGCGTCGGCTAGATCCACCGAGGCCTGGCCGCTGCCGCAGCCGCAATCCCACACCAGGGGATTGGTGGGGAGACGGGCCAGGAAGGCGTCGTAGAAGCCTGCCGGGTAGGTGATCCGGTGGCGGGCATAGGCGGCTGCCACGGCGCCGAACCAGTTGCTGACCTCACTCATCGCCGCTGCAGCACCAGGATCCGGTTGTTCGCCGGCATGGCTACATCGGCCAGGGGCTCGAGGCCGAGGCCTTGGGCCTGTTCCACCAGCGCCAAGGCGTCGCGCACCCCCATGGCCGGATCGAGGCTGCGCAGGTGCTGGTCGAAGGTGGCATTGCTGGAGGCGGTGTGCACGCCTCCGTCGTGGAAGGGGCCATAGAGCAGCAGCAGCCCACCTGGGCGCAGCACGCCCGCCGCGCCGGCCAGCAGCCGGGGCACGGCCGCCGCCGGCATGATGTGGCAGGTGTTGGCGCTGAACACCGCATCGAAGCTCTGGCGCGGCCACTGCCCAGCGTCCGTGACATCCAGGGCGATGGCGGGTGGCAGCTTGGGGCTCAGGACGTCCAGCTGGGCCTGCAGATCCATGAGGCTCTCTTGGCGCTCACTGGCCTGCCAGGTGAGGCCGGCGATCTGCTGGCAGAAGTAGGCGGCATGTTGGCCGCTGCCCGAGCCGATCTCCAGCACCTGGGCACCGGCAGGCAGCCAGTTTTGGAGCACCGCCCGGATCGGGCCCTGGTTGCGCTCGCAGGCGGGGGAAAACAGCACGCGGTGACCGTTTAGGCGTCGAGGCCCGCCCGCAGTTCAGCGCAGAAGCGCCCGGCTGCGGCGGCTACGTCGGCCTGCTGCGCGTGGGCTTCGGCCATCACCTTCACCAGGGCACTGCCCACAATCGCCCCATCGGCTCCCCAGTCGCGCACCTGGCGGGCTTGCTCGGAGCCGGAAATGCCAAAGCCCACGGCCACCGGCGTGTCGCCCTGGGCCTTGAGTTGGCCCACCAGGGTGCCCACCCGCGACTCCAGGTTGGTGCGCACGCCCGTCACGCCGGTGACGCTCACCAGATAGGTGAAGCCGCGGCTGGCGTGGTGGATCCGGGCCAACCGTTCGGCAGGGGTGGTGGGGGCCACCAGCAGCACCAGATCCAGGCCCGCAGCGGCCGCGATCGCCGAGAGCTTCTCCGCTTCCTCCAGGGGCAGGTCGGGCACCACCAGCCCGGCGGCTCCCGCGGTAGCGGCGGCGGCGCAGAAGGCCTCCATGCCCCGGTTGAGCAGGGGGTTGCTGTAGGTGAACAGCACCACCGGCATGCTGAGCTCACCCTTGAGGGAGCTGAGCATCTCCAGCACGCCAGCTGGGGTGGTGCCGGCCTTGAGGGCACGGCTGGCAGCCGCCTGGATCACCGGACCGTCGGCCAGGGGGTCGCTGTAGGGGATGCCCAGTTCCACCAGGTCGGCACCATGGGCCTGCAAGGCCAACAGGCTGGCCCGGGTGCTGGCCAGATCGGGATCGCCCGCCATCAGAAAGGGCATCAGGGCGCAGCGGCCCTGTTGCCGCAGGGCGGTGAAGCGCTGCTGAATCGGAGTGGGGGCGGCAGTCACAGCAGCAGCGGCAGTCACGGCAGCGGAAGGGGCTTTGACCCGTGAGCCTATGCCTCGCCCTGGGGGGCTTCCGGCAGTTGGCCCGTTTCCCGCAGCAGCCGCTCCTGCTCTTCAGGGCTGAGGGACTCAAACTTGCGTTGCAGTTCCTCGGTGGTGAAGGCGTCGTAGGCCTCGCGGTACTCCCGGCGTTGCTGAATGAAGGTCATCTGGCCGGTGACCACCCGGAACAGATAGCTGCCGGTCCAGGCGAGCACCAGCACCATCAACAGCGCTGAGGCAGCGATGCCAGCCGAGAAGCCCTCAAACCCGCCGAACTGAAACAGCGCATAACCCAGGCCCCCCAGAGCGAAGACCCCCAGGGCGAGTAGCAGGGCCTTGCCGTTGGTCATGGGTTCAGCCCTCGCCCTGGCCTGCCATGCGCAGATTGATGAACGGGGCAAACAGGATCAGGCCAGGGAAAAACAGGAACACCAGGCCGTAGACCCCGAAGCGCTCCAGCTTGCCCATCACGGTCCAGCGCTTGATCATCCAGGCGTAGAGCAGCAGGGGAACGGCCACCAGGTATGTGCCGCCCAGCACGACATAGGCCGCCAGCACCAGCAGCGTGTCCGGGGAGATGGAGGAGAGCAATCCGGGCAGCGGCACAGTGGGACTGTGGAGTGCATTGAATTTAGGATGCCCAGGCCGGGGGCATGGCGGAATTGGTAGACGCAGCGGACTTAAAATCCGCAGACGGCAACGTTGTGGGGGTTCAAGTCCCCCTGCCCCCACTGGCCCTGCCCTGAATCCCTGCCCCTGCAGCCGCAGACCATGCCCTGATCCTGGCGGCACTGGTTGGGTTGGGATTCGGTCTAAGATCTCCACATCCGGCAGAAGCCGGCGGGCTGCAGAGCTCGCGCAGGCCGGAGCAAGCACCATTCATCCCCTGCGCTTCCTGGGGATTGCCGACCAAGACAGGCCCACGCGTCAGATTGTTCAGCCAGACCACCTTGTGTGATTCCCTGCGGGGGATGGCGGTCCACCGGTGCGAGATCCATATCCGTTCATGTCATTTGTGATGTTTTTTTCGTTTTCTTTCGCAACGCGTTCCAAATCCAGTCGATCCAACCGGGTCAGCTACCCCAGCTGCCCCATCCAGCAGCGTCCCCAGGGGCGGCCCCTGGCCCAGCCCCTCACATGGGAAGAGCTGTTGGGCCAGCGCTGAGCCACTGCGCAGCGCCTAGGTCCCGAGAAGCCGCTCCCGTTGCAGATGGACGCGAATTAATTTTTCGTCCATCAGTCCCTGGCGTGCCAGGGGGGCTTCATTGCAGCGCTCAAACAGGCCCAGCAGGGTGGAGGCCTGGAACACGAAGCCGCGCGTTGCGGCAATCGCCACCACATCGGGGGCGCTGATCACGTCGTTGAGCAGATCCCGCAGCGCCTGATCCTGCTGAATGCGGCCCAGGAAGGAGAACAGGGCGTCGAGTTCGCTGGCGCTGGTGTTGGTGTCCGGATCGGTCACGGTGGACGGAGAACGGTGGGGGATGAACCGTTTCAAGCTAGGTCGGGTGTTACGACGCCAGCTCACGAGCCGCTCGACGCTTCAGAATCACGCCACGTTGTTCCTCGGTTGGCCCTGGCGCGATGACCCTTTTGCCCAGTGCCCTTGAAATCATCATCGGCATCGTGCTGCTGTTCGGCGGCGGCGAGCTGTTTGTGGGCGGTTCCACCGCCCTGGCCCTGCTGCTGGGGATCCCCCAGATCGTGATCGGCCTCACGGTGGTGTCGCTCGGTACGAGCGCCCCGGAGCTCTTCGTGAGCCTGATCTCCACGATTCAGGGCAATGACGCCATTGCCGTGAGCAATGTGGTGGGCAGCAACATCTTCAACGTGCTGGTGGTGCTGGGTCTCAGTGCCCTGGTGGTGCCCCTGCGCGTGAAGAACCGCCTGGTGCGCCGCGATGTGCCCCTGCTGCTGGGGGTGTCGATGGCGGTGTGGGGCATGGCCTCCGGCGGCCGGCTCACCTGGCAGGCCGGCCTGGCCTTGCTGGTGGGCATCGCGATCAATCTCATCTGGGAGATGCGCATAGCCAGTGAGAATCCCGAAGAAGCCGGCGAGGTGGATGAGAGCGATCGCGCCACCCCTGGTGTCGCGGCAGCCAAGCTGGCTGGGGGCCTGGTTCTGCTGGTGGTGGGATCCCAGGTGCTGGTGAAGGGAGCGACTGCTGCTGCAGTAAGCCTGGGTGTGAGCCAAACCGTGATCGGCCTGACGATTGTGGCCGCAGGCACCTCGATGCCGGAGCTGGTGACCTCCTTGGTGGCCGCCTATCGCGGCAAGGCCGATCTGGCGATCGGCAATGTGGTGGGCAGCAACCTGCTCAACCAACTCCTGATTCTCGGACTGTGCGGCCTGGCCTCCGGTGGTCAGGGCCTGGCGGTGGATCCCGTGATGGTGAATCGCGATTTGCCGATCATGGTGCTCACCACCCTGGCCTGTCTGCCGATCTTCTGGACCCACGGCGTGATCACCCGCCTTGAGGGCGGAATCCTGGTGGGCCTCTATGGGCTGTATCTGGTGGAGCAAGTGCTCACCAACACCGCAACCTCAGCGGTGGATGAGTTTCGCTTCGTCGCCCTGGTGGTGGTGCTGCCTGTGGTGCTGGTGTTTCTGGTGTGGCAATCCCTGCGCTGGCGCCAGGATCGCCACGCCTGAGCCCTTAGGGCTGCACTCGCCGATGGGGATTTTCCTGTCACACTTCGCCAAACATCTGGAATGCCCGTGCTGCGCAGACTTGCCACCGCCATGCCCCTCATCGCCACCCTGGCTCTGGTGGGCTGTGCCAGCGATGGCGGTGGGATCCAGAGCCAGAAGATGGCGGCCATCAAGAGCCGCGGCAAGTTGATTTGCGGGGTGGACGGCAAGCTGCCCGGTTTCAGTTTTGTGCAGCCTGATGGGTCCTACACCGGCCTCGATGTGGAGATCTGCCGCGCCACCGCGGCTGCCCTTTTCGCCGATCCCAACAAGGTCGATTATCGCGACCTCAATTCCAGCGAGCGCTTTGCGGCCCTCGCCAGCGGCGAGATCGATCTGCTCTCGCGCAACACCACCGAAACCCTCAGCCGCGATGCCTCTGGCGGCAACGGCTTGAGTTTTGCGCCCACCACCTTCTATGACGGCCAGGGGGTCATGGTGCCCAATGCCAGTGGCATTCAGAGCCTCAAAGATCTGGCCGGAAAGCCCATCTGCGTGGAAAGTGGCACCACCACCGAGCTCAACCTCGCCGACCGCATGCGCGAGATCAAGGCCCCTTACACCCCCTTGAAGTTTCAGACCGGTGATCAGACCTACGCGGCCTATTTACAAGGACGCTGCGTGGCCGTGACCAGTGATCGCTCCCAACTAGCGGCCAAGCGCACCAGTTTCCCTGACCCAGCGGGCCATACCCTGCTGCCTGAGGTGTTGAGCAAGGAGCCGCTCACCCCCGCCACCGTCAACGCTGATCCTGCCTGGGCCGACGCGGTGCGTTGGACCATTTATGCCCTGATGCAGGCCGAGGAGCTGGGACTCACCCAGGCCAACATCGCCGCCAAGGTGGTTGAAGCCAAAGCCAACCCCAACCTGGCCGACCTGCGCCGGTTCCTCGGTATCGAGGGTGACTTCGGCAAGCAGCTGGGGCTGCCTGCCGATTTCGTGGTGCAGGCAGTCAAGGCCACAGGCAATTACGGCGAGGTGTTTGAGCGCCACGTGGGTATGGGCTCCAAGCTCAAGCTGGAGCGAGGCATGAACCGCCAGTGGAAAGATGGCGGCCTGATGTACTCGCCTCCCTTCCGTTGATGGCTGGGGTTTTCACGCCCTGGTGGCGTAATCGCCGCCTACTTCCCTGGATTGTGCAGGCTGCCGTGGGCCTGCTGCTGCTTGTGCTGGTGGCGTTCCTGGTAGGCAACCTGGTGCGCAACCTCACGGCGGCTGGTCTGTTGCTGAGTTGGAGCTGGCTCGGCAATCCCGCCGGCTTCGATATCTCCGAAACCCTGCTGCCATTTGACGCCAGCCTTCCCTACTGGCGTGCGTTGTTGGCGGGGTTGGTCAATACCTTGCGGGTGGTTCTGGTGGGCCTGGTGGGAGCCACGTTGTTGGGCACCCTTGTGGGCACGGCTTCCTTCAGCTCCAATGCCCTGCTCAAGCGCTTGGCGCGGATCTACGTCGAACTGATCCGCAACATCCCGCTGCTGCTGCAGTTGGTGTTCTGGTATTTCGTGGTGTTCCTCGCCCTGCCAAACGGCACAGCGGCAATTCAGCTGCCGGGCGTGGTGTTGGCCAAGTCAGGCCTGTTTTTGGGTGCGCCGGAGTTGGTGAATGGCGTCTGGCAGTCTCCCCTCAAGATCACCGTGGAATTTGGGGCTCTGCTCACCGGCTTGGTGGTGTACACCGCTGCGTTCATCGCCGAGGTCGTGCGCGGTGGGGTGGCTTCGGTGCCCCAGGGCCAGTGGGAGGCGGCCGGTTCCCTGGGCTTCAGTCCCCTGCAGACCCTGCGGCGCATCGTGTTGCCCCAGGCCTTGCGGGTGATCGTGCCGGGGCTCAACAGCCAGTACATCTCTCTGGCCAAGAACTCCTCCCTTGCGGTGGCCTGCGGTTACACGGATCTTTATTCCGTGGCCGAAACCAGCCTCAACCAGAGTGGACGCGCCGTGGAAGTCGTGCTGATCCTGCTGGGTGCCTATCTGGTGATCGACCTGCTGATCTCGGCCGTGATGAACGGCCTCAACGGCTTGGTGCAGTTGAGGGAACGCTGAGATGGATGCCGTTCCTCCCTTGAGGCTCCGCCCCGGTGCTTGGCAGCGTCTGCGTCGGGGGCTATTTGCCAGCCGGGTTGACGGTCTGATTTCGATTGTTCTGATTGGCTTTCTGTTGGCCGCGGCCCTCGGTTTGGCCAAGTGGGCTCTTTTCCAGGCCCAGTGGGCGGTGATCTCCGCCAACAGCACCCTGTTTGCGGTGGGGCGCTACCCCCTGGAGCAGCAGTGGCGCCTCTGGCTGCTCACCACCCTGCTCGCTCTCGCCACCGGACTCAGCTGGGGCCTGCTGCGGGCGTTCCCTCGCTCTGGACCGCCCGTCACCCTGTGGCCCCGCAACGATCGTTGGGCTGTGGCGATTCTCGTGGTGCTTGCCATCTGGAGGCCCATGGCACTCCAGCTCGCTTTGCCCATCCAGATGCGCTGGTGGGCGATCACGGGCCTGCTGCTTCTGGCCCGTTGGGCTGCAGGGCGCTGGGGCCAGGCCATTCCCCAGGTCTCCCGCCGGCTGGTGCCACTGATCTGGCCCTTGCTCTATCTGGTGGGCATGGTGCTGATCAGTGGCGGATTGGGTCTGGTGCAGGTGGCCCCGTCCGAATGGGGAGGATTGCTGCTCACGCTGCTGATGTCCAGCTTCGCGATCCTGCTTTGTTTCCCCCTCGGTGTGTTGCTCGCCCTGGGGCGCCGGAGTGAGCTGCCGCTGCTGCGTTGGGGGTCGGTGCTGTACATCGAGTTCATTCGCGGGGCGCCGTTGATCACCCTGCTGTTCCTCGGCCAAAACATTCTGGGATTCCTACTGCCCGGCGGCATGGCCCCCGACCGGGTGTGGCGGGCGGCCTGGGTGCTCACCTTCTTCGCGGCCGCCTATGTGGCGGAAGCGGTGCGCTCCGGCCTCTCCGCTGTTCCCGCCGGCCAGCTGGAGGCCGCCCGCTCCCTGGGGCTACCGCTGCCTCTTGCCCTGATTCACGTGGTGCTGCCCCAGGCCCTGCGGGTGGCCCTGCCCGCCACCGTGGGCCAATTCATCACCCTGTTGCAGGACACCACCTTGCTGTCCCTCATCGGTTTGCTGGATCTGCTCGGCACCGCCCGCACCGTGATGGCCAATCCTGAGTTTCTCGGCAAGAACGCTGAGGTGTATTTAGTGCTAGCAGTGCTGTTCTGGTGCTGCTGTGCCGCCCTGGGCCTGGGCAGCCGCGCCCTGGAGATCCGCCTCAATCCCCAAGCCCAACCCAGCCGATGACCCCTTCCCCTGCTGTGATGATCGAGGCCCGAGGGGTCGAAAAGTGGTATCCCAATGGCTTCCACGCCCTGCGGGGTGTGGACCTCTCCGTGGAGCAGGGGGAGGTGGTGGTGATCATGGGCCCCTCAGGCTCGGGCAAGAGCACCTTTCTGCGCACCTTCAATGCCCTGGAGGATTTTCAGAAGGGTTCGATCACCGTTGATGGCATCACCCTCAGCGACGATCTGCGCCACATCGACGCCATCCGCCGTGAGGTGGGCATGGTGTTCCAGCAGTTCAACCTCTTTCCGCACCTCACGGTGCTGGACAACCTCACCCTGGCGCCGGTGCTGGTGCGCAAGCTGGCGAAGGCGGAGGTGCAACGCCGGGCTCTGGAACTGCTGGAGCGGGTGGGGATCGCCGAGCAGGCTCACAAATATCCCGGCCAGCTTTCCGGCGGCCAGCAGCAGCGGGTGGCGATTGCCCGCTCTCTCTGCATGGAGCCGCGCATCATGCTGTTCGATGAGCCCACCAGTGCCCTCGACCCCGAGATGGTGCAGGAGGTGCTGGAGGTGATGCAGGGGCTGGCCCGCGATGGCATGACCATGGTGGTGGTGACCCACGAGGTGCGCTTCGCCCGGCAGGTGGCCCATCGGGTGGTGCTCATGGATGACGGGGAGGTGGTGGAGATGGCGCCGCCGGAGCGTTTCTTCAGCAACCCCCAGCACCCCCGCAGCCGCCAGTTCCTCAGCCAGATCAGCTAATCCCGAACTGGCGGCACACGAGCCAGGGCACCAGCAGGGTCATCACCGCCGTCAGCGGCAGGCCGTAGCGGGCCACGTCGAGGAAGCGGTAGCGACCGGGGCCGAACACCATCAGGTTGGTCTGATACCCCACGGGACTGAGAAAGCTCTGGCTGGCCCCGAACAGCACGGCGTAGATGAAGGCCATCGGCGGCTGGTTCAGGCCTTGGGCGAGTTGACCGGCAATCGGAATCAACATGGCCACGGTGGCGGCATTGCTCATCACCTCGGTGAGCAAGGTGGTGAACAGAAACACCACCACCAGCGCGGCGTACACCGGCCAGCTCTGCAGGCTGCTCAGCAAGGCTTGAGCCAGGGCCGCCGCTAGGCCGGTTTTTTCCAGCGCCACGCTGAAACTGGCCAGCGATCCGAGCAGCAGGATCACATCGAGACGGATCGCCCGCTGCAGTTCCCCCGCCCGCAGGCAGCCGGTGGCCACCATCGCCACCGTGCCCAACAGCACCGCTGCCACCAGGGGAATGACATTCAGGGCCGTGAGCAGGATCACCAGAGCGGCGATCACCAGAGCCACCCGCTTGCGACTCACGGTCGGCAAGTCCTTTTCCAGCTGCTCGAGCACCACCAAATCGTTGTTGGCCTGCAGGCCGCGAATGGCATCCTTCGGCCCTTGCAGCAGCAGCACATCCCCTTCGCGCAGCTGGGCCCGGCCGAGGCGTTCGCGCAGCACCGCATTGCCGCGCCGCAGGGCCAGCACGGTGACGTTGTAGCGCTGGCGGAAGCGCAGATCCCGCAGGCAATCGCCGGCCAGGGAGGAGCCGGAGGGCAGCAGCACCTCCACCATTCGCTGGTTGTTCTGTTGGTCTGGCTGGAGCGATTCGTCGGGGGTTGGGGCCAACACCACCGTGTGGTCCTGCTGCAGCCGCAGCAAATCTTCGCGGCTGCAGCGCAGCAGCAGCCGATCCCCTGTCATCAAGGTGCGATCCGCCAGAGGCGGCAGGAAGCGCTCGCTGCCGCGGTGCAACTCGAGCACGTCCACGTCGAAGCGACGCTGCAAACGGCTGCCGTGCAGCGACTGGCCGATCAGCTCGGAGTCGGCGGGGATCTTCACCTCCGTGAGGTAGCCGCCGCTGGCCAGGCTGGCGATCAGGTCGTCGTCGTTGCTGCCGCGGTCGGGCAGAAAGCGATCGGCCAGCAGCACCATCACCGCGCCGCCCACCAGCCACACGCCGATGCCGATCGACGTGAAGCTGAACAGGCCGAAGGCGCCATAGCCGAGCTTGCTGCTCACCTCGCTGGCCAGCAGGTTGACCGAACTGCCCAGCAGGCTCAGGGTGCCGCCGAGCACCGTGGCAAACGACAGGGGCAGCAGCACCTTGGAGGGGGAGATGCGGCGGCGCTGGCACCAGCCTTCGATCACCGGCAGCAGGCTGGCCACGATCGGCGTGTTGGGCACAAAGGCCGACACCGGCCCCACGGCTGCCACCATCAAGGCAATCATCCGCTTGGGGCTGCGCACGGCGTCGGAGCCGATCAGGGCCCGCAGCCGATCCAGGCCACCGCTGCGGAACAGCCCAGCTGAGAGGGCAAACAGGCCCATCAGAGTAATCAGGGCGGGGCTGCCGAAGCCCTCCAGGGCTTCCGAAGGCTTGAGCACTCCCGTGACGATCAGGAGTGACGCGGCGAGCAGGCCGGTGACCTCCGGTGCCAGCCAGCCGCTGATGAACAGCACCACTGATCCAGCCAGCACCAGCAGGGTGATCAGTGCCCCGGGCTGAAGCAGGGCGACGGAGAGCTCAGGCATGGCCGATCGTGCGGACTGCCGACAATAACCCGGTAAGTCGATCGAGAATATGGATCACCTCGCTTACGCCCCAGGCAGCTCCGCCAGGGCATCGCTGGCGCCCATCACCACGAGCAATTCGCCAGCCTCGAGCACATGGGAGGCGGGTGGATTCACGGTGAGCTGGTTGTCGGGCCCGGCGGCCAGCACGCTCACGTTGTAGTTCTTGCGCAGGTTGATCTCCCGGAGCGACTGGCCGATGAAGGCCGCCGGCACGCGAATTTCCTCGATGCTGTTGCGGTCGTCGAGGCGTAGGCGCTCGAGCAGGTTGGGCCGCACCAGCTCCATGCCCAGCCGGTGACCCTGCATCTTCGAGGGGAACACCACCCGATCGGCGCCCACCCGCTGCAGCATCTTCATGTGCAGATCGCTGGTGGCACGCGCGATCACCTGTTTCACCTGACTGCCGGCGCCGTCCTTGACGATCAGGGTGGCGGTGACGCTGGCCTCGATCGGTTCACTCATGGCCACCACCACCGTGGTCATGTCGAGCACGCCGGCGGCGCGCAGGGCCTCCTCGTCGGTGCAATCCACCACCCGCGCTTCGATGGCGGGGTCGGTCTGGCGCAGCTCATCAATGGCTCGCTGGTTGGCATCGATCGCCAGCACCTCGGCCCCCGCCTTGATCAATTCGCTGCACACGGCGGAGCCGAAGCGCCCCACCCCGATCACCGCAAAACCGCCCTTGATGGCGCCTTCCGCAGGGTTCCAGTGCCACCAGCTCGTCATGGGTTTGGGAGTTCAGATGTAGAGCTCTTCGCGGGGATAGCCCACGCGCGGTTGGGGTCGGCTGCCATAGATCGCGGAGAGCAGCAGCAGGATCCCCAGTCTGCCCACGAACATGCCCACCATCAGCACCAGCTGGCCCCAGCGGTTCAGCTGGGCGGTCACGCCCAGATCGAGGCCCACGGTGCCGAAGGCCGACATGCAGGTGAACAGCTTTTCGAGGAAGTTGAAGCTCGCGCGGCTCGGCTCCCCGGTGGAGGTGGGCCCCAGCCCCAGCAGCAGCGCCATCAGGATCACGAAGATCGCCGAGGCCAGGGTCACCCCCACGGCGCGCAGCACCACGGTGTCGGGAATCTGGCGGTGGTGGATCACCACTTCTTCCCGGCCCTGCAGGGTGGAGCGGGTGGCCCCCATCAGGGTGGCGAAGGTGGTGGTTTTGATGCCGCCGCCGGTGCCGCCGGGGCTGGCGCCGATGAACATCAGCACGATCAGCAGCAGCAGGCCGGCGTCGGAGAAGGTCTGGACCGACATCGGCACGGTGTTGAAGCCCGCCGTGCGGGCGGTGATCGACTGGAACAAGGTCACCTGGATGCGCTGCCACCAGTGGAGGTTCTCGATCACGCCGCCGGCGGCGAAGTGCTCGGTGAACAGCAGGCCCAGGGCGCCAAAGCCGATCAGCAGCACACTGCTGCGCAGCACCAGCCGGGTGTGGAGGCTGAGCCGACGCAGCCGTTGCAGCCCGGCCCGGTTGCTCCACAGGTCGTTGATCACCCGCCAGCCGATGCCGCCCACCACGATCATTGATGCGACAACCCCATTCACCACAGGGTTGTCGCGGTAGCGCACCAGGCTGTCGCTCCAGAGCCCGAAGCCGGCATTGTTGTAGGCGCTGATGCAGTGAAACAGCGCAGCCCAGAGACGCTCAAGCGGATTGGGGATGTCGGTGAAACCGAAGGCGTAGAGCACCACCGTGCCCAGGCCCATCACGCAGAAGCCCGTGATCAGGATGCTGTTGAAGGTGGGGCCGATCCCGCCCACGCCGAAGTCGTCGAGGGCCCGACCCTTGTCGAGCCGGTGGCGCAGACCCGAGTGGCCCTGCACGAATCCCTGCAGGAAGGTGGTGATGGCCATCAGGCCCAAGCCGCCCGTGATGATCAAGCCCGCCAGGGCGACTTGACCAAAGGCGGTGAGATCGCGGCTGATGTCGATGATCGACAGCCCGGTCACCGTGATGGCTGAGGTCACGGTGAACAGCGCTTCCCAAAGCCCCACCGCATCGGTGGAGCAGAGCGGGCTGGCCAGGATCAAGGTGCCGAAGGCGATCACCAGCGCACCGGTGACCACCGTGAATTGGGGCACGGTGAGGTGCTGCCGCCACGATTTGATCGCGTTCCAGGGGGTGGCGCTCAGATGGGGGGCGATGCAAAAGCGATGCTTACCCTAATCACTCCCGCCACCAGGGTTTTCCTTTGACACTGCCCTCCGTCGACGGTTTGTCCAACCTGATCGGCGCGGCGGTGGAGGCCAACCCGTTGCTGGGCTATGGCGCCAAAGCCCTGGTGATGTTGCTGGAAAACCTCATCCCCCCATTCCCTCGGAGGTGGTGATGCCCTACGGCGGATACCTAGTGTATCAGGGTCGTTTGGAATTGCTGCCCACCGTGCTGACGGCCGATCTTGCCTGCGACAACGGTGTCGTGCACGTGATCGACCGCGTAATCCTGCCTGGTTAAGGCAGGGCGTTAAGGGCTGAACCCAGGGCGCCGTAGCACCGCTCAAGCTGTGGGCTGCTGATCCCCAGGGGCGGCAGCAGATACACCACGTTGCCGAGGGGGCGCAGGTACACGCCCTGCTCCAGGCAGTGGCGTTGGATCTGTTTGCCCACGGGATTGAGGTAGCTGGCCTCGCCGGCTTCCACATCAAAGGCTGCCAGGGTGCCGACGCAGCGCGGCCGCCGCACCAGCCGGTGCTGGGCCAGCTCCTCCAGCAGGGGTGTGTGGCGCACCTCGAACTGCTGGAAGCGCTCGGGGTTGGACTGGAGCAGATCCAGGCTGGCCAGCGCCGCGGCACAGCCCAGGGGGTTGGCGGTGAAGCTGTGGCCGTGGAAGAAGGTGGCTTCGGGTCGCTCGCTGATGAAGCCCTGGTAGAGGCGCTCGCTGGCCATCGTCACCCCCATCGGCAGGAAGCCGCCGGTGAGGCCTTTGGAGAGGGCTATCAGGTCGGGCTGGATGCCGGCCCGCCTGCAGGCGAACAAATCGCCCGTGCGGCCAAAGCCCGTGAACACCT
>Ga0194129_10002684_pt1 | contig 26216 bp, 27 predicted proteins | sample TA2KigCa35mmetaG_FD_150862 | JGI IMG/M metagenome (GOLD analysis project Ga0194129, IMG submission 150862) | Freshwater microbial communities from Lake Tanganyika, Tanzania - TA2015038 Kigoma Deep Cast 35m | ecosystem: Environmental > Aquatic > Freshwater > Lake | place: Tanzania: Lake...
ACAACATTCTGGTCGAGAGGCTGTGGCGAACAGTCAAGTACGAGGAGGTGTACCTGCATGCCTACAGCGATGGCTGGGATGCAGAAATCAGCCTGGCCCACTTCCTGTGGAGGTACTGCCATGTAAGGCCGCATAGTTCCCTGGGAGGCAGAACTCCCCACGAGGTCTACACTGAGACCGAACCCTGTTCCTCCCGCCCGGAGTTAACGATGTTAGGGCCAGATCTGTCCAATAAAAGGCACCCACCTCATTTCCGCCGATTGCAGAAACAGATCATGATAGAAAGTTGATTAGCCCAACATTCTTGAGCCTGCTAACAAGGGAATCAAAGGTCGCAGCCGACTCGTCGGGAGCAACCACAAGATGCCGCCACATAGCGGCTAGGTGAAACAGTTGTGCTGGAGTGGGAAGAGCAGTGGCAGGTTGAGGTATTGCAGATGTTCACAGCCGGGAAAATGGCTACTTTGTCAACACTGAAGGAGTTGCCGGTGCAGCCAACACTGGAGGATACGTCCACCTGGGCACAGCCAATAACAGGACCAAGTTGATCGGGTTTACAGCACCGCCACATGGGGCGTCGGTTGTGCTCACCGCATGGGCCGAAGGCCATTGAACCTGTAGGAATTTAGGCATAGAAAACGTCGAAGCATCAATCCTGGGGAAAGACTTGACAGATCAATGATCTGGCTTCAACATGGGATAGGAGAGTCAGGTCCGCCTCGCAGAATACAGAAAAGGATAAATAGCTGTCTGCACTGAAATCGAGCGCATTAGGCCTTTGTATTTGCACCTCATTCTTTAGGCACGGCCGAGCAACGAGGAGTTAACGACGGAAGAAGCCAGAGTGCAACGCCGAAGTCTAGGGGTATAGTGCACAAGGGCTCCAATCAGTCAATCAGGAAATGCCTAGAAGAACTGAGAGGCGACTGGTCAGCGCCCACTATATTCAACAAGACTCGCTTTGAGACCATGTCACTCGACTCAAGCTCGCGGATCCTGATTACTGGAGGTACGGGCAGCTTTGGCAGAGCGTTCATTGCAGCAACACTTGATCGCCATCCCAATATTGAACGCTTAGTGGTGTATAGTCGCGATGAATTAAAACAATGGGAGATGCAGCAAAAATATCCGGAAAGTCACTACCCTCAACTGCGCTTTTTCCTTGGTGACGTGCGCAATCCGGAGCGTCTTAGGCGGGCACTAGAGGGCATTGATACCGTTGTACACGCAGCAGCGCTCAAGCAAGTACCAGCAGCAGAATATAACCCTATCGAATTTATTAATACAAATGTTCTTGGAGCAGAGAATGTGGTGCAGGCTTGTCTAGATATGAATGTGAGGAGAGTTGTGGCTTTGTCAACCGATAAAGCCGCGGCACCAATCAATCTCTATGGGGCGACCAAACTTTGCTCTGATAAGCTTTTTATTGCCGCAAACAATATCAAGGGAAAGCGAGATGTAGCCTTTTCTGTAGTGCGCTACGGCAATGTAATGGGTTCAAGAGGCTCAGTGATCCCATATTTCATGGAGAAGGCAAAGACAGGGGTGCTACCAATAACCGACATTGAGATGACACGGTTCAACATATCGCTGAAGGAGGGTGTCTTAATGGTTCTTTGGGCGCTTGATAACGCTCTTGGGGGCGAACTGTATGTGCCAAAGATCCCGTGCTACAGAATCACAGATGTAGCCGATGCGATCGGACCTTCATGCGAGAAAGTTATCACAGGAATCCGACCCGGCGAAAAGCTCCACGAAGAGATGATTACCTCATCGGACAGCTTTAGCACAATTGATTTAGGCTCGTATTACACAATATTACCTAGCGACGGACTGCTATTGGAAAGCTATCGCAGAACGGGCAGGTCGTTCAGACCTGTCGGACAGGGCTTTTCATACAACTCGGGAACAAATCAAGAATATCTATCGGTTAAACAACTACGCGTGCTTATTAAGGAGCATGTTGACCCTGAATTTCGGCCAAGTTAAAAGAAAGATCTGACAGCAAATCATAGTCAAATGCGAAGAATGATTGAATCCTCATGGGATGAGATGAGCGGGGTACGTAGCAATATAGAACTGATGCAGGTAGGCTTTCGTGCAATTACACACCTCATCAGCATCTACAGTTCCAATAAGAGAGCTATTTAATCATCGATCTATTGCAAGATACAGAGTATGATCCACTGGAATGAATAGTGATTTCGAATCAACAGAGTATCGAATGACTTTACAACAAGTGAGGCTGAACCTTGCGCTAGGCACAGCCCAGTTTGGAAACGACTATGGTGTCGCTAACCGCTCTGGCAAGGTAACGCGAGGCGAAGCATTGCGCTTGTTGGACCTCGCACGAACCCATGGTGTCGACACGTTAGATACAGCAGTCATTTACGGTGACGCAGAGTCGCGGCTAGGCGAACTTGATGTAAGCGATTTCAAGATCGTGACAAAGGTACCTGCATTGCCCTCAAGAGTGATCGATCCTTATGAGTGGTTACTAACTATGCTCAAAGGGTCGCTGACACGACTGCGAGTACCACGACTGCATGGTCTGCTACTGCACCACGCACCTGATCTTGCCGGATGTTCGTCCAACGAACTGATACAAGCCTTAAGCCATGTGCGAAATACCGGATTAGTAGAAAATATTGGGGCATCAATCTACGCTCCGTCTGATCTCGAAACGGCCGAGTCTACAGCCGAATTCGATCTCATACAAGCGCCAATGAATGTGTTTGACAGGCGAGTAGACGAAAGTGGATTGCTCGAGCGACTACAAAACGCTGGGGTCGAGGTATATCTTCGCTCAGCTTTCCTACAAGGTCTGCTGTTAATACCGCCAGACGCGTTACCTGACATGTTTGAAGGCTGGCGACCTCACTTGGAACGCTGGCACGGCTGGTGTCAGAGTCAAGATCTAACACCACTGGAGGCCTGCCTTGCCCACGTGAAATCATCGGCACCAAATTCGAAAGTCATTGTAGGATGCGATAGCGCAGAACAGTTTGAAGAGATCCTCGATGCTGCTCAGAAGCCTGCTATCTATGCGCCAGCCGAGCTGAGCTCAACAGATCCAAAACTGATAAATCCAACGATGTGGTGCCACAGGTGAAAACTCTGGCTATAGTACAGGCAAGGATGGGCTCTACACGACTACCCGGCAAAGTGCTGGTCGACATCTGTGGTGTCCCGATGCTTGGTCGTGTCATTGATCGGATGCAAGCTGTCAAAAATATTGACAAGTTGGTTGTAGCAACAACAACAAATCCCGAGGATGATGAACTCGTCAAATGGCTCACTAATGCAAAAGTCGCATATTATCGCGGAAGTAGCGAGGACGTACTCGACCGTTTCGTGCAGGCTGCCTCAGGCCATCAGGCAGATCTGATCGTTCGTGTTACCGCGGACGATCCACTAAAGGATGCCAGCATAACGGAGGAGCTGATTGAGACGCTAAAAGACGACCAATCTCTTGACTACGCATCGAACACAATTGAACCTACTTGGCCTGAAGGCCTAGATATGGAGGTGTTGCGGGTGGGCGCTCTGTATCAAGCACACCGGCTAGCGACTTCAAAATCGGACCGTGAGCATGTAACAACATATATATGGAACCGGCCGCATGTGTTTAGGATACATAACTTGCGCTGGGAGCGCGACCTGTCACACTGGAGATTAACTGTGGACAAAGATAGCGACTTGGAACTAGTGCGCCGCATTTACTGTCATTTTAGTGACCAACCACTAGTTGGTTACGGCGAAATCGTGGACTGGTTAGAGCGACACCCTAAACTGTTGGGAATCAATGCCGGGACGGTACGAAATGAGGGGTACTTAAAATCACTTAACGACGAGAAGTGCATATGAATATCCACATAGACCGTCGGATATTCGGTTCAGAAAAGGAGTACCTACAAGAGGTGCTTGAGACCGAATTCCGTAGTTCCCAGGGATCTACGATGATGTTGCGCCTCGAGAAAGCCTTTGCCAAGCGCTTCGGGACCGAGTATGCAATCACATTTGTCAACGGAACTGCCACGATGCATGCGGCGCTCGAAGCGCGTGGGATCGGTCCTGGTGACGAAGTCATCGTTCCTCCACTGACGATGTCGGCAACCACCTTCGCGGTACTACAGGCCAACGCTACACCGGTCTTTGCCGACGTCGACGAGCGAACGTTCCAAATAGACGCACGCTCGATTGCCAGCCGAATTACCTCACGGACGAAGGCAATTATCACCGTCGCGCTTTACGGTCTAAGCCCCGATATGGATCCAATAATGGAGTTGGCTGAAGATCACGGCTTAACGGTGATCGAAGACAATGCCGAATGCTTTCTCGGCACCTACAAAGGCCGCCTTGTCGGCACCATAGGTCATTGTTCAAGCTTTAGCTTTCAGAGTTCTAAGCACCTCACAAGCGGAGAAGGCGGAATAATTCTGACTAACGATTTAGCCTACGCCGAGGCAATCCGGAAGGTTCAGAGCCTGGGCTACGCAGGAGTTAGTGCCAACAAGGGCAAGATCACAAAGCGGGACATTCAAGACCCAGAATATTCGCGTCACGTAACGATGGGATGGAACTATCGCATGCCCGAATTATGCTGTGCTGTAGCACTGGCGCAGACCGAAAATATCGATGCACTTGTGGGACGCCGCATCGAAGTTGCGCAGATCTTTGAAGAAGCAACGCGTGAGTTTCACGACTGGTTTACTCCTCAATATACAGGCCCAGAGTACACAAATTCATATTGGACATGGGTGGCCTGCATTCGCAATCCACAGGTTGAATGGATCAGCTTCCGCGACCGCTTCGAGTCGGCAGGTGGTGACGGTGTCTACGCAGCTTGGAAACTGACATATCTCGAACCTATGTTTACTAATATGAACTTGCTTGGACGCGATCGTTTTATATCAGCGGCAAACAAAGCGAACTATCGGAAGGGGCTATGCCCAGTAGCTGAGCGACTGCAGCCTCGACTTGTGCAGTTCAAGACAAACTACTGGAACCTTGACCATGCACATTATCAGGCCGAACTACTGCACCAAACTCTGCGGACATTTTAAATTATCATGGCTCGTGTATTGGTAGTTGGAGCACGAGGACTGCTGGGCTCATCACTTTGTCCCCAGCTCGAAGCCTTGGGGCATACGGTATTACGTCAAAGCCGCGGAAAAGGATTCAGACTGCAGTTTGATCCTACAGACTTACAAGCATGGGAATCTATTCTAAGCAGTGAACGACCTGAAGCAGTGATCAACCTCGCAGCCGCCACGGACGTGGATCGCTGTGAAACCAACCCTCAGTGGGCATATGAGGCTAATGTAGGTCCCGTGATGGCCTTAGTAAACGCAGCTAGAAGATGTAGACAACGACCATATCTAGTGCACATATCATCTGATCAGGTTTATGATGGCCCAGGCCCGCACCGAGAGGATGCAACGCGGCCCTGCAATGTATACGCGTTAAGCAAGTTAACTGCCGAACTCGTGGCGCGAGAATTGCCAGCAACAGTGTTGCGAACAAATTTTGTCGGAGCCAGCCAGTCACCGGGTCGCCAAAGCTTTAGCGACTGGATCGTTAATTCGCTACGAGCCAAGAAAACAATTACGGTATTTAACGATGTTTTGTTTAGCGCTTTGCATGTAGACTACGTTAGCAAGGTGATTGCTCATGCAATCGAGATTCGCCCTTGCAATACAATTAATGTTGGTGCTGCGGAGGGTATTAGCAAGGCCGACTTCGCTGTCGCACTTGCTAAACGACTGGCGTTGCCGACTTCTACCATGCGGAAGGGCTCCATTGCAGATGCCAAACTGCAGGCTCGCCGTCCGCGAGACATGCGTATGGACAAGTTTTTCTTCGAACTGTCGTTCGGCGTAACTGCGCCATCAATGAGCGAACAAATTGACCAAACAGCACATGATTACCGTGAATAAAAAGCCTGATCGGGAACTAAAGATTGCCAACCAGCTCATCGGGGATAGTCATCCCACCTTCTTTATTGCCGATATCGCCGCAAACCACGATGGCGACCTCGAGAGAGCAAAAGCCCTGATCTGGATGGCCAAGGAGGCAGGGGCAGATGCTGCCAAGTTTCAGCATTTTAAGGCCGAGACGATCGTGAGTGATCAAGGTTTCCGCGAAATAGGTCAACGACAGGCTCACCAGTCAAAGTGGAATAAGTCAGTATTCGAGGTCTACCAGGCGGCCTCTGTGGACCTCAGGTGGACATCAGTACTTAAGGAAACTTGCGATAAAGCTGGCATCACGTTCTTCACCAGCCCTTATGCGATGGATCTGGTCGAGGCTGTCGATCCATTTGTCCCAGCTTACAAGATTGGCTCAGGCGACATCACCTGGCTGAATATGGTGCGCCACGTCGCCGGCAAGGGAAAGCCCTACATACTGGCTACGGGCGCTTCAACGATGGATGAGGTCGACCAGGCTGTACAAGCAGGCCTGAGGGTCAACACGAAACTAGCGTTGCTTCAATGCAACACCAACTACACAGGCAGCCTTGAAAACTTCCGCTATGTGCAACTCAACGTGCTGCAAAGCTACAAAGCGATGTACCCGGATATGGTGCTTGGACTAAGTGACCACACACCAGGACATGCCTGCGTACTCGGGGCTGTGACACTTGGGGCCCGGATCATCGAGAAACACTTCACTGATGACAAAAGCCGGGTGGGACCAGACCATGAGTTCTCGATGAATCCGAAGACTTGGCGGGAAATGGTGGAGCGTACACGAGAACTTGAATATGCACTGGGAAATGGAATCAAACGAGTTGAAGAAAATGAGTTAGAGACAGTCGTACTGCAACGCCGTAGCCTACGCGTCACGGCAGACCTTCCTCTAGGACACAAGCTACGACCCGAGAATCTAATCGCTCTGAGACCATGCCCTACAAATGCCCTTAGCCCAGCTGAGATAGATAAAGTGATCGGGCAGACCCTTCGCAGATCCAAAAGTCAGGGCGACTATATCGCCCGTGGAGACTTCGAGTAATAGTGAGAAACCGTACCGAAATAATCGCAGTAATCCCTGCACTGAACGAGGCTAATACGATAGAAAGAGTCATTGCTGGAGTACATTTATTTCATGATGTTGTTGTTGTTGACGACGGGTCAACAGACAACACGGGGAACCTGGCACTTAGGGCTGGAGCATTCGTAGTCACACATGTGCGGAATCGAGGATACGACCAATCACTAGAAAGCGGTCTGCTTTGGGCATTAAAGGAAGGATACAAGTATGCTGTAACAATCGACGCTGACGGACAGCACAACGCCACAACGGTCTCATTGTTTGCAGACGAACTCCTTGCAGGGGCTGACATGGTCATTGGCGTGCGGGATTGCAAGCAACGATGGGGCGAGAGCCTATTTGCCCTAATCAGCAACATCATTTGGGGGATTCGCGACCCGTTATGTGGAATGAAGGGCTATCGACTAGACCTAGTTCGCTGCGCAGGTTGTTGTAATACGTACTTGTCTGTAGGAACTGAGTTGTGCATCCGTGCGGCGCGCTCAGGCTGTACGATCCGTCAAGTCCCTGTAACGACCTGCGAACGCCACGACCTGCCACGATTCGGCTCAGGCTTAAGGGCAAACCTACGCATCCTCAGAGCGTTATGGTTAGGACTGATTCGCGCTCAAGCCTTTGTCATGCTGCGGATTTAGGACAAGACTCCGAATCTGTGCATCACAAGTGGTTCCAGCATTAAGCGAAATGTCGAAAGCTACAGCCAGCCCAGAACTGTTCTATACTCAGACTTTCCATGACGGGCGATAAACTCATAACCGGCCGGTCAAGAAAAGCAATCAAAAGCTTGAGCAGTCTCGGGAACGGATTAGCGGTGATGCCTGATTCTCGTGAGCTAACTGCATATCTAGTTAATTACACCCCATTTACGGAACGCAAAAAAAAAGCCACAGAATGCTTGAGCAGAGCTGGCATTACAAATATTGTCCCAATTAACGAGTGGGACAGAGAGGTCCTAAATGACTCGTTAGGTAACTCATTGGAAAGGTGGGATACGCTTGCTGCGTCAATCGCACACATCCTTTATTATAATATGCTAAAAAGAGAATTAAGAGAAGACTTCACCCCAAAGAGCCTAGAAATGCATAAGAAAGTATTATTTAATGAGCTCAGATCAGTGATTTCTGCAAGATGCATGACACCTGGAGAAATCAGCGTCTGCCTCAAACATTTCTGCGCTCTGTCAATGATTGCAATAGGAAACTCATCATATGGGATTATTGCCGAAGACGATATTCTTCCGAAGCCAGAAGGTCCCACCATCCTTAAAATGGTAATAGAAGAGGCATGTCTGTTGTCAGCAGACTATATTGACTTAGCCGGAGGATGCGGTCTTGTACCTAGCCTTCCAGAAAAACATAACATGAGAAATATGGGATTAACACACCTGTGCGAACTCGCAACTCCTCGAACAAGGACAGCAGCCTGTTACATGGTTTCCAAGGAACTTGCTAGCTCCTTAGTCAATCAGTTCCTTCCACTTGCAATGCCAATTGATTGGCATTTACAGGCCCTTCTTATAAGAGAGAGTAATCTTAAAGCGTGTTGGACCATAGATCCTGTTTTTGTGCATGGCAGCGAAGAGGGTGCCTACACAAGCTGGAGAGAAGATGTTCGGTAGGCAGTGGTTCCCTGAATCATCGCAGATCGGCCTAACTAAGCTGGCCATAAGCGTTGAACAGCACTTAAATAACAAAAAGTATGATGATGCACTTCGGGTAACAGATCAAATACATAAGCTGTCGTCAGATAATTTCTATTGCCAGAGGTTGTGGTCTCGGATTCAGTGGTTAACAGCTAGAAAGAGAAGTGGTGAAAAGAAGCTCAGAATCTATTACAGCAACTTTTGGCCAGATCACGATCCAAGCAACTGCCAACTGAATGATTTGATAGAAGCTGCAACTGGGCGACAAGTTATATCAGTTATGGATGAAGAACAGGCAGATATTTCTATGATTTCGTGCTATGGAAATAGTACCTCATTTAATTCAGCAAGTCAGAGCCTAAAGATCCTATTCCTAGGAGAGAATGTGCGTCCATTCTACAGAAGCTTTGATTTGTCGCTTTCATCCGACATCCAGAGGTACAGAGGTCGAAATATCTATCTACCCCTATGGATGCTGGAGGTTGACTGGTTCGGGCGAAGTTATCCAGATAGGCAGACGCACAAAAAGAACTTGATAACTCAAGACAGGGTAATAGATCTAAGCGCCAGAAAAAGTTCCATTGTATACATAGGCAACAATAGTGAGCCCAACAGATATTGCATGATCAATGAAATACGCGATAGCGGAATACCTATCGACATATATGGTTCGCATTCCAATCCGATAGATGACAAGATAAGCCTGTACTCCAGGTATAAGTTAGTGATTTGCCCAGAGAACTCAATGAGTCCGGGCTACATAACTGAAAAGCCGTTCCATGCATGGATATCAGGAACACGCTACCTCTATTCATGCTATCCAGTAGATGACAAGCTTGCTTGCAATAGCTTGTGCATAAGAATTCCAGAAGATTGGGAAAATAGATTAAATGTAGTTGACTGGCTATCGGTTTACTTAGATGATGCCTGTAGACTGCAGGTACCGGCTCTTTATAGCGCGGATGAGCTAGATAGAAAATTTGGAAGTCTGATTTTTGCCTTGCGATCAAGACTGGCACAGTTCTTATGACGTTAGTTATGTGCTTTGGAATATGCTAGATTGGTTTAGGTTTAAGAGTATTTCTGATGACTTTGTACTGGGGAATCAACCTTCTATCTCTCTCGGATCAAGATATTCCATTAACACACATTAGGTCAGCAAACAGGTCCCCTGATGGTGGTTTTAGCATAGGTGCTGGCGAGACCGAATCCTTTCATTACATTGATCTAGGTGCTCATCAGGGAGAATCAATCGCAGGATTCATTGAATATCTCAGATACTATAATATAAGTGAGAAATATTCGCTGACATCCTTTGAAGCAAGTCGACAAGCTCAAATATGGTGCCCTCTTACACACACAGCAATGAAATGCGAGGATTACTTTTCATCCATGTATATTTCAAATTATGCGATTGCAAAAGATGACAGTATTTGTGAATTTCGGGATGATGGGTCGGCTGGATCTTCAATCCACGTTTCTAAACCACTAAATAGAAACCAGACCACAGTACTTGTTCCAACATTTAATATAAATAGACTCATTGGAATGATGCCGGATAGCTCGAAAGAAGTGATTGTAAAGTTAAATATAGAGGGTGCCGAGTACGAAGTATTAGATGCAATCTTAAATAATCCTGCATCAATCGGCAAGGTTACTGAGATATGGCTGGATTTCCACGGTCACCAGTTTAGCGAGAAGTGGGAATACCTAAAATCCGAGCTGAGAATTCTGAGAACTTTAGAAAGCCTAGGAATTAAGTGCTTTGACGTTGATTTTATGTCTGGTTTCTATTATGGATATGAAAAACATCCCGCGAGAAAGGATAGAGTATCTCCATTAGAGCTTATTAACGCATATTTAGATTAGTTAAGCTGGGAGGTTGCTGTTAGGCAGTGAAGCTCTATCTAATAAGGCGACAATGCTAGAGATATAATGTTGAATTCTAGAATCAGCATCTAAGAACATGGTATTCAATACTGGGTTCCTTGAATATGCTTCGGTATATATTCTGGCATTTGTGGTGTCATAGCGCCGTGAAGTAACTAATGGATGAAATTGATACCATGATAGGCCATATTCAATGACTTCCTTTCCGGAGAAAATGCTCTGCACACCGATAGTGCCATTAAGAGTCCCAGTAAGAAGATAGTTACGGTCTTTAAGGATTTGTTCTGGGTTCAGTGTGATTGGGAGGAAATTTAGACGTGGTAGGTCTTGTTTTAATTTAAGATAGAACTCGGATGACTTGGCTGCGGTGAAAGTTGGGTGGGATTGCCAGTGGTAGTTTGATGAAAATGGGTATAGGTCATGATATTGATGAGGGTGTTCCTTTATACATGGAACTAATCCGCGTTGGAGACAGAGATTATAAAAGTCAAAAACAGCAACAGCTTGATCAGAGAAAAAACCCGAGACGGGAGTAACCGTTGACTCGGGCTCGACATGCAAGAAAAAGATGCCATATGCTTGATCTGGTAAGTTGCCATCCTGCTTAACAAGTAAATTATATGTCCTTAATGCATTGGCCTGCTTGTGAGACCATAAAGTGAACCCATCGTGCCCATGGGAAGCCAATTGAAATGCTTCCCGCTTGGACATATCTCTAGAGCTGGCATATAAAGACTTGACGCTGGGAGAATAGTATGTGAGGGCTTCTCTATGCGCATCTAGAAAGTATAAAAGAGCATGAGGAGAACTGCATGTTTCAGAATGGAACTCTATAATAGAGTGTGAATTCATATCAATGATATACGAATAGCTACGTCCGAGTTGTCCTACAAATTGCAAGGCATAAGATTTGACGTCACTGTTAATGCAAGCTAGGCTAAAAAGGTAATCGTAAATTGTATGTGGGTATTCCGAGAAGATAACTCTCTCAATCTGATTAGAGTTAATAAACTCTAGGAATCGGTTGTATAGTAAATAGATTGAACTCCAATGAGCACTGTCGCTGGCTAATATGCTTAAATGCCTAGTTCGCAACTTGTCTAGGATTCTGAGCTGATAGTCGTCAAAAGGTAATCTTGGATGTACAGAAAAGGAAGCTGAACTTGCCTGTGTCAAGGCGCGTCTAGCCTCTGACTCATAATCAAATAACTCGACAAGGCTTGACTCAAATTCCCCTTGCAACAGTGCAGCGAGCTTACGCGATTGGCAACTTCCGTCAAACAATGCAACAATATTATTATCAAGAAGCCCTTGAACAAACTCAGAGATTAAGGTCTCAGAGCTTTGAGACAGACGAGCAAGAATGTGATCATGCCATAAAGCAAAACAGGTTCTCATAGCCTAAGTCTCATAAAAGCGAGGATGATTGACAAGTATTGCAAACATCTGAAGCATTTTCAAGCAGATTTTTGCGTACGATTTGCATTGATTCGCCATGCCATGCATCGTAGATTGTTGTTGTATTTATATTCCCTATGGGAAGATAGCGGCCATAGAAAGAACAGCATGGAATTATATCTCCATTTGAGAGGATAGACAGACGTTGCCAAGGTGAAATGCACGTGATTCGCTGCTCATTGCCTTGTAAGAAGCCAGAAAAGGGGTTTATTGACAAATCTTCTCCAGGCTGAACGTCGATAAAATCTACGCGCTCTTGCCATTGCTCTAAGAAATCAGACAACTCGTGCTTATTGGAATTCATATGGACAAAAGAGACCCTTACGAAAGGAATAGATTGAGATCTAGATTCCCTCCGTTTAAGTAAATAGTCAATATTTTGGATAAGTTGGTCATAGCCTCCGCCTCTTATGGATGAATACGTCTCTTTTGTGGCAGCATCAATAGAGATGAAAATATTGGTTATTGCTGAATCTAGTAATGCTTCTGATGTGGATGGGTTAAGAAGAATTCCATTTGTTATCATACGTATATCAATAATACCATGCCTGCTGGCTAGGCTTACAAATTCAAAGAACTGCGGGTGTGTAAGAGGCTCAGCATATGCACCTAAATTAATAGACCTCAGGCCGTACCTAGAGCCCTCCTCTATAATTCTGTTGAAGTCTGATATGTCAAAACTAGCTTTTGTACCAAGACTATACCCATTATTTTTATGGGTACGGCTGTTTCTTGGGCACATTATACATGCCTGATTACAAGAATCATTAAGCTCGAAGTCAAGATGCAGAGGATATTTATTTTCAGTGAGGCGCGTGGTTGAATTCCACGAATGTCTATAGTCATCATATTGCCGCCCAAATCGCTTAGACAGGAGTAGATCAAGCTCGCCTTCTCTCTTTTGGCTATGAAATCTCAGGACGCCATGCTGGAGCTCTACGGATTTCGGTAGAGGAGAGTGTGCTTCAGACATGAAATGAAAGCAAAGAGCGTCAAACATATATTACTGCATCAGCGGAGTCAAGGAGGGATAATGTTCTATATATCTCGTGTCAATCGCATAATAGACAACAAAACTAATATTTGAGAGTACAAACAGTTCTGATGTAGATTTTTCAGGGACTCATTTACCTATAAGGATAGTTTAATGGAACTTAGGAAAATTGTCCATTCTGGGCATATTCCAAAGAGTCATATGGTTGCATGAAAGTTTCCTGATAATTTCGGTCTTACATTCAGTTTAACAGATTGCACAGTCCATACCAAAACAACGAGCCGCCGGCCGTCTTACAGTAGCAATGAGGTGTTCAAACATTCATAAGCAGAACAACATAGTCAAACAAAAACACAGTCCTGAGTTAATGGCATGGGCCGGAATAGACGCAGTCAGTACACGAACGAGGAAGCATGAGATCGCTGGGGTAATCTCCATAAACAAAAGCCTGTTGAGGCACTGTGAGCATCAGCTGCTGGACCGTAACAGAGCTCTTCACAAGGGGGAAAGAATTAGGAGCGTAAAGGAAGACCAAGCCGAGGCAAAGAAATTGATCTAGCAGATCAACAGGATTCTGATGGTATTGATAAGGCTCAAATAGTCGTAGTTACTCTGATACCCATTAACTACACAATCTGGTTGATCATGGGCAAATTGTACTAAGCATCAACCGCAAGTGTGAGCTAGTGGGGCTGCTTAGATCTACGCTCGATTTCTGGAGTGGAGCGGTGGCGGAGACGACGTTACGGATAATGGCCAAGATTGATGCTCTCGGTCTAGGAGACACACGCATAGGCAGCCTAAGTATTCTGTCTCACCAGGTTGGTGAGTGTCAAAAAGGTGTGAAGCCGCTACGGGTTGAGGTGCGACCCACTAAGCCAGGACTCAAGCACCCATGAATAGCCAGCGCAATGCCCGTCTGACGCAGAAAGGCCATCTCCGGCTTGTCACCCAGCACCTGGAGCACGGCCGAAGCTTCAGGGAGCTGGCCGCCGAGAACGAGATCTGCCTGCGCTGCGCCTACCGCTGGCTGGCTCGTTACCGCTCAGGCGGAGCAACCTCACTGGTAGATCGACAGGGCGTGCGCCGCACCCAGCGGCGAACGCTCGATACGCAACGGCTCCAGCAGGCGGTGGATCTCTGCCACCAGCGGCTCCACCTCCGCCACATCGCCCGGATGCTCAAGGCGCCCTTCTCCAGCGTGGCCTGGGCTCTCTGACATCTGGAGCTGGGGCGAGTGAGGAACCTGGAACCCAGAGCACCGGTGCAGCAGTACGAGTGGGAGCACCAAGGGGATATGATCCATATCGACATCAAGTCTCTGGTGCGGTTCCGGAAGGTAGGCCACCGCATCACCGGCGATCACCAGCAAGGCCGCTCCTATGGTGTTAGCCAGGACATAGTCCATGTTAACGTGGATAAGTAACACGCCCGATCTACGTCGGGGTACTGGCGGATGAGCAGAAGCCAACACTGATCGGCTTGTTCAGCCGAGCTGTCGGCTGGTTCAACGCTCAGGGCGTCGAGTGCAGGCGGGTGATGAGCGACACTGCCCGGGCTACGTCTCAAAAGTGGTTGCCATGGCCTGATGCACCCAGGGGCTGCGGCACATCCGCACCGGGCCCCACACTACCAGAACCAACGGGAAGGCCGAGAGGTTCATCCAGACAATCTGCAAGGAATGGGCCTATGCCATGGCCTTCCCGAACTCCAAAGAGCGCAACCGCTGGCTGCCCCGCTACCTGTCGATCTATAAGAATTGGCGAGAAATAGACTTGATAACTACGAAAACTGTACTATTGCACGAAAACATTTGGCGCACCAAAAATCTGCGTGAACATATTGCAATCATATCTTGGAATCTCATATGGGGTCTCTAGAATATCATGAATAGTGATGTCTCTGAAGTTGACCGAAACTGCGTTATCATAGCCTGATTCAGACAGTAAACGCAGAGTTAGTTTATCATAGCTTTCCTTTCCTCCATATGGGTAGCAGAAAGAACGTACTTCGACAGAAGTCAACTGCTCAAGAAAGGCTTTTGACTCACATAGTTCAGTTTTTTGCGATATTGGACCTAGCCTTGATAAAGGCGTATGACTTAAGCCGTGACTGCCAATTTCAAATCCCATGTTAACAATCTGAAGTATTTCTGATTCGTGGAGATAAAAATCCTCAAAAGACAGGTGTAGGCCTGACAATTCAAGAATCTTATCAAGCAGACACGTCCTAAGGCCTAAATCACCAAAGTAATTAATAAGTCGTTTGAAATGCTTTGTCCTTAGGTCATCTGTATCATCGGAGTAAGTGTGCCTAAACTTGTCTAAATGATCAGTAATAGTAAAGTGTTTTAACAGATCTATGTCTAAATGCCTCGCTGCCTCCTCCAATAGCTCTAATGAGGCAGCACCAAACTTAGATCTAATAAATTGAGCTTTGTGAACAGCAAGAACTTTGCCATACAGGTATGGTTCTACAGGGATGTAAAAAACCGCGCGTTCAATTCCATGTTCTTTTAATATGCGGGCTACATTTAGATGATCTTTGAGGCCATCATCAAATGTTAGGATAATCGACTTGTCGTCAAACTCTTCAGAATTACAACGCTCTTGCGCAAGGCATGAGGAGGGATTACTAAAAGTGTATCCCAAAGACTTTAATAAACGTATTTCAAGCAGAAAATCCTCGGTTCTTTTATGTGCCGAGTATGGAAAAAGATCAGAATCATGCCTTACATAATGATACATTAGTGCTTTCATATGTCAGCAAGCCCTATAAGAGATTTATGCTGTACCAATGGTACATTAGCATTACGTATTTGGAGATTATCAAGGTATTCGTTAATCATTCCGGTTGAAAAATTCGAATAGAGTGTCTCTACAGATTTGCGAGTGAAATCTATATCTCTGTAAACTCTGCGCGTAGTGCTGTGTTCTTGAGTAGGAAATATTCCGGGAGGAGATTCTAACTGTTCAAATGCTGCGGCAATGAGAATGTACGCTTTGAAGACACGTAGAAGGAAGCGATTTGACAATTGGTGAAAAGAGTCTGTCTTCAGGATGAGTGGTCTAATCTGGTGAATTATTACTCCCGTATCAACTCCCGAATCAAGGAACATATAGGTTGCTCCGCAGTATTCTGGCTCTCGATTGACGAATGGAAAATAATTGGTGCCGCTACCACGATAGTATGGCGAGAGTCCGAGATGGACATTCAGCATCCGCTTTTCGTATAACTTGATGACATTGCCCTTGATTATTGAAGTCCCGTAAACGAGTATAAGGTCTATTCTGAGAGATTTAAGTTCTTCAATGAACTCAGGTGTGGAGAACCAGCCCCTTGGAACACCTTTGGAGAATTTGGCTGTTTGGAGCTGGCATTCCAGATAGAGAGCAAAAAAGTCTTGCTCAGCTTGATCCCTTGCTGCTAGATGCTGGCGCTCTAGGTCTGCTGTGGGGTCGAATGAGACCAACTCATTGAGCGTACGAGTCTGTTCGTAAAATACTGCAGTGACATCAAGACGTGTAGAATTACACGCTAAGGAAGCAAACGCTCTGTGCCTTAGGGCGTTTGCGGTGAGGATTGCTACATTCACTCTAAAACTCGTTACCCTGCTAACTGTACAACATAAAATTGGACGTGATTACTGGGTACCACCACAAGCCGCCGTCTGCCACGTTGAGTTAAGGCTTTATTGTTCCGTACACTGTGCATCAGAGGGATTCTTCAAGCGTAGCAACTCAGCGCTGTAGAAAACGTCACACTAATGATACGCATAGACCTATACTAAGAATACTACGGCTGTGCATTACCTTCATCTCTGCAGACTTAGTCATTCATGTGTTCAGCATTTACAACTGGAGTTAGTCCTATTGGGCGCAGGATACCGTGGTTCGTACATCAAAGACACAAGAAAACGTCAGTGGTCAATTAAGCTATCTCTTCCCGGGAGTAACCGAATGCAGGCCTCACTCCTGGCAGAGCCGTTGCACCAATTAATGGTTTACCATCTAGCCCTCTCGTCTGGGTAGTCAGCCTGCCCACGCTGCGGAAGCTGGCCATAAATGTTCTGCGACGCGATGGGATTTCGGCGATCACTGAAGGTATCGCAACCTGGCTGATTAGGCAATGGCATGCCAGGCCTTCTGGGTTGACAAAGCGCGCATTAGCAGCGAGTGCCACATTTTGAGTAGTCAATAGGGAGTAGATCCTTGTAATCCAGAATAGCAAAATGGCCTTGTTAACCAACAGATTTAGCCTTAAATAAAAATGGACGAGCAATTGCGTCGCATCACCTTGCGAGCGGCTAGATTACATAGCTACTGGGCTTGCAGCGTTGTGCTCCTAACCTTATTACATTACTGGGAAAAGAAAATAGCGGAACATCAGAACAAAATGATTGATTTAGATATTGATGATAAATTAGCATTAGTTGATATGCATGTAGCGACATTTTCTACCGCTCGGCAATTAAGAAACGCCAAGGCATGAGTAATGGGCCTGAGACCTGCATTAAGTTTCCCGTAGATGTCTCAATTGTATAAGTTCCCATTTTATGTTTATCACTAGGCCGCTCGAGAGGAACTGTAATATTGAACTCCCGCCAATGAATACTCACATATCCCATCTCTCGAAAGAATTTCTCCACTAATTCCACGCTATATACATTGTATGGTGATATGTCGAGAGGGGGGGGTACAATGTCAGTGCTATCTGGTGGGTAATGCTTAATAGTAATTTCCGCTTCTATTAAACCATCATAGAATAATGAAGACAGTGCTATCCAACCGGGCTTAAAATTAGTCAACTCACTCAAGCATCTTCTCCAGTCTGTGAGCCATGACAATGTTTGGAGCAAAATGACTCCATTCACTGATTTAATTTGGCGTTCATGGCATAACTTTTCAATTATTGGTGTACTATTATAAACGTCTCCACGCATAAATGAGATCTCTGTTTGCGACCCTTGTCTATTCAACTCATAACATTCTAATTTATGATTCCTTGCTATCGACAAAAATTCCTCTTGGTAGTCAAATCCTATGATGCTTTTGGGATTATACCTCTTTGCGATGTAGAATGAATTTGCTCCAGAGCCACAACATGCATCTATCAATGTAGAGTCACGATTTATTAACATCTTTTCGTCGAGAAAATCACAGAATGATATCGTTGATTGATATGGAATATCTAGTTGACTAAGAAAATAATCCATATTCTTATTGCTGGATGTCCACTCGCTTGACAGCTGACTCATCTGGGTCATTAAAAACTTTATTATAGCGGGTTACAGACGTTTGATACCGATCTGTTATGCATGGGCATCAAATTTAACAAGTACTAAATTAAACAGCCTGAAGGTCGCTCGACATTGACAAACAGAAGCAGGGATTTGCATATTGACCAACTTTTACTTCTGATAATACCGCAATTCAATTATTAACGCCGCCATTCACCTATTAGTGAATTACATTGGAGAATCTGTACCGACTATTCTGTATTCATGAGCTTTAAGAGAGTCATTTTCCATTTAGTGGGTACAGCATGAACCCCGAGGAATAGTACGAGAAGAATGAGAGCTTTTATCGAAAAGTTTGGTCTACGGACATCATCACAGTGGGATTCCAGGATGCAGACGACTAAATCGCCGGTGACACAAACTCGCAGAGTTTGCAACTAGGGTTGTTTTCTCACGAGGTCATTCACGAGCCCGCAGCAGACGGAGCTGTTGATAGAGGATGCAGCCCGCCAGGGCGATGTGGCACCTTCTGGTTTATCGATACCCAGATAGCACACTAACCAGTGTTTGCGCTTAGCTGAGCTCTGGAAGATCATTCCACGAGCCAATTCGCTCAGCATGCTCTTGATGAACCGTTTGGCTTTGCCGCTTGTGCGCGGGGTGTAGGGATTGATGGCTTTAGGTATTAGCACACGGGCTTCATAAGCCTGCACCCTCATCTCGGAGTGGTACGCGCAGCCTTTGTCTGCAAGTACCATCCGGCAGCTAATTCTTTGACTGTCTAATCGAGCGATAGCCTGCATCTAAAAGCTGACCGTAGTTGGCTGTTTCTAATCGGGCAAGACCTGTGTGCACACCTACAGTACGCATCATCGATGCTGCCATGTGTCCTTTCATACTCCGAACCGCTTGAGCGGCTTAGCCACCGATTTCCAGTGACTACGTGTGCCACATGATCAATCTGAGCAAGGTTTTTGATGTCGACATGGATCATGTCGCCGGATTGGACCCACTAATATCAGCGCAACGGAACCGATAACTGCAGGTATTCGAGAGCTCAAAAGCCCATGAACATCAGGGGAGTTGGCCCAACTCTGGAATAAGGTTCCGACAACAGCCTGGCGATGCATCTGAGGATGCAACCCTGATCACGAAGGTCAATGGCTTGCTAGAGATGCTATGAGGACACTATCTGTTGGTGGTCACGCCGCCTACTGCGTCAATCTTTAAAGGCAGCGCGGCCAGCCTAATAGTGGGTCGGCCATTTGTAAACGGTACGTAGACTCGTCCTCACCAGTGCGGCAAGATCAGCAAGGGGCTCAGCCTCCTTAAAGTGTAGACGGACAGGACGCTCCCAACTGACAGCTAACAGTCGGGCCTCGTGATTTAAGCCAGAAATGGGATCGATTCCATCCTACCTGGAAAGCCACAGTATTCAGGTTGAAACTGCTAATCGCTTGTAAGATGACTCAGGCAAGGCTACTTGTGCTAGTCTAAATGTTTGTGATTTAAGTGGTGGTAAACATTGTCAGCGATCATCCACTGAAGATTGGCTCCTCACAATGGCGAAAATTAGTTTTGGAGGAACACCTTAGGATAACCAGCAGAGCTGTTCGCGTCAACTCTTCACTAAGCAATTTAGGCCACTCTGCAATAGCAGATATTGACACGTGTCACGAGAATTTTGCGGAAGCTAAACTATTGGCATGTGATGAGCTCGCCAGACATTTGAGCAATTCTGAATCAGAAGATTTAAAGAATGCATTTTCTTTTCCCTTGGCAATCAAAAGCTACAATTCCCTTGTGGCAACAATAAAAGCCTCGGGCCTGGTTGGAGACGTTATACAAGCACTTGGGACTGACGATATTATTTTTCACAGCCCCTGTGGATTGTACGCAAGGACAATTGATCCGAGCAACGAAATCAAGAAGTCGAAAATTGATGGCTCAGGCTTTTGGCATCGAGATAGCATCGGTAATGCAATAAAGATTTTTGTTTGTTTAGACGTCACTGGGAATGGAGTCAAGACAGAGCTCATCACGGGCTCGCAGACCATGGATCCCTTTGTTCGAAACTGGGAAATGCTAAGATCTCATGACTGCCTAGATGTAATCAATAAGTTTGATGATAGAATATATAGCCATTATAAGCCAAAGATCACAAGTATCTCACTGAAGCCGGGTCAATGCGTTGCTTTTAATACAAATGCAGTCCATAGGGGTATTTACTTAACCCATGAAAATGGAGCCAGGCTTACATACCAGATCACTGCAACCACTGTTACAAATGCAAAACTATTTGACCTCTTTCATCAGACGAGCCATTTTTCTAACTCTCGTATGATAACAGCGCTTACATGAGATCACGCTATCTAATTCACTATGATGCTGATGGTGGCGGATTTGGGGCATTTCTCCTCTCTTACATTGGTGCAAATCTCCTCGCTGAAGCAATAGGCTTCGAATTAGTTACCGTAAACCCATTAATTCGCAGCACATTTGAAGTCGAAAAAGGGCCTTCAATTGAAAGAGTATTTGCAACATCCAATGTTCATAGGCTAGATGATTTAGTAGCAACTTGCAGTAGTCGAGAAATATCGTTTAACCAGCTAGCTCAAATGCTGACAAGCAAAAACTGCGATTGTCTTTTGTATGGTCGTCATCATATTCCTCATATTGACGTTTCCGACTTTATACATAGGGTTGGATTTTCGTCATATATTAAATATGCTTCAAGCAGATTATGCAGGCTGCGCTTAGCTTCATGTCTGCTAAATGAATATGTAAATCTTGCTGCACCTAGTCTGGGAATCCATATCAGAACTTTCTTTGACTCCAAAAGAGGTAATGATGATTTCCGTAGGTACCGCTCGTTATTTTATGGATTTCTTCTTGAATTGATCAAAAGTCAGTACCAACAAGATAGATGTTGCTATCTTGCATGCGATAATGATCACGAGTGGCAGATCGCCAAGCAGATCTTGGCATTAAATGGTCTAAATACTCTGAATCACTTTAGCCCTGTAAAACACTCGTCATTGGCTCATTTTTTTGGCACAAGATTACTTTACGCCAATAGATCTATCAATGATGACATCAGTCTTATCATTGAGCAATTTCATTTCAGTTCACTAGATTCTCTAAGGGAACATCTTCGTCCAACACTACTCGACTGGATGTCCTTAGGTAAAAGTGATAACATAGTATGCACTAATACATCATTTGCAATTACTGCTGCCTTATATTTTGGGAATAATTTTGTCACATTCCCATGCCGTTCAGATCTTACAGATTTTGGAACTCCTTTGACACTCGTGTAGGCTCTAGGAATGAATTCTTCAGTTTCAATAGTTATTCCTTCTTTTAACCGACATAGTAGTTTGCTAAGGCTTATAAAGTCGATTATGCCACTTAGCAAGAAGTATAATATCCCAATAGTCATTGTAGATAATAACTCAACGGATGCAACACCTATTATTTGTTCGGAGCTCATGAATAGGCACAAACATATAACCTATATTAGAAACCATGTTAATATTGGTATGGAAATGAATATTTTACGCTCTATCGTGCTTGCACGGACTTCACACGTATGGTGTATTGGAGATGATGACGAGCTGTCTCCTGACGCTGTTACTAGCTTTATAAAGTACAATTATTACGATCTAATAATAAGGTCAGACGCAACTTTTCTTGTGAATAGAGCCATGTCGACTGTGCCGGTTAACGGCGTGTTGTCATTTACCAGCTTTCCTGATTTTGCCAAATACTTCTACGAGACTGATATAGAAGTCCTCACAGGAATAACGTGGATCTCTGGCGTGATCTTAAAAACTAGTTTGGTCGATGCAGGCGCCGCAATTTCTAATCTCAATCAGAACTTTGCACACACCTATAGTTATTTATCAAATCTTATTAGATCGGGAGGAATTGTATCGGTAATACCGAACGGTCTTGTAAGAGAACAGAAAATCAAGATGCAGAGGTCATCCGATTCTGAGTCGTATCTAGAAAGCACCTTTCAAAATTCAATCTTCCTAGTGCTTGACAAGATTGCAACCGAGTGCGGGCATGAAAAAAGGATGACCTACCAATCATTCATTCAAGAGATATCACTGCGCTATAATGTATGCCAAAGCGTACTAATGAAAGGACATTGCCCTTGGCTTTACTAAGGTCTCACAAATAAGAGATGATCTGCTATAGATGAGCTTTGGATGAGAACAGCATTTGAACTTAAAAAATGAACGTGTCTTCGGCTTTAGGAAGATTACCAATAGAGTTCTTGTTAAGAAATGACGACCTTGTTGAGGCCAGGAACTCTCGTAATTGCAATCATTCTACAGGCAACCAGGAAGGGGGAAACCTGTATATTTATAATGAACCCACAAAGGTTGACAATGAAACTGTGTAATTCGCCCTTCGGTCCTGTTGATTTCATCTCTAGATGCTTTTATTAACTGATATCCATTTTGCAATAGGAGAGTATCATATCCTGGACATTTGTGATCAGGCTCATGCATGAGGATATGCCTAATCTTATTGCACAGTACCATTTGCAACTCTAGAGACTGACAGAGATTAATTGAGTCTAGGAAGCAGGCATCAAACTTTATGTTTTGAAGCAGTTTTTTAAAGGTTTGATTACAATCGGCAAACTTATCTGAATCAACTTGATAATAACTACTTATTCCCTTAGTCAAAACAGATAATTCATTATAAGCGATTACCGGCAAACCACGTAGGTTGTTGACTAGAGACTGATATCGAGTCTTTGAAGCTTCAAATGTATATAGCTTCCCCGTGGTATCCTGAAGCCCTGTTGCGATGCATCGCCCACTGCCGCCAGTTGATGCTCCTGTTTCTAAAAAGTTGGTTACATTGTCTTTTCTTGCAATTTTATACAGATATTGACCAATCTCGGTAAATTCTGTTATCTCATAGTCGTCACGAATTTCTCCAATGAACCTAATCCTTGTGTCCACGACCAAACCCTTATGCGAGCTTGACAATAACGTGAATGACAAAACAATGCAATGGTCCTGCTCATATGTTCGTACTTTCAATGCTAACATATATTATTGCTTTTGCGTTGCGGTAACTTTCATCAATAAATAACAACGTGTCCCTTTTTAGGGTCAAGTCACCGGTATCGCGAATGAATGGGCTTCGCGCTTAAGAAAAATGAATATTTTTACATTTAAGAACATGATTTGCTCATTGCTATATGTTTGTAGTATTCTTGCTGGGGAGGTGCACGCGGGGAGTCGCGGTAGCCATTCATTGTGATCAAATCATGACCCAGATATCTTGGGCACATAACGCATGATCTCGTCTGTACGATATGGAATGCTACCTGGAAGGAGAGCGCCCTCAGCGTCAAAGCTTTTCCACTGTTGCTGTGCAAATTCAAGAAGTGTCATAGGTTGCCCAGTTCCAAGGTTATGAAGAGCAATATTACCTGGCATTTTATCGAGGCTGTAGCTTAGCTCCAGAAGGGCTGTTGCAGCTTTCTCTACGTGCATAAAATCTCTTATTTGCTCTCCTTTAGTCATTGCAAAATCGTTGCCGGTTAATGCGGCATGTTTAAGTGAGGGCCAAAATCGCGTAGACGCCTCACCTTCACCATAGAGCTGAAAAGGCCTAACAACAATCAGTTTGAGATTGAACTCATGAGCTAACCCAATAGCAGCCATAGTTGCTGCGGCTTTTGATGCCGAGTAGGCGTCTGTAGGCAGGAGTGGAGCTTCAGTCGCAATATATCTCTCATTCAAGCCTGTAATCCCATATTCAAAACATGAACCGCATATCAGGAACTTCTTGATTCCGCAATCGATGGCGTGCCGCCAAAGAGCCATTGATTGTATCACGTTTGTTTCAAAACAAAACTCCCAGTCATTTTTGTTAGATACAACTCCTGCAGCGGCAAGATGCACCAACAGATCGCAATGATCTAAATGCTTAGACAAGTTATCGTTGAGATTACCGTAACACCAGTTAGGCTCCCCAACGAGATTGAGACGAGGTTGACTACCTTGCCTACGCAGAGCTGTTACATAATGTCCAGCCGCTAAAGCTGCATTGATGAAATGATTACCCAAGAATCCTGTTCCGCCCGTGAGAAAAAAACGCATCGGTTAGTCTCTGCTGCAAATATTCACTTGGGCAAGATGTACTCTCTAATAATCTTGATTTTGAACTTAAGCATTTCTGGAGTGAGGCCAGGATACGTTCCCAGGAAAAGGCAGTGTGTCATAATTTCATCTGAGCCAGAGAGTTCACCAACCACCCTAAAGGCTTTTGGCTGAGCCTGAAGAAGCTGGGTAAAAGCTGGTTGACGAACCAAGTTGCCGCCAAACAACATGCGGTTACCTATTTGATGAGAATCTAGCCAGCGAGCTAAGTCCGTACGAGTGAAGTGGGCTCCTTGCTTAATCTGCAGCTTAAAGCCAAACCAAGAGCAATTTGTTCGGCAGCCTGAGTCATCCCAACTAAAACCGGATTCCGCGTCCCAATCTGCAGCATGAGTAGGCAAAGAAAAAACTAAGACGTCACTACACAATGCAAGGCCTCTACGCAGAACCTCCCAATTAAGCTTTCGTGCTTGTATGAACTCAGGTAGTCTCTTCAACTGTACCCGGCCAATCGCAGCTTGGGGGTCAAGAGGCTTAAGGTTGTAACCAAGGTGGCTGTAGGAATACTTGTGATCGTAGCCATATGGAAGCTCACCAACTTGCCAACCAAAGCGCTTGCCGCAGGTGTTGTCGATTCCACTGGGGCACCAGCAGTCGCGGCCCCAGTCACGAAAGCTCTCGGCGATCACCTTGAGCTTGCCATCGCGAACAATGCTGACCGCACCGCCCTCACCCATGGTGAGGTGATGGGGCGGGTAGAAGCTCTGGGTGCTGATGTCGCCCCAAGTGCCAGTCCAACGCACCACTCGATCCGGCCCCTCATCAAGGCCAGGGCTGTTCTCCGTAAACCCCAGGCTCTCTGCCAAGGGCCTGGGCATGGAATAACTGCAGCCCAGAGCATCGCAGTTGTCTTCAACCAACCACAGGTCGTACTTGCGGCAAAAGGCCAGGGTGGCCGCAAGGTCGAAAGGATTGCCCAGGGCATGGGCCATCATCACGGCCTTGGTTTTGCCAGGGCTGTAGGCCAGCTCCAGCTGATCGCAGCGGGCATTTCCCGTTTCAGGGTCGGCATCGATGAACACCGGCACCGCCCCCACCTGCACGATCGGCGCCACGGTGGTAGGGAAGCCGGCCGCCACCGTGACCACCTCATCACCGGGTTTGATGCGCCGCTCAGCGGGCAGCTTGGGCGAGGTGAGCGCCGAGATGGCAATCAGGTTGGCACTGGAGCCGGAGTTCACCAGCAAGCTGTAACGCACCCCCAGAAAGGTGGCCAGCTCCTGTTGAAAGGCGTCACCTTCCTGCCCCAGGGTGAGCCAGAAGTCGAGTGTGCTGGAGACCGCTGCCTCCACCTCGTCTTCGGTGAACACCCGTCCCGCATAGGGGATCGTTTCTCCTGTCTGCCAGGGCCTACGGTCAGGGTCTGAAGCAGGGCGAAAGCGATCGTGAACCTGGCGCGAGTACTGGCGTGTGAGCTCCAGGATCTGCGCTTTGAGATGCTCTGGAGTGCTAGTCATGCTGCCAGGGCTGCTTCGTGGAACTCGCATTAGTTGAGGTTAAGGGACTAGGTGTTGTCTCTCACCAGGTTCGTCAGCGGAGCAGCTCAAAAGCCGCTGCTGGGGTGAGCGCCAGCCCAGGGACGAGCGCTTCCTGAGTCGGTTATAAATCGAGAGGCAGCGAGGGAGCCAGCGGTTGCCTTCCTCAAAGTTCTGCAAAGGCATCGAATAGGGCCACTCCCGGTAGAGGATCTGAATGAACCGTTCGGCCTTGCCGTTGGTTCTGGGCGTGTAGGGCCTGGTGCGGATG
>Ga0194129_10002690_pt1 | contig 26194 bp, 45 predicted proteins | sample TA2KigCa35mmetaG_FD_150862 | JGI IMG/M metagenome (GOLD analysis project Ga0194129, IMG submission 150862) | Freshwater microbial communities from Lake Tanganyika, Tanzania - TA2015038 Kigoma Deep Cast 35m | ecosystem: Environmental > Aquatic > Freshwater > Lake | place: Tanzania: Lake...
TAGTAAAAAACAATGATAATGGATAATTTAGAGATTATAATTCTCAGTACTGTTGTTGTAACCTTATTCGCTACCTTTATTATTGTTACTTATAAAGAACTCGCAAATGCAGAGAAAAATCCTAGTCCAAGTGAGGAAACTGGACCACGTGCCAATATGATTAAGCTTATTGGTAGATTATTTGACGAAAATGCAACTAAAAAAATGACTATCAAACAAAAAGAAGTTTATTATAAAAGTATCAAAAGAACGATTGCTGACATGGAAAGTGATGGGGTTTATTTTCCCGAGGAAGTAAAACAAAAATTAAAAGAAAAAAGAGAGGAACTTATTTGTAATTACTCCAATCTTCCTTCTGTCAAATCCTATGAAGAATAATTCAAACCCTCTTATACAGAGGGTTTTTTTATTCTTGTGAGACGGTTATATTTATTACTGATGAAGTATTTGATTTCAGAATCACAGTTTATTCTATTGCTGGAACAGACCGCACCTTTTTATACTCAACCAAAAGATGGTTTAGGGAGAAAAAATCCCACCGCAGATTATGTTTTGGTTCAGGGAGGACCTTACCAAAAAACACAAGGAGACATAGATGCTAAATTACTTTTTCCCAACGGACAATTCCCAAAAAATATTTCTGTAATACAAGCTCGAGAATTATATTCAAAACAACCCATCCAACCTAAGTTAGACCCAAAAACCTTTCAATATCCTACTAAATTTTTAGAATTAGAAGCTATTTTAGATTATGCTAGAGATATAACTTGGGCCGAGGGTCTGAAAAAAACTTTATTTCAAAATAAAAGTGACATTAGAAATTTAGCAATTGCCGTATTAGCTTGGACTGAAAAAAATAAGGGTTACAACCCACAACTTCTACAGGCGGCTATTACTCAAATATTCAGAGAGAGTAAAGGTTCTTCAACAAGTTTTATTTCACCAAAAGAAGCTCTCGGGTTTATATTGAACCTATTCGGTGAGAACCACTCACAGGGATACGCACAAATACAACCGAGTACTGCAAAAGAATTTGGTATCGATATGAACTCACTTTACACATACGGAGGGTCAATCGACGCTCTATACAAAATGTTATCAAGTAACTACAAAAAGGCTCAAAGATTTTATAGTGGTAATTTGATAACAATTTATGATAACGGTCAATTGAGACAGGTTAATGCTTTAGGTGGAGATGCGGCTTTACAAATGGCAGTTGCCGCACACAATGCTGGTTCAGGAATAATTAATAAATGGTGTGAAACAAATATTAAAGGAATTGCAGCACCCTGTTCTAAAGAGTTTACAACCCCCTATAAAGATGATAAGGTCAAAGCAATAACCAACAAATCAAAACCTATTGAAAATTATTTTCCGAATATTGGAGGTGTTCACAAATATATGCCACAGTTTAGAAAGGCTTTTGATGCGATGAATAATATCGGGAAGGTTATACCATTGGCAAAGGCACCCGAACCTAAGCAACCTACAAAAGTTGAAAAATATAGAGAGGAAAATCCCAACTATATGTTGCGAGGAAAAATTTAATTACTGAATAAGAATATTTTTCAAATCAAGATTATCTCCCAAAAAATAGTTCAAGTCAACATTTCCTGAAATACCAGATATTCTTCCCTTTTGATTGTATTGCCATAGAACACATTTGTAATCATCAAAAGATGGTTGAATACCCATGTTATCACTCATATAAATCCAAATTGGATAATCTTTTAATCTACCATCCATGAAAACTTTGAAAAACATATATGTTGTATAAACAATTGGTTTTACTCCGTAGTGATTCTCGGCCATTTCTAACCACTTATTAACCTCATCTATGTCACACTCTTTCAGTTCAACATCTAAGATTGGTGGGAAATCGCCTCGTTGTAGGGTCACACGACTTTGGTAATTTTTAAATTGTTTTTCTGCTGAAACATTGGGAGAGAAGAAATGATATGCTCCCCTAACCATATTATGTTTCTTTGAACTATCCCAATTTGAAATAAATTTTTTGTCTTTGTGGGACTTACCTTCGGTGGCTTTCATAAGGCAGAAAGTAGAAGTTTTACTCACCTCACTCCAATCAGTAATTTTATTATGATGTGAAATATCAATACCTTTTATATTTTGATTTTTATTGATAATAGGTTTGAAATCCAAAACTTTGTACATGAGGAAAAACGAAATAACAACTAAAGATAAAATTGTGATTGCTTTTTTCATTTCGATTAGTTTTGACAAAGATATGAAATTGATTCTATTGTACAAATATTTATTTTTTACAGATGGGTAACAAACTTGATAATTATTTGAAGGTTTTACATGGTAAACATTTTTTTAACAAATTCAAAGAGATTCAGGATTTCAACGAAATACCAAAAAAACTTCGCGGAAAAATCTTTACCAACACGAAATCGGGGAAAATATTTTTTGATAAATACAAATCCCAAGGACAGTTTTATTTGATAAATGTAGACGGTGAGGATTATTTAACTCATAAAGATTCAGGAAATGACCACATAAGTATAGACGGGATTAGTTCTGCAATTGATAAAAACAAAATGGAATCTATTTTGGGATTATCGGCATTTAATTTATCTTTGTCTGACTTCTTGGATTATTTATCTAATAAAAACCAAAAAGAAACCACTAACGAAATGTCCGAATCATATTTAAGAAAAAAATTAGTTAAGATTATTACGGAACAATATTTGAATAATATTGGAACAAAGACCCCTATGCCCCCTGAAGCGGAAAAAGCTCTTGGTAAAATCGCAAAACAAGCGGTAACTGAAAAACCTAAAGAATTTACAGAAGGGGGTAAAAAAAATAATTCTTCAATCATCCATTCAATTCTCAGTTCAACCAAACCCGAACCATTCATAAAAAGAATCAAATGTGCTTTCAAATCTCATATGGATGGTAGTCTAATTGCTAAAATTGAGTTTGAAATTGATGGTAATAAGTTGGGAGACAAACAACCAAACAAAGAAAGATTACACCACCACGCAACTCAAATTGCCAACAGAATCAAAAGGGAAACCAAAATGCCAATCAAACATATACAAGTATCTACAAAAAAAGTTTGATTTCATGCTAACAGATACTGACAAATTATTCTTCGATACTTTATCAAAAAGAGTTTCCGATTATCCAATGTCCGATTCAGATATAGAACGAGCAATCAATGCTCGCTTTTCTGCTCGTCCCAATTTTAATTTGAGAAAAGTCCTTATTTTTTTCATAGACTATTGAATAAGTATACAAGCAAAATGATTCATATTTATAGATATGAAAATAATCCTATCTGAGGATAAATTATATGGTTTTGCAAAAAAATATTTGCTAAATGAGCTTGAAGGTCTTCGTGAGCATAAAACCAAAAATGGATTATTTTTACAGTTTATCATGGAACCTTGGGTCATTTTGGAGATGACAATAAGGGATTCAAGAGCTAGAGGTTTTGGAAATGACCTTGGTGTTGATGAAGTGATTTATAGTACCGTAAGAACCATATTTGGTAATGATGAGAAAAAAACAAATGAGTTGTTTTTTGACGTTGTTGGAAAAATGGTAAGTAGAGAATTTGATTCTATCTATACATTCAGAGACGAAGTTCTTATTGAGTCAACTAAAATGAAAATAATCTTGAAAGAATCTCAAATGAAAAAAATTGTCGTGGAATATTTGAATTCAATCTTTGATACTGACAACATCAATTGGCATCACCCTTATGAATATAATGATGAGACTGATGAAGAGTATGAAGACGCAGATAGGATTGAGTTTTATCACGGTGATTACGGTAATGAAGATATAGTTTTTAGATGGACAGATTGTCCCTATTTCAATCCTGAAAGTCATGCTCAAACTATTTGTCCTGAGGTAGTTGTTGAGTATCCATATGATAGTTGGCTAAATAATTTTTTCGGAGATACATGGCAAGAAATATTTAGAAATTGGTTCAAGGATAATTTTGATTTGCCAATTAAAACGGTAGGTAATTGATTATGAAAGACTTGATTAAAAAAATATTGAGAGAACATTCATTAACCCCTGTGAGTGGTACGCGCGAAGAAAGAATAAAACAAATTGATGAAAGAATAATAGAAATCAATCGTCTTTTACCTGCAATAAAAAAAATTATCGAAACAAATTTCAATTCAGAATTAGAAAAAGTTTGGATTGGTACTAAAGTGGTTAAGTATGGTAATGAAAATTATTCTGTTACAATTCCCGAAGTAGAAATCTATCTAAAGGAAAACCCTCCATATAGTCGATATCCAATCAAAACGCAACTTTTCGAAGTATTAAAAAATTATTTCAATATTGATATAACAAGATATGGAGTGCCAATTGGTTTTACATTTTATAGAAAAGTTTGGGAAAAAATGTAATTCATAGTCGAATATTTATATATGATGAAAACTTTGAAGTTAAACGAAAATGAATTATTCAAACTAATCAAATTGATAGTTGAAGAAACCGACCAACCAATAAAAATTTTGGATGTTCCTCATTATCTTCAATCAGATGACAGCACTTGTGGACCAGCATCTTTAAGAATGGTTTTTGCATTTTATGATTATTTTATTAGTGAAAAAGATATTGCCGAAGTTTGTAGTCATACATATGAACTTGGATGTCAGGGAGAGGATATGGTTTGTGCAGCAGAGTCGTTGGGATTCAAAGTATATCTTAAAAATAATTCTACCATAGAGGAAGTATGTAAATTAATAGATGCAGGGGTTCCTGTAATTGTAGATTGGTTCTGCGGGGACGTTCCTGAGGGACATTCATCAGTTGTAATAGGTTATTCTGAAAATAAATTATTTATTCTTGACCCATACCTTGAAGAAATGAGAGTAGTAACAAAAAAAGATTTTACAAGATGTTGGTTCGATTTCAGAGAAACTCCAATTACACCCAACAACCTTTACGTAGGACAGATTATTGTTATACGTCCCAAATCTTAATTTTCATATAGTAGCTTTGAGTATTTATAGGTATGTCGTTTGAATTACCACAAAATTATTCAGGTGAGGATAGAGAAAAAGATTACACCAAAAATTTAAAAAAAATTTGGGACCTTGTAATACCCGAAAGGTTTCCTGATATTTTGAAGTTCGATACCGAGTTTGCAAAATGGATTGAACACAAAAGAGTTCTAGGACCCTACCACATGTGGGATGAAAAACTTTATACTCAAATCCATATTGAGCTGAGTCCAAAACGTTTTTATGAAACAGGATGGGACGGAAATACATCAGCAACACAAGAAGATTTTAATAAAGCATATCCTGCAGAATTTTTTTCAAAAATAAAAGAAACAATGAGAGAACTTGCAAAGTATGTCGGGGTAAATGTAAGTAATTTAGATATAAAGGATAATTTTATACCAACGGTTAATTTTGATTAAAAATATTTATTTGAATGTCAAACATTAAAACATTTTTGAGGGCGGTTGAAAAAACGGGTTATCCTAATCCACAAGTTGTTGAGATTGCAAAAGCCATCAGTTATAATTTAGAAGATTTTTTGCCCGATATGGAGGAACAATTGGGAAATGAAGGAGTTGTAGATTTTTGTGATAAAGCAATTGAAAAATTGGGAGGTAAAAAGGGTGTTAGAGTTGATTTGAATGGTCCTAACGGTAATGAATATTGTTACGTACACATTTTTCCAATTTATTATGACCAAGATGAAAGCAAATCAGATATAATTTCTAACCACAGATGGGGTGATTCAAAAATTTTAAGTACGGACCCCGAGACTGAAAAAGAAGGTTATTTTACAATCCAAGAACTGATAGATGATGCTGATATGGGAAGTTGGGGTGATTTAGATGAATTACTTGACCACCTAAAATACCAAGCATACAGCGTTGTGTACAAAAACTGTGGTTTTGGTATTTGGTGGGAATAATTTATGGCTATGGATTTATCATTATACGATTTTAGTAGATTCAGAAAAAAGATTTCAAAAATGTTATCTCGTGCAACAAACGGAGAAGTTAATGATATTGATTTTTTCATAACTTATCATCGTATGGGTAGAGATGAAACCACAATACTTTTGGGGGTGCCTGGATACGTTAAAAAACAATATGGTGGAAAAATGTCTGATATTATAACAAAACATAAAAACACAATAGAACAAGTTCTCTCATCATTTGGTTTCCAGGATTTAATTTCAAAAAATCCGGAATATCAAGTCCTTTAATTTTTTTATATCTGCAAATATGAAAACAGGATTATTGTAAAAAAAATAGAATTGTTTACACTCACATAATTTTTCTCATATTATTGTTATGAATTTTGCAAGAAAGTACGGGGGTGGATTAGATTTAGTTTGGGACCTTGACAACATAGTCGGAAAAGGGAGAGGTGTTGAAGTCGGTGTGTTCAGAGGTTTTTTTTCAAAAGAAATACTAAGACTTTGGCAAGGCGGAACACTTTTCATGGTTGATGTTTGGAAAAAAATGGATGAGAATTACAACGATGTTTGTAATAACGATGACCACATGAAATATCTTCGAGATACATGCGATAATGTTCAAGGATTCGAAGATAGAGCAATCATCATCAGGTCAACTTCAGAGATGGCAACAACATTATTCCCTGATGAATCTTTAGATTTTGTCTACATAGATGCAAACCACGCCTATGAACACGTAAAAAAAGATATTGAATTATGGTTCCCAAAAGTTCGAAGGGGCGGTGTGTTTGCGGGCCATGATTATATCAATATTGATTGGTATGCTGACCAAAACTTCCTACCGAACATGAAAGACAAAAATCTGTACAATAATAATAATGGAAAACAATATTACAACGGAGTTTTTGGAGTTAATCCTGCAGTGGATGAGTTCTGTGAAAAATACGGTTATACCCTAGACGTGACCACAGAATGGTGGGGAACTTGGTGGATTATCAAATAGAACTCATTTCATATTTATTGATATGAACTTGGCTAAATTATCAATACAACTTACAAAAGTTTTCAATTCCTTAGGTAACAAATGGCTAACAGATAATTTCGAAATCGAACCATTCGATTTCAGAGTCTATCTGAGAAAGGGAGACCCCGACGATACGGCTAATTATGTGGCTGAAGTCTATACAGAAAGACCCATCCCTTTTACAATTGAATATAAAGAAGGTAAATCACCAAATTGGGCCGATGGAATCCATAATTATGTGTTGAGTAATTACTTAAAAGGGCTTGTAGAATATGTAGAAAGTTTTGGTGAGTTAGGAAAGATATTACGAGTGGAGCTCATGGACATATCAAATGAAAAATTTGTCCCAAAAAGGATTCAAGAAAATTCAAATAAGAAAAAAATCTCGTTAGACAGATTAGTAGACCAATTTATCAAGCCGATATACCCCGAGGTAGATAAGATAGTTCTTCAGAACATGAATGATGATATTACTGTGGTCAAAATATATGTGAATGATGATAGTTTTACCAAGGATAATATGTATTCGAAAGGTTTTGACCCTCATTATCTTATTGATTTTCACTTATTAAAATTTTTTCCTTATCTTAATTTAGAAAAAAAATGGTTTTTATATAGTGTTATAAAACCTAATGGAGATGTAATTCAAACCAAATTTCGCAATTGAAAAAATCACCTTACGATATAATCCGAAATCTTATAGAAAAAATTGTAATTCCAAAATATCCATTTTTGAAACTTGAGGATGTTGACTCTTTCTATTTAACAAATTATAGAGAATACGATGTCCGATTTATAACTCCAAAAAAATTGGACCCTGAAGTACAAATGGAAATTGATAGTGAAATCAAGTCTTTATTCAAAATGGTGTCTTTAGATGAGGTTGAAAGATATCAAAAAAATAAAATTGCAACTTGGTTCAAAACACCAAGAGCCAAAGAATGGAGTTTCCATTCACTAGCAAATTATGAACATATCTAATTCATTTTTGAATAAAAACTTATATTATTAATATATGTCAAACACCATAGAAATCCACGGAAAAGAAATTATCCTGAAGTACGAAGACGGAGAAAAATTAACTTTCAAAATGTTGGAAACTCCAAAATATTGTGTTGGAACCGAGTGGTTCGATTTTGACGGTGAGAGATATTTTCTCATCAAAGAGACAAAAGAATAAATTACGTTAATCCATTTTTTTCATATTTATAGAATATAGATAGGAAAAAATGTCACTCACTCCTGAACAAATAAGAAATCTTGTTGAATTCAAAGCAGTATCAAAAACTTTGAAACAACGGTTTCCTTTTATAAAAAAAGTAATTGTTCCTGACTCGCAGGAACAATATATTTTATTAGAATTTTTGAATGTTCATGTAAATCCTTATGAAATGGCAGAGGAGTTTGATTTAGAATTGGAAACGTATGTCAAATCTGCTTTAAGAAACGGTTCTTATTTTTCCACTCCCTTCCTTTCTGTTTTATTTAAAGAAAGCAAAAACGACGATTTTGTGAACTTTGAGGAAGAGGTAACTAAATTGTTAAGAGACATACACGACTCTCCAGCGTTACCTCGAGATGTTAAATTACCTGGAGATAAACGATTTGCAATTTCGGAATATATTATCGACCCAAATACTAAAATTAGAGATGAAGAGGAAGTTTGATTATTTACTGACTGAGGACCAGTTTGAGATTTTACTTGAATATACAAAAAATTTGAGTGATAATGTTATTCAAAAACTTTTCAACTTTTTAACAAAAGAGAAAAAAAGTTCCAATAATAGAAAAGAGATATTAGATAAAATAAAAGAGATTAGTCCCTTCCTTAATATTCCTGAAGGATATGAAATGTACATATTGGAATTATATCTTCTCAATTTTAGAAAAGATGGAGATTACTCTAGTTTAACAAAAGATAATTTCGTTGACCCTCGTAAAAGTAGTCCCAAAAGAACAACAAATGTACTAGCGGACTTGTATTCGCGCTCAATGATGCCTTTTCAAGGGTCCAATCTCAGAGGCTATTGGGATATAGACAATAAAGGAAAAGAATACTATGTTGTAGAGTCATATGGATGGTATCCAATTTATATTTTCAAAGACGATAAATGGTACGAAGTAATCGAAAGATATTCATCTTCGACAGGAAGACAAAAGGTAAATGTAAATCCTGTGAGTTGGAATGATGATTTGTTGGATAGTGTTTATTTACTAACAAAAGAAGAGATGAAAATGCTCAAACAAGGTGTATCTCATGAGCAATTGATGAAAAACAAAGCTCAAAATTTGAAAAAATCTGAAGATGAACTTATTAGTAAAAGAAAATCCTTAGTACGAAATTGGGGTTATAACCGACCGAAAATCAGTATTTCTTATAAAATAACTTCAATTGATACTTCTAGTGACAAACCGATTATCAACGTTGACATATATGACGTTAGTAAAAGAGAAGGACTTACCGCAATTAAAACTCCAGAAAATTATTTGAAGGGGGAATTACAAGGAATTGACAAAGAATATGTTGAAGAATCCCTATCTGGCGAACTTTTAAATAAGTTCAAAAAATTCGTGGGTCCAAGATTCAGATATAATGAAAAACTTAGAGATACACACAACCTAAGATTTAATTTCAATCATTTAAAAAAATGAAATACGTCATAACAGAATCTCAATATAAAAAACTTTTTGAAAACAAACACTCTTGGATTAAAAGAAGATTAAATCAAGAATATTTGTCAAAGTTTATAGAAAGCGCGGTTCTTGATTTTCCAAACCCTTGTGAGGATTTTGGAGATGAGTGGCACTACGCAGATGGTGTCATTCGGTGGGCAGTTGATGAATTGATGTTATCTGATAAGAATGATGACTGGGGTGAGGACTATGATTTGATATTCAGTAAAGTACAAGAGTTTGCGGAAAAATTATATCTGTCAAAATTAATTCGAAAATATAAAGAAATGTGTCATAATTAATGACGGTGTATTTATAAAAATGAAACAAAAACTTTTAATATCAGAAAAAGATTTGGTTGGATTGATTAAGACTATTGTAGAATCCGATTTTGACACATCTGACTATGATGAGTTAGATTTAAAAGATATTTTCATCAATTTCTATAGGACTTGGATTAGAAATAAATTTCCCGACACGTACGATAATTATCCATTGAGTTTTTTGATAAAAAAACATTTTGTTGATTTTGCAAATGATTTTGGGTTAGATGTCGAATCTTTCAGGGGATATCATGGGGATATAGAACTCAACCGATATAGAATTGGTTCACTGATAAAAGAATTGCTCGAAAAAGGAAAAATCACACTCCCGAAAGTTCCGACACAAGCGAAGATAACAGATAGATTCAAAAAGGCTATCGATTTTTTTCTCAATGATTTAAAATTACCCCCTTACGCTAAAATTGATATTGACGAACCAAGACCCTACAAAATCATGATAGATTTAACTTTTGATTTTCCAAATTTTTTGAAAACGAGTGGAAATATTCCGAATAGACACACTCTCGAAACAAAGTTTCAAGATTTTCTCGAAAAATATTTGGGGTTAGAAATTGGTGACCCTACCCACGGTGAAGTAAGTATTAATGTGTCGAATCCAAAATATTTGGGACAAGAGGAGTGGGTAAAAAATGAATTGAACAAATACATTAAGAAAAAAATGAAAGAACTTCCCAAATCTAACCTTGTGCATTCTGTTAGATTTTCATCGGAATATACAAAACCTGAACTAAAAATTAGTTTCAAAGATATTGCGGGATGGAATGATAGGAAGGAAATAAAAAAAGGTATAGAAAAATTGTTAGAAGACTTGGGGTATGTAAATATAAAAGTTGAAAATTAAAATTATTGAGATGGGAAGTGCGGCTAAAAAACCAAAACCAATGAAAAGTAAAAAGTCAGGAAAAAAGACATCTGCCAGAATAAAAAACAATATTGAGGTATTAAAAAAGTTTATTACAAATTCATAAAACTGAATGGGAAGTCCAATTAACATAAAAACATTATTATTTGAAGATTTACAACTTCAGATTCAAAATCTGAAAAATAAATACGTAGGTACTGACAAACCAATTTCAGAGGAAGATTTCGTTAATATACAGGATGTGTCAAATAAAAAATTTAATAATATTGCTTGGTTAACAAAAAAAGTTGGAACAGATATCATAAAGGCCGAAGACATATACAAATACAAAGAATATTTTGAAATATTCGAAAAAAATAAAAACAAGTTTGAACAAAAAGATTTGAACTTATATAAAACCAAAGAAGACGTTCAGAAGTTTTTAGATAAGATAATTTCAATAAGAGAAAAAGATGTTGAATTTGAAGATATAAAAGGACAAGAAAATTATGTTAGCCAATCCGACATCGAAAAACTTACATCAACAGGTGGGATAGACTATCTTGGAATGTGGAATGGGTATCAAGTTTTCAAAGTTTCTAAAGTAAGCGAAGAAGTTTGGAAACCCTACAGAGATATTTTAGGAAGGTGTAAAGGAAGAAATAGGGGAGCGAAAATTGATATCTGTACAATAGGTAATTACAATTACTTTAAAAGATACTTGAAGGATTACAAACTGTCAAATTATTTTTTACTTTTTAATTTGAATGACCCACTGTCTCCATATCAACTACATCATGAATCACGTCAATTCATGGATAAGAATGATAGAAATGTTGAGGAAAGAAAAGGTTTTAATTATGTCGACTTTTATGATTTTATAGGAAAAAAATTTCCTAAATACTCATTAGAAACTTTAAAAAAATTTACTGATGATTCTTCAGACGCACTCTTATTACCCGTAGCGGGAAAGGGTTTAATAGATGAAAAAGGAAAACAAGGAGAATGGGAAACATTTTGGGATGGAGAACTTTCTTCAGTCCATACGTATAAAGATGATAAATTGGATGGCCCTTTTGTTATTTACCGAAGTGATGGTGAAATAAAAAGTCAAGGGACTATGCGTAAGAATAATGTTGTTGGTGACTATGTTAAGTACAATTCTTTGGGTACAATTACTGAAAAAGGTAAATATAATCTCGGAGGAAATCCGATAGGTATTTGGAGATTCAATTTGGGTGAAGCTAGTACCACGAACTACGTCTTGAAAGACATGAAAACTTTTGTAATTACAGGTTACACTGAAAATGATACTTTGAGATATCTTGGACTTTCTAAAAAACCCTATACAATCCCTTATAAATATGGTCCTTTCACTTTTTATCATTCGAATGGTAAAATTGCCGCAAAAGGTAAATTGATAGGTGACAGACAATCTGGTGAATGGAAATATTTTGATAAGGATGAAAATCTGATTGCAAAAGGTAGATGGGCATATGGAGAGAAAAATGGTCCGTGGACCGAGACTATCATAAAAAAAGGAAGAAAATATCTTATCAAACTAACTTACTCTCAAGGCAAACCTCTCTCTTCACCAAAACCCGAAATATTTGATGCGAGAGGGGATTTTTTATATTCTGCAAAACCGAAGAATATTGAGCAAACTTTAGGTTTAGACTTGGATAAAGTTGCGAGACATGAGTATATCGATACACAGGATTGATTTTAATCATTTATTGATTAAGTTTTTTCAAACATAATAGATATGACAAAAATCAAAATTTCCACAGGTAAAGGTGAGATGATTGCCGAACTTTATGATGACGCAACACCAATTACCGTTAATAACTTCAAAAATCTGATTTCCAAAAACTTTTATGATGGATTAACCTTCCATAGGGTAATTCCCAGTTTTGTAATACAAGGAGGATGTCCAAATGGTGATGGAAGGGGTGGACCAGGATACACTATTCCTTGTGAGGTCGACGCCTTGAGACAATTTCATGATAAGGGTGTTTTGTCCATGGCACATGCGGGGAGAAACACTGGAGGTTCTCAATTCTTCATCTGTTATAATAGAACAAACACACAACATTTAGACCGAAATCACACATGTTTCGGTAAAGTAATTGAAGGACTTGATGTCATTGATAAGATTCAGCCTGGTGATATAATTGAATCAATAAAAGTTTTTGAAAAAAATGGTTCAGATTTGGATGCCTGATATTTATCATCATGGCGAGAAAAGTAATTAGAATATCTGAGCAGGATTTATCGAATGTAATTAGTCAATTCTTATTGGGAAAAACAGTTGAGCTTTTAGGATTGAAAACCCCATCTGACGCTGATAAAAAAAATGATATCACTATGAAAAGTGATATCAATATTGACCAAGTAACTGGTGGAAGTTTAGAAATGCCTGTGATTGATTTGAATACTACTGAGGGATATAATGCTTATAAACAAATTGCCGATAGATACATCAATACAAGGTCATCAAACTTGTTGAACATCCAAGGATACATGTTAGCTGATGCGGCAAAAAAAGTTTTCCAAAATGGAAAATATATCCCACCAGAACTTGCCATAGCTCAATTAGCGGTTGAAGGTGGATTCTCTAAGAACCCAAAAGCAAGGCCGATTCGCACAAATAATCCTTACAATGTTGGTAATACAGATAGTGGTAAAAATATATTTCACTCTTCGGTTCAGTCAGGGATTCAATCTTATTATGATTTGATTGCAAAAAATTATTTGACGAGTGACAAAACTGCATCAGATTTACTTAGAAACTTTGTCAATAAAAGAGGTAATCGATATGCTACAGGTCTCGGATATGAAAAACAAGTTTCTCAAATTGCAAATCAAGTAAAAAATTTGGCAACACCCATTTATGTAAGTTTGGGTAAGAAATCATCGGTGGCTTAAAGTACTTTTTCAGTAGAGAGACTTCAGAGAGCAAAACTCTCACCGCAACCACAAGTCCGAGAAGCGTTTGGATTAACCCATTCAAAACCTTTACCGTTCAATCCGTCAGAATAATTTAATTCGGTACCAAAAAGATACAAAAGGGATTTTTTATCAATTACGACTTTTAAACCACAATCTAATTTTACAATTTCGTCTGTGGATTCAATTTTATCGTCAAAGTCCATAAGATATGATAAACCACTACAACCCCCTCCTTTGACTCCAACTCTCAAATTGTGTGTTTCGGTGCTTAACCCTCCGTTTTGCATCAACCATAAAAGATGTTTTTTTGCTTTTTGGGAAACACTAATCATATTTTTAAAAGTTGAATCCTGTTCCCAGAAAGAAAGTTTTTCTTATGGGGTCGAAATCTGCTGAAATTGAAATAAATTTATAGTCATGAGTAATACCAACACTTGTAGTGACATAGTTTTCTACAAAGTTTCTGAAAGAATATTTTCCATTATTGGAGAGTATATTCAGTTCATCGTAAAATTGGAAATTTTCTTCTTCTTTCCCTAACCCTAAAGAAATGTTGACTCCAAAGTTTTTAAACTCTCTGCCCACACCGAAATAAACAGACCAACCTTTGGTAATATCTTCAAGTCTTTTATCGTTCCACACAACTGAGGCATTATAAAAAGAGACATTTGGATTATCATAAAACTCCGATTTGTCGGACGAAATTATTTTATTGAATTGTCCCTTGAAATAAAGTGATTTTCCGATTGTAATCCATCCACCGAGTTCGTTTTTTGTCGAAAAATTGATTCCTAATCTAACTTTATTTTTTCTACTGAATATTGTGTCTTGTCTACCATTAGATTGCTGAAATATTCTAGCAGGAGTTCTATAACCCCATCTATCGTAAACGTCCAAATCGTAAAAACTGTAAAAAGAATAAGGTGCTCCCCACCTATACCATTGGTTCCATCCACCTATTCCTCCCCACATCGGAGGGGGTGGAGGAGTAAATCTTTCTCTTTTGAGAGTAGATTGTTCTCTTCTAATTTCGTTTTTATCAAATATTTCAGTTGATGAGATTCTCGATTGATTTGAAGAAGTTGATTGAGATTTTGAATTGTTTCTAATCGCTGATTTTGAATCATTTTCAGATTGGGAAAAAGATGACAATGGAAAAATAAGACCAATCAATATAACATAAAAAAAGAGTTTCATAATTTATTAATTTTAGAAGTTTATGGTCTCAAGACCGTTTTTTTCTCTATAATCATTAATAGCTGCTTTAATAGCGTCTTCAGCTAAAACCGAACAGTGTATTTTTACGGGAGGGAGATTTAGTTCTTCAACAATAGTCATGTTGTCAATTTTCACTGCATCATCAACTGATTTCCCTTTTAACCATTCTGTTGCTAAACTTGATGATGCAATTGCGGAACCACATCCAAAGGTTTTAAATTTCGCGTCTGTGATGATACTATTCTCAACCATAATTTGAAGTCTCATAACATCACCACATTCAGGGGCTCCAACTAAACCTGTACCGACAGATTGTAGGTTTTTGTCTAATGTCCCAACATTCTTTGGATTTGTGTAATGGTCAATAACTTTATCTGAATATGCCATACTTTAAACTTTTAACTATTTATAAATATAATCTTAATTGATGTCAAAATATATTATTTTTGAGTCTCAATATCAAAAACTTTTAGAAACAGGCTCAAATAGTGCCGCTATGGATTTAGATATTTATGTGCAGCCAATTCATTTTGATACGAATACAGGAAACGAAGATTTGGTTGATTCAATAGACACAATAATAGATAAATTGGAGGAAATTTCTTCGTCGTTAAGAGTTGGGAAAAAAATTGCACCTGAGATGAAAGACAAAATATATCAAATTTCCGACTTTGTGAACAATACTACTGAACAAATTCAATATTCTGAGTTTACTAATATTGATAATTAATTATTTTAACAAAAAAGCTATGTCAAATCTAACAAACGCCGAAAAAGCTCAACTTTATAATGATATGTTATTGAGGTATACCAGATTACAAGAAGAAGTTAGAAGAATTAAAGCCGATAATTTCGAATTAAATAATGAAGACCAAAAAAAGGTAAATTTTTTGGAATCCCAAATGAAAAAAATATTTAACGACACACAAAGATTGTATAATTGAGTTTTCTCAACTATTTATAAGTTATAAAATTATAAAAAATGTCAGTCACAGTTAATTTAAGAAATAATACCGAATTATTTATCAAAGTTGATGAAATTGATGGTGTAATTGTCCCAAATACCGAAGTCGAAGATAAAACAATTCAATGGGTTTCAAGTCAAAACAAAACAATAAGACTTTTTCCTTCAGTAGAATGTAATACAGAACCAAGTTTCATCGGAAGTTTAACATTTGTTGAAAATGTAGGTATTTTTGTTGAAAGGGGTTCGTTTACTTCAGGTTCTAACGTTGAACTTGACGCTGATATAACAAATACATCAAACAGAATTGTACAATCTACTGACGAAGGTGGAGGGAAAATATTGGATTGGTCCTCAATCACCTCAGAAACTGAATTAAACTTGTCTTACAATAAATTATTATAAAATTCAAAAAAACCCCCCCGAAATATGGGGGTTTTTTTTAAATAAAAAATTGAATTTTATGTTTTATCAATTAAAATTGTCAACCCTAAAACTAAAAAGTTTATTTGTAAAGAAACCGACGCAAAAATTGACTTGGACTACTCATGATTATGAGTTAGGGATGAAATGGGCGAAAACTCAACCTCATCCATTTCAGAAGGGTAAAACTTTGTGGGACTTGTGTTACGACAAAGTTGAATCTGTGAACACAATAGACAATTTGAATAAGTTTTTATTTAACGAAATTTGAATCCTGTCAACTTTTCAATTTCTTTTACGGGTACGATGTTATTCTGATAACCGTCTGGTTTAACCTTTTCATTTTTGAACAGAAATGCTATCCACTCGTTAGTTTTTTTGATATAAATTACTTTCCAACATTGTTTTGGTACCGATACTCTACCGATTTTTTGTAATTCACCGATATTACCACACCAAATCTTTACACTATCGTTTTTTATACTTAATTCCCTTTCGAGAGTTTCTACAGATTTCCAATCACCCGCATTTAGACTATGGTATTGAGCTGCCATGTTACAAAAATAAAAACATTCCACACGAACTTTTGGTGTCTGACAGAGATTTTCAGCTGCCGGCATCATATGCCCTCTATCAAAACCACTATTCTTGTAATCGTTTGCTAAATCTGTTTCCTTTGGTAATAATGGGTCTGGTTGAAATGCATCTTTTCTAATGAGTTTGTTTTTACACTCAACTTTATTTTTCGTTAACCACCATTCTACCATCACAGGATATTTTTTTGATTTACTGTAAACACTTACGTAGTTTGTATGTTTTAATCTTACAGTGTCTTGTGATTTTATTTGATTGAATGATAAAAACGATAATAATAATAGGGATAGAACTTTGATTTTCATTCTTGGTAATTTTTGTAATTTATAAATAGAAGAAACCTTTTTACGAAATAGAATATTTATAATCATGACAAGAAAATTTCAACTTACAGAATCTGACGTTAAAGAAATCAGGTCAATGTACTTTACGGAACAGTCCGCAGGAAAAAGTGAGGACAAAAAGTTCTGTCATGCAGGTAATACAAAATCATTAGATGAAATCATGGGTGATGATGAATCTGAAGATTATATCCAAGGGATTAAACTCAGAAAAAATGGTGTCAATGGTCTTACTGACAAGTTGGAACTCATGAAAACTCTCAGATTACATCCGAACATTTCGGATGGTGGCGAACATTTAGCTCACGGGATAATGAATTATCTCAAAACTTTGAAACCTTACAGATTTTTTGACGAAACAAAAAAAGATTGTGGAAATGTTATGGATAAAATCATCGAACTCTACAAAGAGAATGAACATGGAGAAGAATTAGTTAAAGATATCGAAAAAGTTTATCGGTTTCATCAAGTTTCACCAAGAGCAAAAGAGTTTTTAAAACATTCAATCGGAATGTTAAGAGGAAAATAATTTTTTTATCAATTTTTTTTTATATAATTCACCCTAACCTACTCAGGGGGTTTTTTTATGTCTACACAATCACACATAGACAAGATTAATTTGCAACCAATGGTAATTCCTTACCCAACACATGTCGGTGCACCGAAAATTAAACCACAAGATTTAACGGATTTCAAATCTCATGGTCTAAATAAAGTGGACCGAGTGATTAAAAGGAAGTATCACGAGTTAATTAAAGAAGCAGAAACACTCCAAGAATCGATTATACTTCAACAAGAGGTCTATGAGTCAAACTACAAGTTTGAACCCAAAATCGGGGAGATATATCACTTATACGAAGAAATTGACGGGTCACAGACCCTCTCTCTTATTGGACCCACCGAATGGACGAAAACTTTTTTATATTCCGTTGTTTTGAACTCCGACATGACTTGGACAAAAGTTTGACCATCACAGAAAAAAACGGGAAATCTCTAGAACTAGTATTACTATTTTTTTTATTTTATATTATTTTATAATTCTTATTATTATTCTGAAAGAATAATAATTATTGACCTTTTTACTAAAAGTCGTAAACAAAAAAAATATATTTTCCTTGACTTTTTATATTTATTAAAAAATATACCCTTATGACAAATGAATCAGTATGGACAGTTTTAATCACCGTTGTCACAGTTTTAGGTTCAGCAAGTGCTTGGAGATTTTACGAAAAAAGAGCAATGAGAAAAGAAAGAGATGACGAGTTTATACGTCATGATTGTAAAGATAGAATTTCGAAATTAGAAGTTCTGTTAGAAAACTCTTCTAGAGAAAAAGATGAAATGAGAGCAACAATATTGAGACTCACTGAGCAGGTTTCAGCTCTTGCCGTGAAGGTTGATTATTTACAAAAAGAAAATTCGGAATTATATAAATCTTTGAATAAAAATTAATCAATTATGATAAAATTATTTTTTATCCTCACAATCGGACTTTTGAGTATCACATCAGAAGCTCAACCACCAATTGGACCTCAGAGACCTCTCCCAAATCAATTCAGAGACTTTGTGGACCATCAACAAAGATTCCAAATGGAAAGACCTAAAATTGAAAAGAAAGACGGTAAAGTCATTATTACGATGTCTGAAGAACAATTCAAAAGAATGCAACAAATGAGACAGGCTCAAAGATTTAGACAGGCCCGTTTTACACAATCAAATTGTTGTAAGAATTGTCAAATAAACAGACAAAGACCACATAGAGGTCCGAGACATAACAAACTTTAAAAAAAACCCCTCTTTAGTGAGGGGTTTTTTTCTTATGATATATTTATAGGATATTTTGTCTATGAAAGTAATTAGATTAACAGAATCCGATTTGGAAAAAATCGTTAGGAAAGTTTTAACTGAGCAAAAAACTTACGGAACTCTGAAACTTGGTGACAGAAATGATGATGTAAAAAAATTACAAAATTCGTTGATGAACCTCGGTTTATTGAAACTGAAAAGTGGTCAACCAACAACCTATTATGGTCCGTTAACAAGAGATGCGGTAAAAAAGTTTCAGCGTCAAGAAAGATTGACACCTACGGGTGAATATGACCAAACAACAAGAAACATACTTTCGATGAAAAGTCCACTCTTGGTTGGTAATATAAAACCAGGAAAACAAACTTCTGGTATTTTAGGTTTAACAGATACGGCAGTTACAGATAGTGGAGATTGTGTAGGGTTAGACAAAAAACAATGTGCAAAAATTAGTTCAACTAAAGCAGTTCCAATACCGGGAAAAGAACAAGCTGAATGTGCAAGATATGTTACAAAATGTCTTTCTCAGTACGATAGTAATTGGACTGGTTTGGGTAATGCTTGGAATGCTCGCAGCATCCGTACTAATGCTTTGAATAAGGGAACTGAAAAGTATAATATGTTTGACCCTGCGAATATGAATTGGAAAAAAATATGGAATGACATCAAATCACAGGGTATCACAAAAGAATATTGTCAGAAATACAAAGCCTCTGCCAGAAGTGATGAAAAAAATAATATTGGTAAAATCCAAAAAATTGGAAGAGATAATATACCAACAAAATCTGGTGTAAACATTTCGTCTTTAGAACCCGGAGATATAATTGGACTTTGGCATGGTTCTACAACATCATTAGGTAAGGCTATGTGCGACAGATTGGTTGATGATTTAGGTTTGGATGATAAAGGTAATTTCAAACAATTACCATTTACATACAATACACACGTGGGATTTGTGACTGCGATAAAAGACGGAGTTCCGATTATTGCACACAACGTAAGTGGAAATGTTGAGGCTTTACCAGCAAACAAAGCTGTATCTAGTACTGACCCTAATATGATTACTTGGGTAGTATCAGACCCCGACGTACAAAGTAGTTTAGCTAAAAGAGGTAAACAACCGTCTGTATTACCTTACCAAACAGGTAATAGAGATGTAAGTTCTCGTCCTTAAACGTCGTATCTAACAGAAACTTTTATCGGTTCGTCAGGATAAAAATAAACAAGAGCGTCTTGTATTAAAATATCTGCAAGTTTCCTGTCCAAAGTTTCCTCAGAAATTAAATCACCCAAAATGATTATGGCTTCGACCATAACTGATTTCAGATTTGTAGAGTAGAATATATCGTGTATCTTAATTTTGCTGCCTTTACCATATACTTCTTGGACAGCCTCACCTTCATATTCATTAAGGTAGTATTCAATATGCGAAAAGATTCTACTTTTCCTACTCATAGTAGAAAATTAAAAAAGTATATATCAAACGAAATAGATTATCTACCTTGGCCGCGGTATGCTTTAGGTCTTTGACTATGTTTGTTGTAAGATTTTTTTGCATTCCCACCCTTTCTTTTACCAAAAGAAATTTTTCTTGAGATTCCTGCCCCACCTTTTGCTTTTGCCATAAGTTTGAATTTGCTAATAAATACTGTTATATTTATTATAAAGATGATATCAGAGGAAGAAAGAAGACAAATTTTATCAAAATATTCAGGGGATACTTCAGATGAACTCTTAACCTATCTGAAAAGGCACTTCCCTGTAACTGTTATTCAGCACGATTGGATGAACGATTCTACAAAGTTAATCAAAATACAAGACAAATCGAGATTACTAAAAGATAATAAGAAATATCTGACTGATAGAATCTATAGTATCATTTTGGATATGTGGATTGGTCTTGGTGATAAAAAAATAAGAAGAACAATCAAGAAATATTTGGATGGTGTGAAATAATAAATTACTTTTGTAATCTGATTCTAATAAAGGCGAAAGCCACGGGGTGGGAGACTCGAAGAATTCCTACCCCGTTTTTTTGAAAAAATTTTAACAAGATTAATAAGTTTTCAACATTTATAAAATAAATTTGTAAATCATTAAAAGACATCTTATTTTTGTTAAACAAGTTCGAAACTCACAGGTGATGAAAGACACTCGGTATTCGGGCTTGGTTCTTTGAATGGTTGTGGTAGCTCAGGAACTCTTTAGGAGTCATGGTAGAGCAAGGACCTGAACAGTCTTGTGCCGGTGGTTCGACCCCACCCCCAACCACAAAATAATCAGATTTTTTATCTGATTTTTTTAAAAAAGATTTGGAAGACATCAAAATCTTTCTTATCTTTGAAATCTGGACAGCGGAATGTTTGTTTGCGGTGGTTCCCCATACTCACCCGACCTTATTTCTTCTCCGCTTAATAAATTAGAATCATGGGTCAAAAAAACACGGGAGGTTTAGGTGGAAAGGTCATTCCTGTTTACTCCTTGATAAACTAACAACCAGTGCCTGTTTCGGATATTTCGGGCGTTAAACAAAAATAGGAGTTGTCCACTCTACTGAGGTTTTGGTTTCGAAATTCCTCATCCGAACAAATCTTAACCACTCTTCTCGACGGAGAACTCGGGGGACACGACGGTGTCCCCTTTTTTTTATTTTGGAATATTTATTGGTAAGTAAATTACCAAGATTATGAAAAAATTTTTCTCACAATTGTTTAACGATAACAACGCGATTAATGAAAAAAGTGTTGTTGGATTTTTAGCTTTTGTTATGATGACTGGTTTTGCAATTGCAGACATCATAACAGGCACCTTAGGTAAAGGCCTTGTAATTAACGAGTTCATCTTCAACTCATTTCTTTGGTTAGTTCTTGGTTCCTTTGGAATCGGTTCGATTGACAAATGGATTAATAAAGGAAAATCCGATGTCACTGAAGAGTAAATTTATTAATCCCCTCCCCAATAGAGGGGATTTTTATTTGTCTTCTGTATTTATTATGATATGAATATTTTAGTCTTACAAGAACAAATTGACAGAATTATACCTGAAGAAGACATAGAATTTGTAAAAGCTTGGTATCAAAAAAAAGGTTATTTTCCAAACTATAGAACTTTACAACAGAGCGATGAAAAAGTTGGAGCGACCATGCCAACTCACTCAAAAAAAGACATAAAAACACGAAGTTACGTTGATACATATTTGGGTAAAGTTTTAAACTCGATTGTTGCAACTTTAGCCGCTGAAAAAGGGATATCTTTTGACAAACAGACAATAGGAAGTAAGAGATATGTTTCCAAAGACGCAAAAGAACTTTTAAGAAGTGAATTAGAAGTTTTAACATATAATGTTTTTTTATTAGAGGGATTAGAAAATGAAATTGAAGTTGACACAAAGAAGTTTTTGAAAACCTGTGGCAAGATTCCTGATTTCCTTTGGGAGGACAAAAAATTAATGATAGAGGTAGCTGGTTTGGAAGATAAAGATTATAGAAAAAAACTTGAAGATGGTAAAAAATGTCTTGAAAGTTTGGGATATACTGTTCTTATAATTGAAGCCCGTGAGTTTGAAAAACAAAGTAAGTATGTAAATTACTATAAAAAACTTTGTGAGTTATTTGGTTTTAACGTTCGACAAGATGTAATTGAAGAACCTTACAAATATTTAGGATATACAGAAGTTGATAGGGAATTCAAACAAAAATATATTGATGAAAATATCAACAAGTTACCTCTTACCAGAACAACACAGTATTATTTGAACAAGTACATAAATCAGTTATACGGTTATGGAATAAAAGAATATAAAAACAGAAAACAACTAAAAAGATTTAGACACTCTATTGATAAAAAGGAAATCATTAACTTCAAAACAGAAAATCCAAATATGTCAAATAGTGAAATTGCTAAACATTTTGGTGTAAGTAAAAACACCATTCAAATTGCTACAGTTGGAATGCAAGGGAGAAAAAGATAATGGAGTTGAACGAAACAATATTGAGACGAAAAATAAGAAACATTTTGGAATCTTATAAATCGAAAGACGATTTTGCCCCATTCATTAGAAAACAATTAGAACTTATTTATAGACCTTTGGGACTTTGGGGTCATGCACCAAATCCTCATGATGATTGTGTAACGGGTTTAGGGGTAATTAATGTTTTTCCTCATTCTGAACATGATTCTTGGTCAATTCTTAATAGATTTGATACCAATAGGAAGGTCAAATCAAAATTGGAAGAACTATACGGGAGTCTCAATAAGGATAAGGATTTAGATTTCCACGAATGGATTATCAATAATAGAGAAAAATTATTTGGACCAAATGGAAAGTTTACACATCAACTTGTTGATTTGAATCTAACCACAATTATTTCAGGAAATAGGAGTGAAGAGTTTGCCGTTCAAAAATTACAGGAAAAATTTCCAAGAGCAAAAAAAATTAGAAGATTTTGTTCAGGAGACATCAGAGACACAAAAAAAGGTATAGATATTTCAATAGATTTCCCAAGGGAAAGTTTGAACGTACAGGTGAAACCTTTCAAAAAAATATCTTCTTTTGTTGAAAGAGATGGAGATACATACTTCGAAGTTACATTTGGTTCATCAGTGATTATTAGCAAGTATTCGCAGAGAAATGTTGATGTTTTTATGTTTGTTGACGTTGATAAAAATGAGTTCATAATTTTCAAAAACATCAAAACAAAAATAGGTCAAATGACCTCAACAATTGTTAGGTTTTACGAACCACCTTTAGCTACAAACATGGTATTTGTTACAAAACAAAAAATTAAGAGAAAAGATTTTGAACCGATAGACAAGTTATTTGGCGCTCAAACTGATATATTGAAGAACCTTGAGTTCAGAAGAGCGCATATTGAAAGAATGATTGAAAAAGAAAAACAAAAAAAATCAAAATAATTCGTATTTTTGTTTCATGCCATTCGAAAAAAAACCTGAACCTAAACCTACAAAATGGGAAGTTTTCTTCGAAGACGAAGAAACAATTTCAATATGGAGATACAATTCCAAAAAAAATCCATTCGGTCCTGTAGATGTAGAATACAAATATAAAAGGGGCTACGTTCACCCTGGTTCTAAGAAAAAAAGTATTAAAGATTTAATTAATAAAAATCAAGATGAAAGTCTTTGATTGATTAAATTTCTCAATTTGATAAGTGTTTGCTTATCGATGTCATTCAAAACCTCCGAAGTATTTTCAAAAATTAATTTAGAGAGAAGTGACTCATTTACATTTTGAATTTCTTCAATTTCTTGAATCGAAAAATTGTCCGAATCAAAATTATCGACCTCATGTCCTAAATAATCACCATTATAATGATTCCAAGTACCTTCATTTTGTACTTCGTCTATGGAGTCTCTTATCCAAGCTTTATCATAGGTTTTAAAATCGGTTTTATAATTCTCAGTGTAGGTCGCTGGACCCCATATATCATAATAAACTTGAAATGTTTTTTCTTTAGGTACTCTGAGGGTTTTGACAACATCAAGTTTTTTCAACTGTTTTAAATCATTGGTTTCAAATAATTCGGAATTGTCTCCTATAAGTTTAGCAATAAACTCAACATCCAAACTTGTGATATCTCCATTGAAAACCCATAACGAAGATTGTTCAAGGATTTCTTTACATCCGTTATAATCATCATACGGGTTTCCATAAATGAAATCCTCATCATAGCACATTTTAGCGATAGTTGCTAAAACATTCAAAGGTAAAGAAGTGAAATCTGTTGTACCCATAATGATAAATACAAAAAAAGGTGAGATTTCTCTCACCTTTAATCATTCAGTTTTTTTTCGAAGGACGTAAGAATAGAAATAATATTATCCCGACCAACAGGATTTGCGGAATGAACATTCCAATCGGGGACAGGGAGTCCATTAGTCCAACAATATTCACACAACCATTTAGCGGCATCGTAACCTGTTTTATTTTCAAACTTAACATCTGAAGGATTTGGGGGATTTTCGAAACCACCATTATTCATAAAATACAATGTATGTTCTCTACCCAAATCGTGGTCAAAAGAAACCTCATCGGGTAAACCATTTTCGGTAATCCAATTTACAAAATCTTCATAGGTTCTAACGACTTCCCAACCCTCAGTCTTCGGAGTTCTCACGTCGTCTAAGTACAACTTTGTGTATGCCCTTTGTTTCATTTTCTTTTTCATAACTTATTTTACCTACTCTTTGGTAAACCTCCATTAAATTAATCATGGAAAAATTAACCAACTTTTTAAGGTCTTTATTTTTGTGAATTACTGGATGGTTCATCAAAAAATTGTCCATCATTTCTGTTATTAAGTGAAGTCTATCCATCGCTTCAAGGTAATGACCGTCGTTCAATTTATTCTTTTTCATCTGTCAATTTTGCAATTTCCGTTTCTTCAAATTCTATAATCATAGTGTGGATACTTCCCGAACCGAAGTTGAGTTCAGAATCAGTAATCTCAGAATCCCAATAAAGGTCCATAGGACTGAAATCTGACTCTTCTTCTTCGGTGAGGGGTTCTTCCCATTCGATGTTAGTTACGTCAACCCCACCGTCTGTAGAGGTTTCAAGACTCAAATCAGGGAAATCAAGCTCTTCCATATCCTTCAATTCTTTCGATTCCAAAAGTTCTATGAGTTCTTTGATATTAAATTGTTCACAAACCAAACTCGCACTTCTCCATGTTGTTTCTGTGTCACAAGTAAATTTCTTATCAAACTTAGAACCTGTGTGATAACAAATTTCTAGTAATGATTTTCTATACAAATCAATTGTTACTTTCACTGAAGAATCTTGGTCTAAAGATTTCAGGACCTGAATGACTTCTTGTTTTTTCATAGGTATTCTACTATTTGTTTATTGATAACGTCAAAAATCAAAGATATGGGTTTATTTTCATATTGGTATCTTTCATTCAAAACAGACGCGTTCAAAAATTCAACATCATTAAAATATTTTTTACTTTTGTGTGACCGGAGAGAATCGAACCCTCACATAAAGTGCCACAAACTTTCGCCCTACCATTAGGCTACGGTCACCATATAAGTTGAGGCGGGTACAGGATT
>Ga0194129_10002692_pt1 | contig 26192 bp, 25 predicted proteins | sample TA2KigCa35mmetaG_FD_150862 | JGI IMG/M metagenome (GOLD analysis project Ga0194129, IMG submission 150862) | Freshwater microbial communities from Lake Tanganyika, Tanzania - TA2015038 Kigoma Deep Cast 35m | ecosystem: Environmental > Aquatic > Freshwater > Lake | place: Tanzania: Lake...
AGCACGTTTTACATTTTCTGTAATATATTCTTCAAATATATCCATTGGTTCATTATTAATGGCACGTTTTGACTCTTCTAATAATTTTTTCTCTTTTTCTGCAATTTCATTCATTTCTTTCTTTTCTTTGCGTTTTTTGTCGAGTATATCTTCACATATTACATCAGTTGTTTTTTTACGAATATCAACATTCTTTATCTCAAACGAAAAATTATCACTTGTCGTAATAGGAAAAGGTCTTCCTACAAATGTATGATAAATTTCGTGATAAGAATCAATATTTTTGATTAAATATTCAGCTCGCTCATTCGCTTCTTCTTCCGTACCATAAATTCCTCGTATTTTTGCCATTCCATAAATTCCATCTTTGTCGGGTTTTGCCTCTTTAGATGGTATAAATGAAAACAAAGCAACTTTTTGATTCATTTGTATAGGATCTGCATAATATCTATCAACTTGTGTAAATTTAATATCTCGATTTAAATGAACCATTGCCATTTTTAAATCTTCAACATTTAATGGATCAACTTGTTTCGGGGAAGATGTAATTTGAATATTTTGTTTATCGGTAGGAGAAATTAAGGAATGCATTCTTGATTATTTATATATTTTAATTATCAAATGCATTTCATTAAATCAATTTTTTTTCAAATTAGATTATAATTAGATCATAATTATTGTCTATATTCAATCTGTACATTTGAAGATGGAGACATATCAGATGAAATTAATTTTCGATATAAAACATCACATATTTCTCTTAATATCATTTCAAACGATTGAAAATCAAGATTTGTAAACGATTGAACGATATTTTTTTGATTTAAAGAACTATAGATAAAAAAATTTGGAATTGCATTTACTTTTTCTTTATGAATACTTTCATCACTATCAATATCATCATCTAAAAATATAATATGTCCTTTTGTTTCAAATAAACGTGGATATGTATTATATAAATCTTGTATAATTGTATTTAAACGTTCCGAAGCTTGTTTACAAGGTTGACACCATTCCGCCCATATTTTAACGACTACCACTTGATATTCAGACAAATATTGATTAAATTGTGTCATTACATTTTCATTTGGAGACTTAATTTCTTGTAAACTTTGTGTATAAAATACACGTGGTTTATTCATCTGTTCATCTTTATATACAGAACGATATGCACCGTAATTTGACATTTACAATTTAATTTTATTATGATAAAAAGTATTATTTAAATAAATTTATTCTAAATTTAATCGGATAAATTGATAATCAAACCATTCTCCCGCTTCGGGAGGACAAGGTTCGACATTCATATATCCAATATTATCATAATGAGTACCACAATTTGCATCATAACGTGAACAAGTATAATCTCCAACTAAACATTTACCTTGATTTTGAGGTTGAATACATCCATCTGATTCCCCTGGAGTTTTTAGCCAAAAATAAGCATCTATATAAGATAAAGGAGTATCAATAGTCGGATGAATACCAATTTTTCCTCCTCGAATATTACACCAAGTAGAGCATTCCGATTTTCCATCGATAACAGAATAGGAGTTTTTTGCTCCATTTCGTGAAGTATCAATAATAAAATTAGGTAATCCCGTCTCTGTTTGAAAAGAAGGTATCATTTTTTGATCAATTGCGTATTCAATAGCGTGTCTAAATAATTGAACATAATTTAATTCATTATTTGCTGGATTATACATTTCAAGTAATCCACACGGATCATAACAACATTCTTCTCCTATATTTTCCTTACAATATCCAACTAAATATTGATTATAGTAACTACAAAAATCTGTAATTTCAGACATTTCTTTGAATGGATATAAACAAGGCATTCCAATATTTTGATAATTAGCGACATTGGATGCAAATCCACGAATATAAGGTATTTGATCTCGAAGAGTATATAAAACATAAGGAATAAAACTATATTCTTTATCAAATAAATTATTACACCATCCTAACCAACCTTCGTGTCCTATATCTAAATAGATAAAATAATTAGGAATAGATGCTAATTGATTTATGGTATATTGAATACCCAATAAATAAGTATCTGTCGTTATTTCTGAACAACCATATGCTCCATTATTCGTTGGAATGTTTGGTAAAGAATCGGGTTCAATAATTAATATTTTACGAATCCACTCATATTCTTTTGCTTTTAGTAATTCTGTTAATTCATCAATGTAATCTGATTTATATTCATTTATTCCAGTATCACATACAGTTGATTGTAATTGACACGTCTGAGTACATGTATGTTGACATTCTTTATCTTGATTACAACAAATTTCACCATTCGATGCTAAAGCTGCACAATCACGATTGGGTAAATCATATACAATTAAAACAATTGTATTATATAAATCTTTTTGTTGGTTTATTTCATCTAATAATAATTTTACTTTTGGTATTTTATCTTTTTTATCTATCCAAAATGCTGATGGAATTGTCTTGATTGTTTCAATATTATCATATGCTTCTCTTAATTCAAATACAGATAAATCATAATATTGTTTATTTTTTAATAAATAATCCGATATCAACTCTTGAGTTTGATTCATATGTTTAGATAAATCAGAGTTTAAATATATTTTATGAATTGGATCAAATGGATTTATTCCAATAACGGTCATAATTTGTGTTATCAAAAACAAAAAAAATCTCATTTCTAATATTTATGTTTTGTGTTAAAATATAATAATTATTTAAATTATTTTTTTTACTAATGACTAATTTAAAAGTATTCAATCAAATTTATAATAATTTGATGTATTTTATTATAAAGACATTAAATTTACTATAAAAGAACAATTAAAATGAAATCAAATTTGTATCATATATTTTTGAATATTATTCCTTATTGGTCCTCTAAAATATCAACTTATTTTCAAATTGGAACAGAATATAATATGTTTATCCATTTATTATTATCAGAATTATTTAACTCTATTTATCAATCAAATGATAATACTATTTTATTTAAAATTACAATGGCAAGTATTTTTATACTTATTATATATATTTTATACATATTTTTTATATGTCATTTATTTTTGTATATGCAACCAAATGTTGTATTATTAATCGGAAAAGAAATAAATACAAAAGAAGATTGTTTAGTGATTTATAATGATAAATTATGTGCATTAAATCATTATCTTGTTCATTCTAAAAAATTACAAAATTGTTTTTATATCAATAATTCAAATATATTATTTAATACAATGTATCGTTATCCTTTACATTCATCTATCTATTTAACGATTACAAGAACTAATTTAAATAATGAAAATAAATTAGTTCATTATAGATTATGGTCATATAAAGAAAATGTTGAAAAGTTTTTATCAAATATATTAACTGAATACTATTCAAACATTTATTCAGAAATTGTTTTTATTGGAGATGAAACAAACAATATAATTTCTTATCCGGAGCCTATATACGCGATTAATTTTCATATTTATTCTAAACAATTACCAGTTAAATTAAGATGCTTACAAACAGTTATGAATAAATCTTTACAATATTTAAATTCAATTAAAGAAAATACTACAAAAATTTCAGATGATATGTATAAGACTAATGATAAAGATTCATCTTTTGAATATACATATACCTATACAATTGATAATATAAATAATTATGAAATTGATTATAAATTATATTTAACTATTTATCGTGAAAATACAAATGTTTATTATCGTTTATATTCTTATCAAATACGTTGTATAGATTGGGTAGATTCTATTTTAAATACATATCATCTAAATAGAAATCGAAAATTTTCACATAAATTAATTTTAAGTGGAAGTGAGCAAATTTCATTGTCGGGAAATTATTATAAACGCTTTTTCTATACTCCTTCTATGTGGGCTATTAATTGGTATTTAATTGAAATTCTAAAATATCAAAATTATGAAAGTATTCATAGTGAACATACTCTATATCAATATGTTCTTGATTCACTTGAATACTTTAAATTAAAAGATGATTTATATATTACAATTGATAAACATAATACATATGGTGGCCTTGAATCAATTAAATTAATAAAAAATCGTAAAAATCATTTTGATACAAATGTGACTTATATATTATATTCTAACAATTTAGATTTGAAAGTGCAATTAAATAATATTGAAAATGAATTTAAATCTTTTAAAATGTCATTATCAAAACAATCTATTTTATATCATTTTACATATGTAGGATATAAAAATAATGAATTGTTATTCAACACCCGTATTTTATCAGAATTAAATACGGACCGAGAATTATACGAAACATTTGATTATATTCATAATGAACATTCTTCTTTATTAAAAAAAGATATCGATCAATTAAGAGATATTAATTATTATAAGAAACACGGATTAAAAAGAAAAAAAGGTTATTTATTTTATGGGCCTCCCGGGTGTGGAAAAACATCGTCTGTCATTGCAATGGCATTATATGATTCAAGACATATCGTTGAAATTCCGTTTCATTTATTAACTTCTCACGAGGAATTTGAAAAAATTATGAATTTACAATCAATTAACGATTACGATATTCGTAATAATGATATCATTCTTTTATTTGATGAGATTGATAAAGGTATTGAATCCATTTCATCAAATATCTCCGATACATCAAATATCTCCAATAATTTATTACACACAATGTCTTTTATAAATAAATCTATAAATAATTGTGTAGATAATGATTCTATAAATAATCGTTTAGATAATAATTTAAATAATTATCGAATACATCTTGGAACCGTTTTATCGAAATTAGATGGAATTGGAAATTATAATGGTCTTATTATTGTAGCAACTACTAATTATATTGAACGTATTGATCCAGTGATTTATCGTAATTTACGTTTAAATCCCATTTTATTTCAACATCTTCGAGATATGGATTGTATTTCAATTATTGAATCTTACTTTGGAAATGGTTATCAGAAGTATTATGATCAAATACCAGACAGACAAATGATTCCGTCAACACTCATTTACTTATGTCATACCTATCAACATTTATCCTTTGATGATTTTTTTAATCATCATTTAATTCCTTCGTTTCATAAAAATAAATCAATAAAACCTTTATGATTCTGAGGTAGTTGATAATCTCTTTGAAACATTTTCCATTCTAATTGATTGGAAAATGTATACCAATAAATAGGTATGGATAATAAATGTGCTATATTTTTATAGAACGAAATATCGTTTTGATTCATTACAATGTATAGATATGGATAATTTAATACTGATTTTATAGAATTTTTATTTCTATTCCATAAAAATCCAATTTTTGAATAATGATATTTATTCAATAGAGTGTCTATTAATTCTGAATCATTAGAATGAATAAAAAATTCAATCCTAGGATAAGCATAAATGTTCGATAATAAATAAACAATTAGCCTTTCGAGGGGTGGTTTATTATCCATTTTTATATCTAAATACAGAATATGTAAATCCAAATTTAAATTTTGTAAATAATTAGATAATAATAAAGAATCAATCGATAATTGATCACTATTATGAGTAATATATAAATTTTCTCGATAATAATATAAGTCAATTTCTAATGGAATCGATGGAAAATGATGTAATGTATACAATGAATTAGAAATACTATTTTCTGTTTTTTTATCTAAATTAAATCCTCCACGATGTGCTATCATTGATTTTAAATCCAATTTACTAATCTAATGATTATTATTATTATAGTTTATTATATATATTTTATATCTTATTTAAATTGTTAAAATATTTTTAAAATTTAGATATTTTAAAAATTTAAAAGATGTAAATGATGAGAAAAATTTAGATATTTGAAAGATGTAAATGATGTAAATTAAGAAGAAATAAAATGATTAAGGAGGGATAAAATGATCTTTATAAGAATGTATTTGACGACAAATTTCTCTTTTATTAGGTCTATTAGGTCTATTAGGTCTATGTTGAACTTGTCTTTCAATATAAACTAATACATTTTCTAAAAATAGTTGAAATAAAAGATGATCTTTGATTAATAATTGAGGTATATTATTTTGAATAGATCTCACTTGAGAACGAATATCATCTACAATTAAATGAATTTCACATTTTTCATTTGTATTTCTTTTTTGAATTATAAATTTTACATTATTTGCATCTCTAAAATCATAACCAATATCACATTGTTCAAGTATACTTCGAAATGTAATTATTTTTCTCCTTTCTCCGTGTGTTTTAACTTGATCGTATAATTCTGAAAATCGAGGACGAACTAGTAATGAATTCCGAATCAACGTTTCAATTGCTTCACACAATTCAATATATGAATCAAATGTTTCATTACGTAATTCGTGTAATTCTCGAAACATAGATTTCATTTGTTGAACTCTGTGTTTATCGGGATGAAGAATTGCAAATAATCTTTTAAACCATAAAGAAGGATTACGATTATATAATGCTTCATTTGTTTTTAAAAAGTCTGTTGCAGCCCAAGTTGTTTCAACCATATGTGCTTGTTGTTCATTTTGTGTTGAAAATAATGAAACATCCATTCTAATAAAACGTCTTTTATTATAAAAATAAGAAATTTTGTTAAAAAAATCGATTGAAGAATCTATGTGCTCAATAAAGAAATAATGACGGGACAATTGGGAATGGATCCATAAAAAGAGGTAAATAAAGACGTCTTTAATGGATCATATTTATAAGAAAAATTTTTACCTTGTATATTACGTCTTAATTCGTTCGAATGAACTTTTGATAGAATAGTATCATATTGACGTTTAAAATCTCCATATTGTATAATTGGTAATTTGATGATACCTTCCCATTCTTTATCTTTACCCGTCAAATCAATTTCGAGATTATTTGGATAATATTTTCCAAGTTCCGAGGAAGGATGAACTAATTGAGATAATGGATCGGGTAATAGATGATTACTACTTGGAGGTAGAACTAATAGTAATTGTAAAAAAGGAGTTATTGTTTCTATATTCTTAAAATGGGGATGTTTATATTGATTTTTTAGATAAATTGAAAAATCGGATAATAAAGGAGCATAATAATATGGATAAAACCAAGTCCAATCGGGAATTCCTCTATCATAATAAATTAAAGTCCATAACATTCCATCTAAATATGATTTTACAATCGTTGGATTCATTTCAGAAGAATGAAATTTTTGAGAATAATATTGTTGACGATATGAATCAATATCGATAATAAATTTATCATTTGATAATGACATATTTTTAATAATTAAAGGATCGGGAAAAAAAGATTTTTGAGAATTGTATTTTCTTTCTAAAAAAGTATGTTCTTTCTCATTTAATGTGTAAAAAAAATTAGCTAATGATTCAATTTGTAAATATAAATTACCAGTAGTTGTTTGATACACTAAATTCCCATAATTTTTACAATGTTCTTTATATAAAATAATGATTTCATCAAAAATTCCATCATATATATTTAAAGAATAAATACTTGGTAAAAAATCATTTCCAAACAAAAAAGTTAATAATATAAAATCATACAAAGTTTGTTTTGGATGAAAAATTGGTTCATCGGATGATTGATATTTTTGTTCCCACGTCAATGATTGTAAAATTTGTTGCTTTAATGACACTATATTAATGTATTCAAAATATTCATTTTTATGTGTTCGACAGATAAATATATTTGGATGTGGTAAAAGCAATCCTAATAAAATTAAATCGGCATCACTACCAACGATACATATAGAATCCGATGGTAATGTATATTTTTTTATATATTGTATCATTTTATGTTCTCCTTCTCCTTGAACCTTTTCATTTGAAAAAATAATTTCAATATTTTGCCAATCGGCATTAAAAGTAATCATCGTTCTAATATACCAATCAATATATTTTGTTAAATAATCCATTAATTTAGTTCCAGGTGTAAAATTATTGATATCAAAGGTTATATCAACATTTGTTAAGCTATTTCTAAATCTTCGTTGACGTTGTTGATTTAATTTACCTAGTCCAGCCACACCGTCGACACATAATAATAATTTTTTTTTAGGTGCAATAACATTTTTAATATATTCAATACGAGAACAAATTTCTTTAAATAAATGTAAATTATGTTTAGGTAAACTAGAATGATGGATAATATAATTTTTATTATTTTGTTTATAAATTTTTTCAACGGAAGCATGAAATAAACCATTCATATCGATTGCTAATACATCGATATGTCGTTGATGAATTTTGGAATGGATACACTCCGAATAATGTTGTTTAATCCATGTATAAAAATATTTAATTCCCATTTAATTCGAAAAATAATTCTATTAATTTAAATACTAATGACAATTATTTAAATAATAATATCTTTTTACATTTCAAATACCAATTTTTACATATTTCTAAATTAAATAAAAATAATTCACTTTACCAAGATGATGACTATTTATTATTATAATTATATTTCTTGATGTTCCTTATTCAAATTAATTATTTTTATTAAACTTTCGTATTTTTCTTTCTATATCTTTTTTGCATCGTAAGCTTTGTTTCATTTACACAATACAATTTTTTTTTGTCTTTATAATGATACTTTTGACTAAATTCTTAATTGTGTACATTTAATGTCTTTATAATGATACTTTTGACTAAATTCTTAACCGTGTACATTGAATGCCTCTCTAATAATTTATTTTTAATTAGTTAGAATTAAAAATTTAAACAAAATATTTATTATCAAGATAAAGATAATTAAATAATTCTTTTTTTATGTATAAATGTATAAATATTATCAACTCGAATGTTTTCCAATTATAGCTTATAAAAAACCACAAATGCTAAATGATAAATTATTAATCTCAAAAAAAAAAAAGACGAATTTAAAAAAAAAAAATTTAGAGGAAAATATACAATATATTGAAGATTTTTTTTACGATATAAATGTAATGTATTCAATTGCTTCTTATGTTCAATGGTTAATTTATGAACAAAGTATAATACAAAGATTAGAATATATACCAATTATTTCTCAATATAAAACGATCTTTTCTTGTCCTTCTGAAAAACAATCTATAAAAAAAGGAGTTTATGGATATGTAAAGCAACATTGTTTATGTAATACATATCGAGTAATTTTAAAATTCGTTCGAAAAAAAATAGAACCCATCGTTGGAATTTCAGACATAACACATGAATATATAATTACGACTCACGGTTTAAATTATCTACGACAATATTGTCCTAATTTTTGTTATTCATTTGGGTTAGTATATACTTCTAATTCAGAAATGATTCATATAATGGAATATATTAATGGATTAACTCTTGGAAAATTTTTAGAAAATAATCAGTCTTTAATTTATCAACCATCAATGGGAAAATTATTTTTACAAATGATTATTCAAATTATAGGATCATTAGAATTAGCTCAAGATTTATTATGGTTTTCTCATTATGATTTACATATGGATAATATACTCATTCGAAAATTAAAAAAAGAAATTCCTACTTTACATTATCCTTTTAAAACTTTTACGATTGTATTACATAATATAGAATTAATTATACAATATATTGATTTCGGATTTAGTACAATAACAATTAATTCTAATATTATTTGTGGTAAAAATCATATCAATGTATTTCCCGAAATAGGAATGTATCCATTTTATGTACCAAGTGTTGATATATTAAAATTAATTACGACTTTATTTGTAAAATTTAATGAAAAAGTTCAAAATTCATCTTTTAATGCCATTATTTTAAGATTTATTAAATATATTTTAGACAATTTCTATCAAATTGAAATTGATGATAAATTAATTGATCTGCGATTTATTGGAACACAATTATATAGAACAATTTATCGTTCTCCCACTGAATTTATGCTATTTTTGTTATCACCAATACATAAAACATTTATTTTAAATTTATTTCAATTAGATTCTTATCCTTTTGAATTTTTAGATGAATATAAGACGAATGTATCTGTTAATGATGATCATAAAGAGTTAATAAATTCTCATTTACAAAATAGTTTCCAAATACATCAAATTGATATTTCGGTTACATCTCCCTTAAAAGAAAATAATTCAAATCAAAACCAAAATATACAACTACAACCTATAAAATATATAGTTGAACATTATGAATTTCTAGAATGTCCTTTATTACATACCGATTATATATCCGATATTCAAGCATATTGTGAAGAAAAATCAGAATGGTCTATCTTTTCTAAAAATGTGGAAGCTATTTTATTTTCTTATAAAGTAAATCAAAAAATTTCCGCAAATATTTCATCCTATTTTAAAAATAATTTAAATTCTATACTTCGTTTATATTATACTTATAAAACATTATCTTTTTTTATTCATTATTTAAAAGATCAATTAAAATTAAATATTTTATAATTTTTTAGTATTTGATAATAAAATTATTAATAATAATAAAAGTATTGATAATAATAAATTATCGATGATAGAAAATAATGAATATGTGTTATTAGGAGAAGGAAGTTATGCAAAAGCATATAAGATCAATGATAATAATATTTTGAAATTATTCAAGACAAAAAGGAGTAAAAAATTAAGATCTAAAAAACAAAGTGTTTTGAATAAAATTGATCCAAAACGTATTATTTTTGGAGGTAGAATTTTAAAATATATCGTAAAAGGAAAAGATGATTTAAAAGGAGTTATTACTGAATTGGAATGTTTAACATTAGAACGAATATTAACTCGCATACATACTTTTAAACTAAATGATAAATTATTTTTATTAACTAAATTTTTAAATTTATTGGAAGGTGTGATTCGTTTAGTAGAAGCTGGATATGTTCACGGAGATATTAAATCCGATAATTTAATGTATAATACAAAACAAAATGTATTAAAATATATTGATTATGATTTTATGTCTATTTATCCATATAAATTAAGTGAACGTGTTACAAAAACAGAATCTTGTTTTATTTATTGGGTGTGGCCTCCCGAATTATGGTTTAATATTATTTGTAATTTAAAAATATTTTTAAATACAGACGAAGGTAAATGTTATCAAAAAGAATATAAAAAAGATTTATATTTATTATGTGAAACTTTACATAAAATTGGTATATTTAATACACACAGAGATGATCATTTATTAGAAAATTTTATGTTAACTGGTAAAATGGAACATACTGATAATGTTTGGTTAGATGATTTATATAGTACTTTTAGTGAAAATAAATTAAAATCTTCCGTATTTGTATTGCGCAAACATAATTTTGATTATACTAAAATAGATATTTATGGATTGGGTTTAATTGCTGCCGAAATTTTTTATAAAGATCCTTTATTCATTAAAATGAGACCTCTTATTTATCAAATGATTCATCCTAACGCTGAATATAGACTCTCCCCTAAAGTTGCTTATGAAAATTGGTCTCATTTTTGTAATTATTATACATACAAATATCTTTCTTCTTTTTAAAATAAATTATTTTAAAGACTTAATGACAATGAATTATTTTTTATATAAAAAAAATATAAAAGATTAATAAAATGAGATTTTATTCATTATTTAATTTATTTTCTATTACATCTGCGTGGACTATTCAAAAAGGAATCATATTTGATAATTCAAATTATCATTATAATTTAAGTGGTATTTCGTGGTTTGGTTTTGAAACACAAGATTTTGTAGTAAATGGATTATGGAGTCATTCCGTTGAATGGTATATTGATATTATTAAATCATATGGATTCAATACTGTCCGAATTCCTTTTTCTGCTGAATGGATATTATATAATATTGATTTATATCCATATAATGGAATGGTTGCTTCGGATCCTTCAAGTCAAAATAAAAAATCAATTGAGATTTTAGATTATATTTTTAAATATTCTCAAAAACAAAATGTAAATATAATGTTAGATTTACATCGGTTACATAAAGAATATATTTCTGAATTATGGTATAGTCCAACCGATAGTATGTTTACGAATGATGATTTTTTAAAAACGTGGTTTATAATTTTAGATCGATATCAACATCAATCTAATTTAATTGCAATTGATTTATTAAATGAACCACACGGTGTTGCAACTTGGGGTAATCAAAATCCATCTACGGATTGGAATACATTTATTGAATATGCGATTCCTCAAATTAATGATAGATATCCAAATTCAACGTGGTTATATTTAATTGAAGGGATTGGTTGGGGAAAAGATTTATCTAATGTTAGATCATTCCCAATTCATTTACCTTCTTCTTTAAATAATCGTTTTTCTTATAGTGCACATACTTATGGTAAAAGTGTCGTTAGTTCAGTTGATCCAAATAATAAATATCAACTATATGAAGATTGGAATATAAATTTTGGATTTTTAAAATTATTAGGATATAGTTATATTATTGGGGAATATGGTGGTCTTACTGAAATTGATGCTTCTTGGATGAATTATTTAGTTGATTATTTAATTGAAAATGAAATGACAAATGCTTTTTTTTGGAGTTTAGGACCCAATTCGGGCGACGTGAAAGGATTTTTATTAGATGATTGGACAACTCCCGATACCTTTAAAGTGTCAATTGTTCAACGATTACAACCAAATCCAACTTTTTAATTAGAATTAAAGTTACATAATTATATCTAAAAATTTTTAAAAAATAAATTTACGAATGGTCGTTTTTCGTTTACGATTTATATTATCTAGTAAAAAAGTGTTTTTAAAAATATTAGACAGTAAATAAATCTGTTCTTTTAAAACTAAATGTTGATTAAAATTAAATGGTAAATGAAAAGTTATAAAAGCGAATATAAAATCATTAATATTTGCATAATGAAGATGATCTATTAATTGTTGATTTAATGTCATATAACTTGTAATAAATTCATAAATTAATAAAATTGAAAAATTATTTGGATCATAATTTTCAATCAAATTTTTACATTTTGTATATAATTGATTTTGTTCTAAGCTTTCAATATAAGATTGAATTAAAGATATATACATCTATATTAATTTATATATATATATTAAGACCTATTTCTATCTATACATAAATATCTTTTTTTCTATCTTTTTTCTATCTTTTTTCTATCATTATTTTTTGTATTATAATATCATTATTTTTCGTATTATTTTATCATTATTTATTTAAATAAGAATATTATATTTATATGTCGTTACTATAAATATTTTATATCCTTTTCGTAATTTAGATGGTCGTGCTGAATAGACAATTTGACTTGGTATATCTATGTAATTTGGCTACTCGTTTTAATCTTAAATGTTCGTAATTATATAATTTTGTAGTATCCATTGTTCTTAATAATTAGATAAAACATCTAATTATTATTTATTTAAATTTAGAATCATTATTTAGTATCATTTTTTCGTATATAACATAATAAATAAGCAATAGAAGCCATCTTTAAAAATTGTTCTTGTGAAATCTCACTAATTTTATCATCATCACAATGATAATATTTTTGGTTTAAATGAAGAATAGATACATAATGTCCAAATTGATTCAAACCATAATGAATCACTGCTCCTAATAATACGTAATTTTTGTATTGATAAGGTATATTCATTGGTTTGTCAATCTTGTGTCCATACGTATCGAAACGATTTAACATAATAAATAAATATTCTGGATAATCATATATTTCAATATATTTTTCAGCTTTTGTTTTGATTTTGTATAAATCACTTTCCCAATCTAATATTTCTTTAGATTCAAATATTTCAATTGATTTTTGTAATGATTCACTATAAGGTAATGTTAAAAATAATTCTTGAAAACGAATTGTTTTCAGTTCTTCTTTTGATAAATTTTTAATCTGTGTATGATAGGTAAAATAAAAATATTTTTTTCCAATATCTATTTGCTTATCATTTTTTTTTATTTCTTTATCTAATAAATCTAAAAATATTACCATAAATTCGTGTGCATCATATTGATGATGACTATTAAATACATTTGATTGATTTAAAATATATCGAATATCCATTGGAGCCAAACGTTTAGAACTTTGATATTTATGCAAAAATGTTTTAAAATGTTGAATTATTTCAGAGGTATAATGAGAGTCTATCATAAATTTTACGAATTGAGGACAATGTACCAATAATTGTAATATCGAATTCATAAAACACGTATTTCCCATATTTTCCAATCCACATATCATTTGTTTATTAATATATAATTTGTTTATAATTTGTTTTAATAAAAAAAAAATCTTTATTTCAAATTTATTACTTTTATTAAAACCATTTTTTAAATCATTTATCTAAATGATTGATTTAAATATCAAATCGAATATCTTTTCCGACTGGAAAACGTGGTATATTATTTTCTGATAGTTCTTGATATATTACAGTCAAATATTTCCCTATATACTCTTTTCCGTTTAAAAATAATGTTTTTCTATATTCTAATGAACCTTTCGGTCTTACAGCAAAAGATACATTATTTTCATTTATACATATCCATATAACACAACCATCATCTCGTCCGTGTCCTTCTTTATAATCAATAATTTCATATTCTTTTTCAATAAAAGTTTTATATTTTTGTAAATAATTACTTCTATATTTTTCTTCATAATGACCATTTTTTTGTCGAATCATTAAACCTTCAAAATTTTTTTCAACAAATTTTTGATGATATTCATAAATTTCTTTTTCTTTATTAATTTCAAAAGTATCGACTTTTTTTATATTATTAAATGAAATTTGATCAAACAATGTCATTATTTTTTCCAAACGAATTTTATAATCTTCTTTTTCAATAATATCATATAAATAATAATTTAATTTACAGACAATAGTGTCATCTCTTTTTTTTTTAGTTTTAATTAATCCAGCTAATGTTTCAAATGGTAATTCATCGGTATATAATTCTCCATCTAATATAATCGATGGATATTGTTGAAATAATAATTGAAAATCATTATTTAAATGATCAAATGATTCGAATAACATACCCGTTCTTGATTGATATATAATTTCATTATTTATTTTATTATAATAAACGACACATCGACATCCATCTAATTTAGGTTGAACATAACAAGGATAGATTATATTTTTTTCTTTAAATGTCTGTGCTAACATTGGATAATATACTTTATTACATTCATTTAAATCTAATTTATAATTATCTTTTTCTTGTTTATCTTTCCATTTTTTATCCGTTTCTAATTCACATTGTTGTAATGGACTTGTTTCATTTTTTTTACCAATATTTTTACCTTTTGTATATATTAGTTTATCTTCTTGAATTTTTCCATCTAAATATCCATAATAAATAACGACATATGGAAATATATTTTTATCGATGGAATTTGTAGATGATTGGTATATTTTAGCTAACCATATCCTAATTTTATTATGTTTATCAAGTGCATACAATGTTTGATACACTTTATATTCTATCAGATCTTCTGTTTGAGAATTCATTCAATTATCTTTTAAATAAGACTTTTAACGATCTTTTAAAATGTATTCAATTTGATAGTTATATTTTTAATTAAATAACATTTTTAGATTCATTTTTTTATTAAAAAATGAATTATCATTTATTTTAATTGTATCTAAATAAAATATAACGATGCTAAAACAGTTATATCCTCACAAAAGAGATATTCGTATAGAATTTAAAGAAAAAGAACACGAATATGTAGTAGATGGAAGTTCTAATGGTTATATATCAGTAACGACGGTAATTAAATTATTTTTTCCAAAATTTGATGCTGATCGTATCATTGATAATTGGATGAAAAATCAATATAAATGGAAATATAATAAATATTATGGTAAGACAAAGGATGAAATCAAGACAGAATGGAAAGAAAAGGGAAATTATAGTGCATCATTAGGTACATTATTACACGCTTCAATTGAGAATTATTATAATCAATTAAATTTATCGATTGATACAATGATCGAAAAAGAATATAATTATTTTTTAGATTTTCATCAAAATATTAATAGTACATTGATACCTTTTCGTACAGAATGGTATATTTTCGATGAAGATTATCAAATCGCTGGTAGTATTGATATGGTTTATCAAGATCATTTTAATAAATATCATATTTATGATTGGAAACGAACACTTGGTTTAAAAAAACAAAATCCATTTCAACAAGGATTTTATCCTTTTCAAGAATTAGATGATAGTAATTGGAATCATTATTCTTTACAACTTAATTTATACAAATACATTTTAGAAAAAAAATATAATATTTTTATTGAATCTATGAATTTAGTTTGTTTACATCCATCCAATGATACTTATATTATCGAACAAGTTCCAAATTTACAACCTCTCATTCAAAAAATGCTAAATCATTATTATGAACATCGAAATGATTTTATTCAACAATTAGAAAAAAAAGATATTTAAACAATCAATTAATTATAATCAAATACATCATATACATCATATACCTCATATAGATCATATACATCAAAATATCAAAATATCAAAATATCAAATAAAGATGATTTTTAATAATTGTAGTAAAATGATTTTATTTTCTTTTATTTTTTCTATTAATTCGGTATATTCAGTTAAATCAATTAATGGAAATGATTTAAAAAGTTTAATTGATTGTTTTGCTGATTATTTACCAAATGCTTCTTTACGAGTTGACAATAGTCAAATAAATGGATGTGATTTTTCTGACATTATTTATTGTAAAACAGATTTGGGACACGATGATCATTTTTGTTTATTTAGTGGAACCAATCATTTAGAAGTAGATTGGAACGCAAATCCAATGTGTCATTATAATTGTCAAATGGAAACGTGTGATGCGTGGGATATTCCACATACAGATCATCAACAAGAATGTGTTGAACAATTATTTTAACGAAATAAATTTACAATTATTATTTTGTTATATCTAAAAAAATGATTTAAATGGTTTTTAATCGATAAAAATATGTACAATCTATAATGATTAAATATGATTAAATATGATTAAATATGATTAGATAATTATTAAATTAGATATTATTAAAATGTTAACATTTTAATATTATTAGGATTATTGATTGACATCATTAACATCATTAATAACAGTAATAAGATTAACAAGATTATAATAACTAAACTATTGTTTGTGTTTTGTTTTTAGGTGAAATTTTGAAGTTATTTCAAGATAATAAACGAAATGGAATGTATCGTTTTTAAACCGAATGAACGATTAACGAGTCCTTTTTCAATTATGCCTTTGTCTGTATATCAGATTTTTCTTAACAAAATGGAATTAGAACAAGAATATAAAGATTTATACAGTTATTATGAATCTTTTCAAAAATATAATCAAAAAATACAAAAATTAGTAAATGTTTATTTCAAAAAAGGATTAATTGTTCCTTCTCAAAAAAAAGAAATAAAAAATTATCAAGTTCCTCGTTTTTATATAACAGATCAAAAAAAAAATATTATATCTTCTATTCCGATCCAATGGAATTTTCAATCACAATATTATTATTCTTTTTATCAATATTATTATAAATATTATTATACATTATTGTCAGAAATAGATGAATTAAAATCAAACATAAAACAAATTCATAAATTTTTAAAAAAAGAAACTAAAATGTATCAACAATTGTACGTCATTATTCAAAATCTTAAGATATAAACAATTAAAAATATTAGTTAATCATTAAGATTTTTAATTGTTTATATCTTATTATTTCTAATGTATAAAAAATATTTAATTTGTTTTATCATATACGTGAATCATAAGAACAAGTTAAGATAGGTGTCATACCTTGATATTTACATTGAGATATACCATATGTTTTATGTAAACTCTTATAAAACTTTGCCTCATTATTTGGAAACGATGAATTAAAATATTTATAAAATTCATTGGATATAAAAAGTTGTAATACAAAATATAAAATAATAAATACAATGATTAATTTTAAAAAAATAATAAACGACATTTTTTTTATTATAATAAAAATATTATAATAAAAATATTATCATAAAAATATTATCATAAAAATATTATAATAAAAATATTATCATAAAAATATTATCATAAAAATATTATCATAAAAATATTATCATAAAAATATTATCATAAAAATATTATCATAAAAATCTTATCATAAAAATCTTATCATAAAAATATTATCATAAAAATCTTATCATAAAAATCTTTAAAAATAATTTAGTTTTGATAAAAAATAATTATAAAATTTCTAATTTATTGTGGTGGTAATTGACAATTTTGTTCAACCCACTCAGTTATATGGGACGGAAAATATCCATTAACTGGATTATTACCAAAAATGTTTCGAGAAATACTTTCCAAGATTCGGTTTTTATATGTTCTATTATTATATAAAGCTCTAAACTCGTGAGAGGGTGTATCTAGTAATAGAATTTCATGAAAACGCAAATATAATACTCCCAATTCTACTCGGTACACTCTGCCATCTTCTTCTAATACTTCTTCTCCGGGAAGGACTTGTGTATATATTATCTTAAATAAATTAGTCAATCTTCCATCATTCCTCCTTTTTCTAAATGTTAGAGATCTAATTACTCTTTGATTTAAATTCAATTCAATATACTCTTGTTCGTTTTGTGTAGGAATATAAATTTGATTTGGTAATGTAGTTCGTTGTCTTGTCATTTCTTTTTATAATTAAAAAAAAAATTAATCAAAAAATAATTGAGAAGATGATAAATTAGGTAATAAAGATGTTTTTAAATACGGAACATATAATTGATCATTCCTTCGTTCCGTATTTGATGATGTAGTAGATATCATTAATTCACTACTTTTTAATTTCCTTGATTTATTCGTTGACATTAAATATTGTTTTAATTGTCGTTGTTTATCGACATATTTATGTATTTTATCTAATTCTTCTTGTGCATTATAACGATAAATAGAACTTAATTCTATAAACTCTTGATCGATTTCTGATTTATTTAATATAGCGGTGATTAAGTTTTCAGTCTCAATAATGATATCAGAATGTAAATTATGGACAATTGCTTCACGAACATCATTCATAGATGCTATTTCTTTATGATTTATTTTGGTAATAATAAATCCATTACTAAAAATATTAAGCCTATCTACAATACTTCCTTTTAATATATTAATTATTGCAATTTTTCGTTTTGATCTATATTTATCAAATTGATATTTTATAAAATTAATATGCTCAATATGTGTGTAATATTTTATATTATTAGTTTTTAAAAAATTAAGATTTAAAGGCATAATAATAAGACCCGCGTAAATAATATAATCAATAGGTTCAAAAGGAGGATATAATTCTCTAATAGATAATTTATGTTGTTGCAATAAAAATTTTTCAGTAATTAATTGTTTTTTAGAAACACTGTAATAAGAAATAGAAATTGATGATTTTAAAGGAAGACTCATTAATAGATCTTTAAAATTCATTTTTTGATTCATCCATGTCTTTTCTAATAAACCATATTGGTCAATAAAAATATCGTTAATTTTTAATAAAAAATCTCCAATTTTTAATGATGTGCTTGAAATAAGACTACGAGGAATAATATTTATAATCATAATTCCTCTTTGTGAATATTGTTCAATTTGATGATATTTTCTAAAATTATCATCAATAGCTTGATATTCAAATCCAAAAATTTCGGGATAATGAATCAAATAATGGGGTTGATATAAATAATCTTTTAATAAATAATAATGTTTAATTGGAACGGTATAATTCACATTTTGAGCATTGTCTAATACAATAGAAGATACTAATATTCCAATTACTTTATTATTTCTAACTAAAGGTCCTCCACTATTTCCACTACTAATAGGTGTGTCAATTTGATATTTACTATATTGTTGTCCACTTATTACTCCTTTTGTCACTTTTAAATTGGATTGACCTAATGGGTATCCTAATACAATACAATCATCTCCCGAATTAATCATTAAATCACTGCCTAATGGACATATATGTTCTGATTCATACTCAACGACTTCTATAATAGCGATATCAATTTGTGGACATATACCTAAAATATGACAACGATATTCTTTACAACCAGAAAAAGAAATTTTAATAGTAACAGAATGACTATTTTCTAATACGTGAGAACACGTTAAAATATGATTTTTAGAAATAAAGAATCCAGTTCCTATACTATTTTTTGTCATTTTATTTTTATAGGGAGATTCCCAATCAATATAAGTCTTACTTGATATAATTTGTACTACACTATTTTGAAATAATGACAAATTAAAATTTTCCATTGTTTCTTCTTTATATTTCTTTTATTTTTTATTACAATCACAATTAAACAAAATTAAATAATAAATGATATTGTCTACAAAATTATAATGTTGATATATCAAAATTATATAATTCTTTAAAATCTCGCCGCAGATAATGATAAGCACTTTCTGTTCCATGTGTATTATAAATTGGTAATTCTTTGGTTGGAGGAATAATTCGATATCCTTTATTGGTTCTCATAATTCGAAATCCATATTTTTGGATCTCATTTAATACATATTGTACGCGCGTTGAGCCGTGTTGTCTAACCATTTGTTCGATGAAAAATAAATTGATTGAATTTAAAATATATTCTTTAATATTTCAAATTATTCAATTTTTAAATTATATTCATTTTTAAAAAAATTAATTTTGAGAATAGGTAGAGGAAGTCGTTAATGATTGTTTACAACTTTGAGGATAGGCAGTATTTAAATTAAAATAATTAGAATCCGATAAAGGGATTGCATTATTAAAATTAGAATTAAATCCAGGAATTGAAAAACCAACACCTCCAAATACGGGAGATACAGTTATAGGTTGCACATTACAAGTACCCGGAGTTGAATTAGGAGGACATGACATTTGTTGATAATAATTTCCGAGAGTATTGTAGTCACCGACAGTGTTTACTTGACTGTACACATCAGCATATAAATTGGTATGGAGACGATCATTGTTATAAGCCATTTTTTTTATTATTATAAAAATAAAAAAAGCAATTAAAGAAAATTTTAATTTTTTATAAATAGAAATGAGTAATATAGATATTGTCTATATACATAATTTGATACAAAAAAAATATCAGAATAAAAATGCATATTCAGAAGAATATACTAAATGGAAATCATTGTATAATGATATTGTTGATAAAAATCCTTCCAATGAAGTTGTTCGTGATATTGAAGCTAAAATAAAGGAATATGAAACTTCACAAGATGAAAATCAATTTTGTTTTTATTTAATTCGTGCGATTCCTCTCATTGATGAATATAAGAATTTACAAAAAAAACAAAATAAAATTTATTTTTTTAATAAAGATAATAAAACCAATGACAAAATTCATCAAGAAAAATTAAATATTCTTTTAAATAATTATTTTACATTAATACAAAATTATTTTCCAGAAGAATATAAGAATATAGGATTTGAGAAAATAAAAATTCACACGGATAATAATGAATCTAATAATATTAGATCAAAATGTTTAATTTGTGATAATCATTTAAATTCATTTCTTATTTATGATAATCATTTTGTATGTGAAAATTGTGGTTATGTATCAACGACTACTCATAGTAATATTTCTTATAAAGACATTGATCGAGTTAATTTAAGTTCTAAATATACATATGATCGTAGATCTCATTTTAGAGATACTATAAATCAATATCAAGGAAAACAAAATGCAAATATACCGAAACAGATATATGAAGATTTAATTGAGCAATTTGTATTACACGGTATTATACCCAAAAATTATAAAGATTTACAAAAAGAAGATGCTTTTCAAAGTGTCACAAAAGAACATATTGTTTTATTTTTAAAAGAAATTAAACAAACAAAACATTATGAAGATGTCACTTTATTACATTATCAATTAACTGGAAAACCAACTCCAAATATTTCTCATTTAGAAAATCAATTATTAAATGATTTTGATCAATTAATTGAAATTTATGATAAAAAATTTAAAAATATTGAACGTAAAAATTTTATAAATACACAATATGTTTTATATCAATTATTAAAAAGACATAAATTTCCTTGTAAAAAAGATGATTTTAATATGTTAAAAACAGTTGATCGTAAATATTATCACGACACTATTTGCAGTGAATTATTTTTAGAATTAGGTTGGTCATTTACGGCATTATTTTAATTGCTATTTTTTTCAATTAAAATATATTAATTCAAAAATAATTTATTCATTATCTTCATTCGAAATCATCATAAGAGGTAACATTCCAACAGAACCAAAGGGAGCCGATACACCCGATGACACTTGACATATCATTGGCATACCCCCTAAAGATCGTCCCATTCCAAACAATAATTGATTAAAAATAGCACATTCTTCTTCAGTAAATAAATTTTTACATAAAGAATCGTGTAATTCGTAGATCGCTTTTTGTTTTTCCATTGGCGTCCATTTAGGATGGTTCATAATTTCTTTTCTTTCTTGTTCAAAATGTTGAATCGCTATATTTATAATGGAATTCATTTCTTTATTAATTTGTACCAATTTGTCTTTTTCTTTTTTAAATTCGGTGGAGTCTGTAATTTCTTTTTTGCGTTGTGTATATTTTTCATATGCTATTTTTAATTGAGCTTCTAATTTATTTAATTGTTGATCATTTTGAAACAAGTCGTGTATTGTTTCAATTGATTTATCTTGTTGTGCTTTATTTTTTTGTATTTTTTCACCAAATTCTCCAAACTTTCCAACGATTTTTCCTTCACTTGTCATTTTAGATTTAGAGGGAATCATTGTTTCCGATGAAACTTTTTTTATTTTTTTACTATTTATTTCTCTATCACCTCTTATTTCTCTATCACTCGATTTTATTTTTCTCTCGTGCACTTTTCCTTCCAAATCTTTTTTTATGGTAGATGCCATTTTTCCTTGATTAGGAGTCAATTTTGGTGGCATTGACACACTCACATTGACCGATGATGATTTCATTTTTATTGGATAATATATTTTTATTTTTGTTATTCAAAATTTAATACCCTTATATTTTCCATCATTCTTTTTAAATCATTTTCATAAGTTTCAAAAGAGATGGGATTATTTTGAAATTTTTTAGCCGAGATTAGATGAGATAAAATAGTTGAATTTTGTATTAAATCAATATATAATTGACAAGATTTCAGAATATTTTCTTTTTCTTTTAAAAAATCTTGTTGAATCCATAATTGAAATGTATTTGACGATTGATTTATAGACTGATTCATAGATTCAAAATAATAAAGTAAAGCATATTGAATAACATTTAATTTAATTTGAAATTTGTATCTTTTAACCATCCATAAATCCGTTGAAATATTTTCAAATTGTTTAAAATCATTATCATAAAAATCCATCGAAGAATAAGCTGGTTCATTTTGAACTGGTTGATCCGTTAAAATCATTACTGAAATGGCTTGTACAATATGTGTTAAATTATTATAATGAGGGTTCCAAGGTTCTCCGGCCCACGTTCCTAATAATGATAAACATACTTTTCCATCGGCATATAGGTTAGGATTGAATCTAATTTTACCATAACCCGTCGTTATTAACTGAAATTGAGGTGGTTGATTTGGATAATCAAAAGGTATATATACATCAAATTCAAAATAACCTCCAATATACGGTTCATTCGTAGATTTGATTAGTAATTTAAAAAATTGAGGATATTCTTCAGAAAATGCACATACAATGGTTTTTTCTTCTTTCATATACACATTTAAATCACATAAATCAATTAAAATTCGTTTCAATAATGATTGAAAATTAATCGTTTCTTTTTGTTTATGATATTTTAAATAAAAAAAATGATGATTAATGGACTCTTCGTTTAATTCAATACGATAAGGACTTTGCATAAAAATATCCATCATATTATTTAGATTACTCATAGATAATCGATTATTTAATTCTTCATTTTTATAAAAAAGAGAAAATAATTCCTTCATTTCATTTAAATGAAGAAAAGAGCTTCTTTCTATATAATTATCTAAATATACATTTAAATTTAATTCATTATAAATAGTATCATATTTTTTTTCTGATAATATAGAATATATTTTTTTCCACATTATTTCTTTTTTTCGTTTAATATCAACCATTAAAGTGCCTCCTAATTTATTTTCACGATAATGTGAATATCCAACTCCTTGTCCTTTTAATCGTTCTTTATATTCTTCAAAATAACTCTTGTTTTTAAAATAATTTAATTCATGTAACCATTCAATAAGATTCATTTCATCCTCTGTCCATATTAGATGATTTGGACTTTGAATTGTTTTTTTGTCTATTGTATCTATTAAATACATTATAATACTATGAACGGATTCATTAATATTCCATTGATCTAACTGAATAATTTTACAATCGAATGTTAATAACAAATTTGTCATAAAATCATAAGTTGGTCCTTTCCATTGAATAGACGGTGCTTCAAATGGATATTTATGATTAAAATGTAATGTACATTTTCCAATTAATGTAATTCCTTGGTTAATTTCAATTAAAAATAAGTTTGATAATTCATTCGTAATTTTTATCGTATAATTATATTGTTTTGTCTTTAATTGTTTTAAATCATTGCGAATTTGATTCATTATTGGTTCTTTTACTTCCAATTTGATATATTGATTCCAATGAAGCGATTTTGATTCATTTATTTTGTAATCATTTATTTCAGAATCATTTATTTCAGAATCATTTATTTCCGAATCATTTATTTCCGAATCATTTATTTCAGAATCATTTATTTCCGAATCATTTAACTCGTAATCGTATTCAAAGCACTCCATTCTATTTAATAATATTCTTTAAATAATTTATTAAAATGATAGTTTATTGAAATAATAATTTATTAAAATGATAATTTATTGAAATGATAATTATCTTCTTAAACGATCATTTTTTAGATAAATATAAAATAGATAAATTTAAATTAAAAAAATAATAAAATACAGTTAAAATAATGCTAAATAAAATAATCGATATTGCATATATTTTAAAATTGAAAAAAAATCCAATTGAACCTATTGAAAGTCGTTTGTTATCTAAATTAAAAAATTATCATTTATATGAAGTAGATGGTATTCAAATGAATAATGAAGGAACGATTGATATTAATTTATTTTCTATTTTAACTCATCGTCATACAAATCCAGTTAGTCTTGATATTACTAAAAATTTTATTGGAATGATACAACACGCTTATTCAAAAAATTATAATTGTGTTTTATTTTTAGAAGAAGATGCAATGTTTGTAGATGTTTCTTCTTCTAAATTAAAAGCAATTGAATTATGGTTAAATAATTATATGGATAAATGGGATATTTTTTATTTGGGATATTGTAATTGGCCTTTTGTATGTAGTTTTTTAGTTCAATCAAATATCGTTAAATTACATAATACTCTATTAGCTCATTCATTTATTTTAAATAAACGAGGTATGGAGAAAGTTTTAAATTATACTGAATATGGTAAAAAAAATATGGAAGCTCATTTTGATAAAATTATTGGATCTCAAATTCAATCTTTTTATCGATACGCAGCTTTTCCTATGATTTCTTTTCAATCCAAAAATCCAGCTTTATTACAAAAAGCTCTTGATAAATTAAATATCCAATTATCTTGTAAAACATTATGTCGAGGTAATGAAATTTTATCTCTATGTATTCCTTTTCTATTTATCGTATTCGTTATCTATTACATTATGAAATGGATTTTTTAATTATACATTAAATATAAAAAAAAAGGTTTAAAGAAATTAAATACAAAGATAAAAAGAAATCAATGACAGCGTTCCCGAGTGGTCAAAGGGGTGAGGCTTAAGATCTCATGCGCAACGCTTCGTGGGTTCGAACCCCACCGCTGTCAATTATAATGTATAATAAAATGTATTATAATATAATATATTATATTATAATGTATATAATATTTAATTGGTTATTAAAAGTTAATAATGAATTGAATAATTTTGTTTTTAATTTCATTGATTTCATTAAAGCGTTTACAAATATCCAAAAGATCCGCTACGCTAATAGTTTTATATCAGATGAACATAATCCAGTAATTTCACATTTATTGTTTGTAATTTCTAATTTTTTTTTTATTAATGATACCTTAAATAAATTATTATTCTTAATTATGATTTCTTTAGTATGAT
>Ga0194129_10002695_pt1 | contig 26168 bp, 23 predicted proteins | sample TA2KigCa35mmetaG_FD_150862 | JGI IMG/M metagenome (GOLD analysis project Ga0194129, IMG submission 150862) | Freshwater microbial communities from Lake Tanganyika, Tanzania - TA2015038 Kigoma Deep Cast 35m | ecosystem: Environmental > Aquatic > Freshwater > Lake | place: Tanzania: Lake...
AGGAGTTCCACCGCATCTTCGACGACATCCGTTCGCTGGGCCTGCTGCGCTTCGCGGCGGTGGGCGACACCACGGCGGCCGCGATCCGCGAGCAGCACCTGCGGGTGGAGTGCCAGCCGACCGTGGCCACCGGCGAATCTCTCGCGGAGGCTCTCATTGCCACCGGCAGCCTCGACAGCGCCAAGATCCTGGTGATCACGGGCAACCTGAACCGCGATACCCTCGTCCGCCGCTTGGAGGAGGCCCGCGCCATTGTCGATCGCCTGCCGGTTTACCGCACCGAGCCGACAGATCTCGCCGCGGACACCGCTGCCGCCGAATTTCGCCGTGGCGGGGCCGACGCGATCCTGTTCGCCTCCGCCTCCGCGGTGGAATCCTACGAGGCGCAGGCCGCCGCCCTGCGGCTGGCTGCGGGGGCGCGCCGACCGCTAGCGGGCAGCATTGGGCCGCTGACCACCCAGGCGATGCGCAGGGCCGGGCTCGAGGTGTCCTTCGAGGCCGCTTCGCCCTCGCTGGACGGACTCGTGACCGCCCTGCTTGCCGCCCTCGTGCGATGAAGGTCCCTTTCCTCGATCTCTCCCTGCAGCACTGCGCTCTACGTCAGGCGGCGCTGGCCGCGCTGGCCGCGACTTACGACGCGAACCGGTTTTGCCTCGGTCGGGACGTGGAGGACTTCGAGCGGGCGTTCGCCGCCAACCTCGGTTACCCCGCGGTGCTCGGGATGAACAGCGGCACGTCCCCGCTGCACGTCGCCTGCTTGCTGGCCAGCTTCGGTCCCGGCGACGAGGTTATCACCTCGCCGTTCACCTTCATCTCCTCGGCGTGGGGCATCAGCTACGTCCGCGCGACGCCGGTGTTTGCCGATATCGAGGAGGGTGGCTTCAACCTTGATCCGGACCGCCTGGCAGCCGCGATCACCCCGCGCACGCGCGGCATCGTGGTCGTCCACCTGTTCGGCCAGCCGGCGCGGATGGACGAGATCCTCGCCGTCGCCCGGCGGCACGGCCTCTTCGTGATCGAGGATTGCGCGCAGGCGGTGGGCGCCCGCTACTGGGACACGCCGGTGGGCCTGCTGGGGGATGCGGGCACGTTCAGCTTTTACCCGACCAAGAACCTCGGCGCGTGCGGGGAGGCCGGGGCCTTTGTCGCCCGCGATCCGGCGCTCCTGACGCGCGCTCGCTACGTGCGCGTGCACGGCTCGGACCGGCGCTACCAACACAACATCATCGGGGGCAATTTCCGGATGGACGGCTTCCAGGGTGCGCTTCTCAACGTGAAGCTTCCGCATCTCGCGGCGTGGACGGCCCGCCGGCAGGCCATTGCTGCCCGCTACCGCGAGGAAATCCGGCTGAGCGACACGCGGTTGCCGGTGCCCGAGGCGCACGGGGCCTCGGTGTTCCACCAGTTCACCCTACTGCATCCGCGGCGGGATCAGCTGCGCGAACACCTGGCGCGCCTCGAGGTCGGCACGGACCTCATTTATCCCCGGCCCCTGCACCTGCAGCCGTGTTACGCGCCGCTGGGCCACGGCCCCGGTTCGTTCCCCCGGGCCGAACGCGCGGCGGAGACCTGCCTCAGCCTGCCCATCTTCCCGGAGCTGACCGACGCCCAGGTTGAGCACGTGATCCGGTCCGTGAACGCATTCTGAACCGGGAGGCGAACCCGATGATCGCCGGCATCCGAGTCAAAGTCTGCGGGCTGCGATCCCTGGTGGATGCCGAGGTGGCGGACGCGGTGGGGGCCGACCATCTCGGTTTCATCCTCTATCCGAAATCGCCGCGCTGGATCTCGCTTGAGCAGTTCCGCTCGCTGCTCCCGCGATTGCCCCCGCGGCAAAAGGTGGCCGTGTCGGTCGAGCCGCGGCCGGAGGAGCTGGGCGAATGGCTGGCCGCCGGGTTCGACCAAATCCAAGTGCACTTCCGCCCGGAGACCCCGGTCGCCACGATCGCGGCGTGGGCCGCCGCGGCCCCGGGCCAGCTCTGGCTGGCACCGAAGGTCCCCGCCGGCACCGCTTGGCGGCCGGAATGGCTGGCCGCGGCCGGCACGATGCTGGTCGACACGTACCACGCCGCCGGGTTTGGCGGCAGCGGTCTGACGGGCGATTGGTCCGATTACGCGCGTTGCCGCGCCGAACACCCCAGGCACCAATGGATCCTTGCGGGCGGCCTCGGTCCAGAAAATGTCGCTCGGGCCCTCGCGGAGAGCGGGGCGCGTTGGATCGACGTCAACAGCGGGGTGGAGAGCGCCCCGGGAGTGAAGGACGCCGCCAAGATCCGGCAGTTGGCCGCGTCCATCCGGCAGCACGCCTCCGGGGGCAACACGCCCCCAGTCTGAGCGGCGACGGGCGGGATGGCGCCGTCGCCGCCGGGTAAAGCTTTAGGCCTTGGGCGCGGCGCCGGCAATGCTCAGGGAGAGCTGGATCGTCTCCGCCACCTTGTCGGTGTTCTTGCCCGGCTGGATGCCGAAGTCGGCCCGGTTGATCGTGAAATTCGCGCGCAGCACCAGCAGGTCGCCCTTGACCTTGGGGTCGTTGACGCGGGCGCCCAGCTTGTCGGGCAAGTGGGTGAATGAGACCGGTACCTTCATGTCCTTGGTCACGCCCTTTACCGTGAGCTTTCCGGCGACCTCGGCGTTCACGACGTTCCCCTGGGTCCGGACGTTAGTGAGGGAAACGGCCTCGAAGGTGATCGCGGGGTGATTCGCGACGTCGAGCCAGTTCCCGCCGCGGAGGTGGTCCGCCATCAATGGGTTCCCGACGGTCAGGGACTTGGTGTCGAGGATGATCTTGCCCTTGGTGGCCGCGGGTTGCGCGGGGTCAAAGGTGACGGAGCCGGAGATGCCGGTGCCCGTGCCGGTGATGGACTCGAGCGGGGCGTCGAGGCTGAACTGGACGTTGTTCACGCCCTTCGGGTCCTTGAAGTCGAAGGTGAGGGGGGCGGCCTGAGCGGAGAGGCCGAGGGCGGCGAGGAGGAGCGGGAGGCGGGCGAGGAGCTGGATTTTCATTGGGGAAAGGAGCTCAGGCAGCGGAGTTGCGGCGGTCCGCTGCCAGGGAGAGCAGTGAGATGATGATGGCCGCACCGGCCGAGCCGAGCGGAAACTCGATGCCAGCGACAAATCCGGCGCGTCGTTCGGGGTAGTCGATACCAGTGATTTCGTCCCGCTTCATCGTCACCACGCTGGTTTGCGTGAAGCCGAGGTGCGCACCGGTCGCCAGCCACAAGCCCAACCCGCCGACGAGTAGCGCGAGGGCGACCCCGCGGAGGCTGTTGGCGAGGTTGAAGCGAAAACACACGAAAGGGGAAGAAACACAGGCAGAGACCTTGTGCAATCTTAGGCGGGAATTTTCCCAAGTTGGCGTTGGCCTTTGAACTTTTCCCTCGCGCCTTCGCTTGAATCGCACAGCCTCTTTCTTTGCCCATGTTTTTCGCGATGATTGAAATCCTGAAGGGGGCTGGCGTGCTGATTTACCCGCTGGCGGTCTGTTCCGCCGCCGCGGTCTTTATCGTGTGCGAGCGGGCTTACGCGCTCCGGCGCGCGGCGGTGATGCCCGCCGACCTGGTGGATGCGGTCGTTTCCGGCAAACCCTTGGTGGGCGGTCGCCACACGGTGCTCGCCCGCATCGTGGAGTTTGCCGAGCAGCACCGCCACGACGAGGGAGCGGTGAAGGCCTTCGCTCGGCTCGAATTGAACCGGATGGAGCGCGGTATCCCCTATCTGGACGTAATTTACGCAGCGGCCCCCTTGATCGGCCTCACCGGCACCGTCACGGGTCTGCTGCAGGTCTTTTCGCAGATCTCACCCGATACGGGACTGCCGGATCCGGTCGCCTTTACCAAGGGTGTGGCGCTGGCCCTTTCCGCGACGGTCATCGGTCTTAGCATCGCGATCCCGTCGCTGGTCGGCAGCGGCTACCTCCAGCGCAAAATCGAGAACTACGCCGCCCAACTTGACGTGCTCCTGGAGCGGATCCTCCAACGCCCCCGGATCCCATGAGCCTGCGTTCCTCCCGCCGGCGCGCGCGGCCCGAGATGAACCTCGTGGCCCTGATCGACGTGCTCGTGATGCTGATCTTCTTCGCGTTCGTGACGATGCAGTTCAAGTCCGCCTCGACGCTGAACATCACCCTGCCGAAGGTGGAGACCGCCGGGAAGAACGAATTCCGCGGCAACGTCACCATCTCGATCGTCAAGGATGGCGGCCTCACGCTGAACGGGAAGCCGGTCTCGGACGCCGAGCTCCCGGGGGTGCTCCAGCAGATCAAGAATGTGGACAAGGACATCCCGGTACTCATCCGCTCCGACGAGAAGGCCACCCTCGACCGCCTGACCTTCGTCTGGGACGCCTGCCGCAAGGCCGGGCTCAACAAACATCATCTCCAGAGTCGGTAAAAAAAGAGGCCGCACCGTCAAGGTGCGGCCCCGGGGAGCGATGGCGGCTCAGGCGAGGGCGGCCTGGTAGTTCCTCTCCGCGGCGTCCCAATCGACCACGTTCCACCAGGCGGTGACGTAGTCGGGACGGCGGTTCTGGTAGTGGAGGTAGTAGGCGTGCTCCCAGACATCGAGGCCGAGGACCGGCTTGCCCTCGATGCCCGCGACGGCCTTGCCCATCAGGGGGCTGTCCTGGTTCGCGGTGGAGCCGATCGCGAGCTTCTTGTCGGTGCCGACGAAGAGCCACGCCCAGCCGGAGCCGAAGCGGGTGGCGGCGGCCTGCGCGAAGGCGGCCTTGAACTTTTCGAGGTCGCCCCAGCCCGCCGTGATGGCGGCGGCGAGGGAGCCCTTGGGAGCGCCGCCCTTGCCCGGGCCCATCGTGGCCCAGAAGAACGCGTGGTTGCTGTGCCCGCCCGCGTTGTTGCGGACGCCGGTGCGGATGGCCTCCGGCACCTGGGCCAGATTCGCGATCAGGGCGTTGACGTCGAGGGCGGCCAACGCGGGGTGGTCTTTGAGGAGGTTGTTCGCGTTGGTGACGTAGGCGTTGTGGTGCTTGCCGTGATGGATTTCCATCGTGCGGGCGTCGATGTGCGGCTCGAGCGCGGTGGCGGCGTAGGGGAGGGCGGGCAGTGTGAAGGCCATAATTCGTGCGGAGGGTGAAGGATGAGCCCGGACAGTTGCACCGTGCCGACGGGGCGTCAACCGCCGGCTGTGGCCCCGGGGACGGGAAAGGTCAGCGGACGCCGGCGAGCGCCTCGAGCTCGCGGTCAGACCACGGGCGTTCACGGGTGGCGCCCGCAGCCCGGATCTCCTTCACCTTCCCTGGCAAGACGGTGCGGGCATCGTTGCCGAACTCCCGCCGCGCGTAGGTGAGGATGGCCGCGATCTGGGCATCATCGAGCTGCCGCCATGGCGGCATCAAGAGACCGCTCCCCGGGTTTTCCTTCCCGTGCAGGATGATGTTCACCAGCACCTCGTCCGAACGCTGGAGCCAGGGTGACGCCAGCAGGGCCGGGGCCAGTCCGACCAGCCCGCTGCCGGACTCCTGGTGACACGGGGCGCAGGTCAGGTTGTAGGCGGTGCGGCCGGCGTCGACGAGCAGCGCGGTCTCGGCGCCGGCCGCCCCGGTCGCCGCGCCGAGTTGGCGTTCGAGGAGCCGTTGCAGGACGGGGTCCGGATGCGCGCGGAGCGTTGAGAGCGTGGTGGAGCCGAGCACGCTCGGGGAGAACGTGCCCGCGGCCATCCGCTCCAGCATCAGCCGGGCCCACGCGGGCTTCTCCGCCAGACTCCGGAGCGCTGCGGCCTGGAGCCGCGGTGGGAGCGTCGCGTAGACGTCGATGACGGCGGCGGCCGCGGCTGGTTGGTCGAAACTCGCAAGTGCAGTCAAGCGCCGCGCGCGCTGCGCTTCATTGCGCTCAGTGCGGAGTTGGTCGGCGAGGAGCGGCAGGGCGTCCGGCGGAGCTAGGGCGGAGACAAGATCGAGGAGGATCTGCTGGTCCGCGTCTGGGAGGCGCGCATCCCGCAGCCGGGTGATGGCGCGGCTCTCCGCCTCCGCGAGGCCGAGCCGGGCGGCAAAGGCGGTCAAAGCGACATGGTCGGGCGCCCGGTTCCACGCGGCGACGATGGCCTGCAGCAACGCAGGTGGCGGGGTCGTCACGCGTGGTCCCGCGAGCCCGCGGGCCATCCCCTGCGCGAGGAGCAACGCCTCCGCCGGTCCGGGTGCCGCTTCCAAAAGGCGGGCGCAGAACTCCAAGTTGCGCCGGAGGTGCTCGGGCGCGCGGTCGATGATCCACTCCGAGTACACCCCCTGCCGAAGCGTGTAGTGGCGCCGGGGACCCTGGTCTGCGGTGAAGCGCCGGCCGAGGCGCTCGGCGAGTTCGCGGCGGAACGTGGATGCGCGCCAACTGGCCGGATCGGCGACAAGCGCGAGCAGTTCCTCACGCCCGTCATCGGCGTGGCCTTCCAGCGCCCACCAGAGCAGCAGCGGCAGGTGCCGGTCCCCGGCGTCCTCCTCGTGGCGCAGCAGCGCCCGGACCACCGGCACGCCCTGCCCGGCGCGCAGGCGGCGGGCCGAACTGGCGAACTGGCTGCGGACTTCCACGTCCGGCTCGAGGGCGGCGCGATCCGCCAGGGCGGCCACCGTGCTCGCCTGCTGCACGCCCCCGTCCCCGAGCAAACGCACCGCCCAGCGGCGGACGTGCGGGTTCGGGTGTGCCAACGCCGCCCGCAGATCAGGCTCCTGGAGTTCGTGGCGCAGGTTCAGCACCCAGAAGGCCTCCAGCGCGGCCGGGGCGTTGGTTTCGACCAAGGCGCGCAGGCGCGCTCCCAGCTCCCCGGGGCGCCGCGCGAGCAGGAGGCGGGCCTGTTCCCGGTGCTCACGGTTGGGGTGGCTGAGCCGGGCGAGCAGCGCGCTGTCGTCGAGCTTGGTCAGATCCTCCGGCCGGGACGGCGGGCCGCCTTTGGGGACCAGGCGCACGATCCGGCCGGTCGCCTTGTCCCAGGTGTCCTTCGGGTTGAGGTGGCTGAGCCGCGGATCGCTCCAGTCGGCGAGGTAGATCGCGCCATCCGGCCCCTGCTCGATATCCACCGGGCGGAAGGTGCGGTCGTCGGTGGTGATTAGCGCCGCGCTGTCGACCGTGCGAAACGTCGAGGTCTGGGGCAGAAGCCGGCTGGCCTGCACCCGGTTGGTGAGCGACATCCCGACGACAACCTGCCCGTTCAGCTCCGGGAGGAGGCCGGCCTCGTAGAGGATGAAGGTCTGCGGGAAGCGCTGCCCGTAGCCCTCGTGCGCCATATGCTCGAAGAAGCCGAAGATGAAGGGGTTCATCGCTGGTCCGTGCTTGGTCCAGCCCTTCACGTAGGTGGCGCCCTGCGCGTAGTGGAGACCCCGGGTGGCGCCGTTGTTGGTGCCCGAGAAGGCGCGGCCGTACTGGTCAAACTCGAGGCTGAAGGTGTTGCCGCCGCCCTCGGCGAAGACTTCGAACACGCGGGTCCCCGGATGGTAGCGCCAGATGCCTTGGCCAAGGAGGCGGATGCCCTGAATCTCTAAGTTGGTCGTGCTCCCCGTCGCGCCGTAGATCCAGCCGTCCGGGCCCCAGTGCAGGCTGCTCGCCAGCGAATGGGTGTCCTCGAGGCCGAAGCCGGCGAGGTGCACCTCCGGGTCGCCGTCGGGCACATCGTCGCCGTTCCGGTCCGGATAGAAGAGCAGGTAGGGCGACATCAACACCCAGACGCCGTCGACGTCCGGGAGGACGCTGGTCGCGAGGTTCAGGCCGTCGACGAAAGTCTTCACCGTCTCGAAGTGCCCGTCGCCGTCGCGGTCCTCCAGAATGCTGATCTGGTCCGCGCCGCGGGTGTGGCGGGGCGGCGGGGGCGGCACCCGGTCGAATTCCGCGCGGATGTACTGGTCGTAGGCGGTGACGGTCAGGCCGGCCGGGAAGGGGTACTGCAGGTATTGGACGACCCAGAGCCGGCCGCGGGCGTCGAAACGCAGGTCGATGGGCTGGCGCACCGCGGGCTCGCTGGCGACGAGCTCCACCGCGTAACCCTCCGGCACCTGCATCCGTCGCACGCTCTCCTCGGGTGGGAGCACGCGCGCCTGGCCGGCGAAGTCCTGCCCGCCCGGCTTGAAGTGACGCACAAAGTCCTCGAGCTCCGGCGTGAAGCGCGGCGGTTCCGCGGCCGGGGCGGATACCGCGGCAAGCAGCCAGACGAGGAAGGTGGCGCGGCGCATCACGGGCGACGGAGGGCTGGCGGGGCGGGATCGCGGTGCTGGAGCTGCCAGGCGCCAAGTCGAGTGCGGAGGTCCGCGAGCCGGGCGGCGTGGGCGGGCTCGCCGGCGAGGTCGTGGAGCTCATCCGGATCCCCGTTGAGGTGGAACAGCTCCGTGCGCTGGATCGCGGGATACCAGGTGAGTTTCCAGCCGTCCGCGGTGCGGATCATCCGCTGGGTGTCGGTGAAGTAGCCGAAGACGGCCTCGTGGATCTCCGTGCGTTCACCGCGAAGCACGGGGAGGAGGCTCCTGCCGTCGAGTCCGGCCGGGGTGGCTAGACCCAGCAGGTCGCAAAGGGTCGGGTAGAGGTCCCGCAGGTAACATTGCGCGGCGAAGCGACGTCCGGCGGGAACCCCCGGTCCGGCCAGGACCAGAGGCACGTTGAATGAATGCTCGTACTGGTTCTGCTTGCCCATCAGCCCGTGGCTGCCGAGGGCAAGCCCGTTGTCGCTCGAGAAGAGTACCAGCGTGCGCTCGCGTGCTCCGGCCGCCGCGAGCGCCTGGAGCAGCTCGCCGACGTTGCGGTCCACCTCCTCCACGAGGCGGAAGTACAGCTCCCGCTCCGCGCGCACGGCTTCCGGGGTCCGCGGCGCGGGCACGATGCGCTCATCGCGTCCGCGGGCGTTGCCGGTCTCGAAGTCGGGCGCCGCCCGGAAATTCGCGGGCAACCCGGGTTCGGGGCGGCGGCGGCTGCCGGGTGGCGCGAGCAGCGGGTCGTGCGGCGCGGTGAAGTTCACGTGGAGGAAAAAAGGCCGGTCCCGCAGGCGCCCGATCGCCTCCGCCGCGCGGGCCGTGATGATCCGGTCGGTTTCCGGGGTGAGGCCCACGCCGAGCTCGGGTTGGGGGCGGCCCGCCGCATCCTTGAAGGTCCAGCCACGGTAGCCGGTCACCTCGCGGCCGGTGGGCGTGCGTTCGACGGCGGCTGGTTTCCCCGCGGCGCCCCCGCCGCTGAACATCCCGGCGGTCTCGCGGAACCCGCGTTGCGCCGGCGTCCCGGACACGTGCCATTTGCCAGCGTGGACCGTATGCCACCCGGCGGCCGCGAGTCGGGACGGGAGGAGAGGGCTGGACGGGTCAAAGGCGACGGGCCCTCCGGGAGCGCCCTGTCCCGGGCGGCCGAGCGCGAGTTGGCCGCAGAGGAGCTCCGAGCGGCTGACGTGGCAGATGGGGTAACTGCACGCCGCGCGCGGGAAAACGGCCCCGCCCCGGGCCAGGGCGTCGAGGTGGGGCGTGCGCGCGTCGCGGCCGCCGGCAAAACCGGGGGCGTCGGGCCGCAGGTCGTCGGCCAGAATGAGGAGGACATTCGGGGCGGCGGGCGCGACGGGGGCCGCCGCGAGGAGTGCCGCGAGGAGTTGTGCCCGTCGCCCCGGCATCACCAGCGGCCGTTCACGCCGCCGAACACCTGCGGCACCATCAGGTGGGTGACCTGCGGCCGCCCGTAACCGAACTGGCGTTCACGGTCCGGGTTCATCAGCACGTTCACGATGTCCAGGTACACGCTGTAGTTCCGGTTGAGGTTGTAGAGGGTCTTCACGTCCAGGGTCGGGCGGGCCGCGGCGTAGGTGGCGCGGGACTCGTTCGCGTTGAAGCCGACGAGGTAGCGGCCGAGGTAGCTGTACTGCACCCGGAGGTTCAGCTGGCGGCGGATGTAGGAGACGCCGACGTTGGCGATGAACGGGTTGAAGCCGGCCACGCGCGGGTTGGGCGCGAGGGCGATCGCGCTGCCGGTGCCGTAGTTCCCCTCGGCCTGCATCCGAGTGAGGTTGGCGTAGGCGCCGAACCCGCTCATCCAGCCGGGCAGGAAGGTGAACTGCTGGTTGTAGCCGATCTCGATGCCCTTCACCTTCGCGAAGCCGCCGTTGTACTGGGTGGTGAGCGCGTAGCCGGCGTACTCGCCCCCGAAGCCGTTGTCGGTCCCCGAGGCGATCGTCGTGCCGCCGGCGGTGTAGATGAACTTTTTGATCTCCTTGAGGAACACGCCGACGGTGAGCATTCCGGCGGGCTCGAAATAGAGCTCCGTGGTGAGGTCAAAGTTTTCCGCCGTCTGCGGCAGCAGCCCCGGGTTGCTGGTGGCGACCGTCTGGTTCTCGTAGTTCACCGTGGTCCGCGGGATCAGCTGGCCCACGTTGGGACGCCCGATGCTCGTCGAGTAGCTGAGGCGCGTCAGGAGGTTGGGCGTGAACTGGTACCGCAGGTGCACGCCCGGGAAGATGCTCCGGTAATCGCCGGAGCGGGCCTGGCGCCGGCCGAACTCCTCGCGCGCGCGGCGCGTGATCTCGCCGTCGGTGAGCGGGGCCGTGCCCCAGGCGGCGCGGCGCGCGCGCTCCTCGGGGGTGGTGACCTGCAGCGCGCCCTCGCCGTCCGTCTCGGTGAACTCCACCCGGACGCCGCCGAGGATCGAGAACTGCCCGAGCCGCAGGTTGCCCATCAGGTAGGCCGCGCGGATCTGCTCCTCGAACTGTTGGTTGCCGGTGAACGCGGTCTGCAGGTCGGTCGCGAGCCGGCGTTGGAAGTGCGTCGGGTTGGCGGCGATGGCCTTGTCGAGGTTGAACGCGCGCCCGTCGGCCTGGAACGCCGGGAGGGGGACGGCCCCGTAGCGTCCGAGTTCGGTGTCGGGGAAGGGGCGGTTCGCGAGGCCGAACTGGGCGAGGTTGTCGTCGTTGCGGCCCGTCGCCGGGTTCGGTCCCATCACGCCGTCCGGGCCCACGTAGACGGTGTTGTAGGGCGTGTTGTCGAGGTTGCGGGTCTGCCGCCGCCAGCGCAGCCCCGTCTTGAGGTAGGCGGGCACCGGCGCGGTGAAGCTCCGGCGGTAGTTCACGGCCGCGCCCTGATACGCGTCCCAGCCGGCCATCCGCGCGCTCGAGTAGAGGTTATCCGTGTAGCTCTCCAGCTTCGTCCAGTCGGCGCCCTCGGTCTGCGTGACGTCCGGGAACAGGCGGTGCTTGCGCCGCAGGGTGAACCCGACGTTGCGCGCAGTGTAGGTGAAGGTGTTGTTGCCCGGATAGTCGGCCTTGGACTGCGAGGCGTAGACGTCGTATTCGAGGTTCCAGCCAGGATGGCGGTGCACGCCGCCCAAGTTGAGCGAGTTGGTCGCGCCGAGCTTGTAGTTCGCGAGCGACGCGATCGCGACCGTGCTGGCCGCGACGCCGCGGACGCGCGTCTCGTCGTCGGTGTAGCCCGGGATGATGCCGCCCGTGCCGGTGAGGGCCCCGCTGGCGTCGCGGGTGGCGATCACCTGGTTGGTCTGCCACGTGACCTGGCTGTTGCTCGTGTGCTCGGTGTGCTTAGCGTACTGCCAGTTCGCGAACAGGCGCGCCTGTTCCGTCAGCTTGTAATCCAGCTTCACCCCCGCGCCGGAGCGGGTGCGGATGTTGTTAAAGTCCTGGATCTGGTACTGGTAGGTGTAGGCGGGTCCGGTGACGTCGTTCGGCAGCTGCTGGTGCGCGAGGTTGGAGACGTCGATGATCGAGCCATGGGGCCGGTAGGCGAGGTTCATGGATACGCCGACGCGGCCGCCGAACACCTCGGAATAGGAGAGCGAGGCGCCGGTGCGCGGGCGGTCCCGGGGGTCGCGCGCGCGCCAGATCGCCCCGATGGAGCCGCGGATGCGCCGCTCTGGGGAACTGTCGAAGGCGCTCTTCGTGACGAGGTTGACGGCGCCGCCGATTGAGTCGCCGTCCATATCGGGCGTCGGGGACTTGGTGACCTCGATGCGTTCGATCGAGTCGGCGCTGACGGTTTGGAACTGGAACTCGCGCGTAGAGCCGGCCGAGCCGGCGTCGGCGAGCCGGTTCCCGTCCTGGGTGATCGTGCTCAGGTTCTGGCTCAGGCCGCGGATGCGGAGGTAGCGGTTGTCGCCGCCGACGGACTCGCCCTCGATGCCGGGGAGGCGGGCGGCGAGGTCGGCCGGGTTGCCCGCGAGGGCGCCGAAGGCGTCCGCGGAGACCACGTTCTTCACCCCGTCGGAGAGGCGTTGGAGCGTGATGGCCTTGGCGTTGCCCTCCCGCTCGCTGCCCACCACGAAGCGGCTCATCCGGTAGATCTCCGCGGTGAGCCCGACGTCGCGCCGGACCGTGCCCGCCGCGCCGAGGGTGGCGGCGGCCTCGGCGGGGGACAGGCCCGTGTAGGTGACGAGGAGGACGGCCTCGCCGGCGGGCAACCCCTCGAGGCGGTAGGCGCCAAGGTTGTCGGTGGTCGTCTCGAGGGTGGAGCCCTTCAGCTGCACGCGGGCGCCCTCGAGGACGGCGCCGGTGGCGGAGTTGGTGACGGTGCCAGTGAGGGTGGCCTGCGCGGCCGCCGGGGAAACGGCGGCGGCGAGGGCGAGCGACAGGACCATAACAAGGCGTGGCGCGGCGATCATTGCTTTGGGGGTGCCCGCGAAAGGGGGCCGGCGGGGCGCGCCGAAAGCCGCATTTTCGCGCGGCGGGGGCAAGCGGATTCCCCCGCCGCGGCGCTCAGACCAGAATGCTGGCGACGCAGGCGGACAGGTAGCAGGCGACCGTGCCGCCGATCATCGCGCGGATGCCGAGCTGCGCGAGGTTGGTGCGCTGCTCGGGGGCGAGCGCGCCGATACCCCCGATCTGGATGCCGATCGAGACGATGTTGGCGAACCCGCACATCGCGTAGGTGAGGATGATGGCGGCGCGCGGATCGCTGAAGGCGCCGGACGCCTTCAGGGTGCCGAGTTGCTGGAAGGCGATGAACTCGTTGAGGACCGTGCGGGTGCCGAGCAGCGCCCCCGATTGGAGGAGGTGCCCGTGGTCGATGCCGATCAGCCAGGCCACCGGCGCGTAAAGCACCCCGAACAGGAACTCGAGGGAGAGGCCGGGGAAGGCGCCGCCCGTCACGCTGCTGACCCAAGCGTTGAGGCCGGGGTACGAGAACCGCGTCTCGCCGAGGAGGAGGGTGCCCGGGGTGCCGAGCCAGCCGAGCATCGCGTTGACCATCGTCACAAGGGCGGTAAAGGCGATGAGCATCGCGCCGACGTTCACCGCGAGCTTGAGTCCCTCGGAGGTTCCCAGGCAGACGGCGTCGACGGCGTTGCAGCCCAGCTTCTCCTTGGAGATCGTCAGCTTGTGTTCCACGGGCTGCGTCTGCGGCACGAGCATCTTCGCGATCATCAGCCCCGCGGGGGCGTTGATGACCGAGGCGGTGATGAGGTGCGTCGCGAACAGCATCTGCTGTTTCGGGTCGTCGCCGCCGAGGAAGGCGATGTAGGCCATCATCACGGCGCCGGCGATGGTCGCCATCCCGCCGACCATAATGGTGAGCAGCTCGGAGCGGGTCATTCCGGAAAGATAGGGCTTCACTAAGAACGGGGCCTCCGTCTGCCCGAGGAAGATGTTCGCCGAGGCGCTGAGGGTTTCGGCGCCCGAGAGGCGGAGCGTCTTGGACATCACCCACGCAAAGGCGTAGACCACGCGTTGCAGGATCCCGAGGTAGTAAAGCAGCGAGGAGAGGGCGGAAAAAAAGATGATCGAGGGAAGGATCATCACCGCGAAGACGACCCCGTGGCGGGACTTGTCCGCGAGGGAGCCGAAGAGCAGGGACACGCCGGCGTTGGTGAACGCCAGCAGGTCGATGAAGCGGGCGCCGACCCATTCGATCGCGGTGCGGGCCGGGCTGAAGTACAGCACCAGCGCGGCGAACGTGAACTGCAGGACGATTGCCATCCCGACCGTGCGCCAGCTGATGGCGCGCCGGTTCTCGCTCAGGAGGTAGATCACCAGGAGCAGCACGGCCATCCCGAAGAGGCCGCGGAGAAGGTTGAGGAGGACGTCCATAGGCGCGTGGGCGGGGTTGGCCGGGAGCTTGCGCCCCGGGGCCGCGCCGGCGAGAACTTCCTGCGATGACCACGCAGGAAAGGCTGGAACGCCACTTCGCCCGGGCGCCGCAGGTCGCGGCCGCGCTCTTCGTTGCGCCCAACGCCACGGTGATCGGCGACGTCGAGCTCGGCGCGCGCGCGAGCGTCTTCTACGGTGCGGTCCTCCGCGGGGATATCGCCAGGATCCGCGTCGGCGCCGGCACCAACCTTCAGGACAACGTGGTGGTGCACCTTGCGGACGACTGTGACGCCCTCATCGGCGACTGGTGTACCGTCGGGCACGGCGCGATCGTGCACGCCTGCACCCTGGAGGAAGAGTGCCTGGTCGGAATGGGCTCGACCCTGCTGGACGGGGCCGTGATCGGCGCGCGGAGCATCGTCGGGGCGAATTCATTGGTGCCCCAGCGCTTCCGCTGCCCGCCCGGCTCGCTGGTGATCGGTTCCCCGGCGCGGGTGGTCCGGGCCCTCAGCACCGCCGAACAGGACGCCCTGCGCGGGTGGGCGGAGAAGTATCTCGTCGTCGCCGCCGCGCACGCCACTCGATTCAGCGGGCGGACCCCGGGTAGGCCGGCAGGTCCAGCGTAAGGAAGGTGAGGCCGGGTGTGCGCGCCCTAGAAGTTGGCAGCGGACGCCACGGGAGGTGCTCCCGCGGCGGAAAGAACTCGTCCCCGGGGTGCGCTGACTCAACCAGAGTGAGGTGTAGGCGGAGATGCCGCCGGCCGGCTAGCGCTACGGCTTCGGCGTGAAGCCGGGGTCCCCCGCTGACGAAGATTTCCCCGGGCAGTTGTTCGGCTAATGCGATGGCCGAGTGTAAAGGTTACCCTTAGCACCGGGGCACGCAGCGGGAGGCCCAAAGCGGAAATCACGATCGGCTTCCGGCCGTGTCGATCCACGGACTTCCACGCTTCATGAGTAAGCCGGCCGAGGATGCACGGCGCGCCCGCGGTGAGTGCGTCCAAGCGGGCGAGGTCCTCCGGATGCCGCCAAGGCAGCGCACCCTCCCTCCCTTGCCGTCCAACGGGGTGGTGGCGGCCAGAAGGTGGAGAATCCGCTGCACGGTCGAGCAGGGTGTACTTGCGCGCGCGGCGCGGCGATCCGCGCAAAGGGCCATCGGATTCCCGGGTGGGATCAAGATTGGGGAGACGCGTGTCGCACTGACCTCGCCCTCTGCCGCGGCTGCTGCAGCCGCGGTGCGCGGGTGCTTCGAGAGCGGAGCACCGGGCTCTTCGCCGACCTCCCGGATGCTTAATATCGCGCACGCGGGGGCTTGCCCCCGCGAAGCGGCCGTCATCGTCTTCAACGATGCATCCTTTCCGCATCCTAATGCTACTTGGCCTGCTCGCGGTTTGCCGGTCGGATGCAGCCCCGCTCAAGGTGGGGGCGCACCGCTCGGAGTTCTCGCAGGAGGGGGAGGTCATCGAGGTGTTCACCTACCGGCCGCCGACCTACCGCGACGGGCCGCTGTTCGTCATCTTCCACGGGGCCGCCCGTAACGCCGAGGATTACCGCAATTTCGCGATCACCCTCGCGGAGCGCTTCCGGGCGCTGGTGGTGGCGCCGCGCTTCGACAAGGAGCGCTTCCCACCGGAGCGCTACCAGCGGGGCGGGTTGGTGAACCAAGAGGGCAAGGTGCAGCCACCGGAACGCTGGACGTACGTGGCGGTGCCGCAGCTGGTCGCGCGCATCCGCGCCGACGAGGGCCGGCCGCAGCTGCCCTACTACCTGATCGGCCACTCGGCGGGCGGTCAGTTCCTTGTGCGGCTGGCGGCCTTCCTGCCGACGGAGGCGGCCCGGATCGTTGCAGCCAACCCCGGTTCGCTCCTCTTCCCGACCCGCGAGCGGGATTTCGGATATGGTTTCGGGGCGTTGCCGCCGGAACTGGGTTCCGACGACGTCGTGCGTCGCTACCTGGCGGCCCCGCTCACGCTTTACCTCGGGACCGGGGACACCCTGGTGGAATCCAACCTCGACCAAAGCCCGGCGGCGATGCTGCAGGGCGGGAACCGGCTGGAACGGGGACGGGCCTGCTTCGCGTTCGCCGCTGAGCTGGCGCGGAGCCGGGGCTGGACCTTCGGCTGGCGCAAGGTCGAGACCCCCGGGATCGGGCACGACGCGGCGGAAATATTCGCCGCGCCGGAGGTGGCCGACGCGATTTTCGGCCGCTGAAACCGGCCGAGTTTACCGCGGCGCCCCGGGTCAGGCCGCGGGGACCAGCCGGATGCTCTCGATGGCGATGCGCTCGGCCGGGGTGCTCTTCTCGCCCCCGCCCCCGCCGAATCCCGTCGGCACGGTGGCGAGACGCTCGAGGACGTCGTCGCCTTTCACCACCGAGCCGAAGGCGGTGTACTGGCGGTCCAAGAAGCGCGCGTCGCCGTGGCAGATAAAAAACTGGCAGCCCGCGGAGTCGGGGTGCTGGGAACGGGCCATCGAGATGACGCCGCGGACGTGCGGCTTTGCGTTGAACTCGGCCTTGATGGTGTAGCCGGGCCCACCGGTGCCAGGCATCCCGCGGGCCCCTTCCTTCGTGTGCGGGCAGCCGCCCTGGACCATGAAGCCCTTGATGATGCGGTGGAAGGCAGTGCCGTCGTAGAAGCCCTCGCGGGCGAGCTTCTTAAAGTTCTCCACGGTCTTCGGGGCGACATCGGACCAGAAAGCGAGGGTGATCTCCCCGTAGCTCGTCTTTAAGATGGCGTGTTCTTCAGCGGGTGCAGTGTTGCTCATTGAGGCCGGGAGCCAAGGCGACGCCGCGCGCGGCGCAAGGGGTTTCTGCCGCGGGTGCCCAGCGCTTACTCCGGGAACGCGGCGTCGATACGCTCGCAGAAATGATGGATCAGGAAGAGGTGCGCCTCCTGCGCGGCGGCGCCGCTTTCCCCGGGCACGATCAGCTCGCAGTCCGCCACGCCGCGGGCGCGGCCGCCGCCCCGTCCGAGGAGCGCGAGGCTCCGCAGCCCGCCGCGGCGGGCCTCCGCGAGGGCCGCGAGCAAATTCGGGGAATTGCCGCTGGAACTGAGAACGACCAGCAGGTCGCCTGGCCGGCCCAGACCGGCTACCTGCCGGGCGAATACCTCTTCAAATCCAAAATCGTTGCCCACGCACGTGAGCAGCGAGCCGTCCGCTGAGAGTGCGAGCGCGGGGAGCGCCCGCCTGTTGCGCTGGTAGCGTCCGGTGAGTTCCGTCGCGAAGTGCCCTGCCTCGGCCGCGCTGCCGCCGTTCCCGGCGACCAGCAGCTTGCCGCCGCCCCGCAAAGTCTCGAGGATCAGATCGCCGGCGCCGGTGATGGCGGGCTCAAGCGGCGCCAGCGCCTCGAAGGTGCGCAGGGTGGTAGCGAGGGAAGTCGGGAACGGGATCACGAGCGGCAGCCTGGAGGGAAATGGCCCGCTGGAAAAGGCCCGTTTTACGGAGGCGTGGCTTGCCGGGCCCGCCCCGGCCCAGCTATGTCCCCGGGATGCGTCTGCGCCAAATCACCCTCCGGCACTTCCGCAATGTCGCGGATGCCACGGTAGAGTTCGCGGGACGGCAGTCGTTTTTGCTCGGTCCCAACGCGCAGGGTAAGACCAATCTGCTGGAGGCGGTCGGCTTCCTCACCGCGCTCCGCTCCTTCCGCACCAGCGATGTTAGGCTGTTGGTGGCCCGGGGGCAGCCCGCCGCCAGCCTCGCGTTCGTCCTCGAGCATGAGCGGCAGGGGGAAACAAAGGTGCGCATCATCCTCCGCCCCGAGGGCCGCGAGCTCCTGTGCGACGGGGAGAAGATCACGCGGGTGGCGGATTACCTGGGGCGCTTCCCCACCGTGGTATTCTCGGCCCAGGACCTGCAGCTGCTGCGCGGCGCTCCGGCGCTGCGACGGCGCTGGCTCGACCTCACCCTTGCGGCGACGGACAGCGGTTACCTCGCCTCGCTGCAGGCCTTTGTCCGGGCGGTGGCGGCCCGCAATGCGCTGCTTAAGTCCGGCCGCGCGGCAGTCGGGGAACTGGACGCCTTCGAGGCGGCGCTCGCCCCCGCGGCCGCGGATCTGGTCCGGCGACGCGTCGCCGGGGTGGCGGCGCTGGCGGTGCCCTGCGGCGCGGCCTACGGGCGGGTCGGGGGCGGGGAGGAGACGGCTGAGCTGACCTACCGGCCCGACTGGGCGGAGACCGATGTGGAGGCCTGGCGGCGGCGCCTCGGTGAGGGACGGGCGCGCGATCTGGCGTTCCGGGCCACGATGACCGGACCGCACCGGGACGACCTCGAGCTACGGGTCGGGGGCGGCGTCGCGCGGGATTTCGCCTCGGAGGGCCAGCAGCGGTCGGCGGTGCTGGCGCTGCGCCTCGCCCAGGCGGTCTGGTTCCGGGAGCGGAGCGGGGTCGCGCCCATCATCCTCGCGGACGATGTGCTGGGGGAGCTAGATCCCGGGCGCCGCGCCCGCTTCTGGTCGGCCCTGCCAAAGGAAAGCCAGGTGATCGCCACGGGCACTCAATTGCCCGGGGCGGGCGGGGGCGGGGATGGTGTCCGTTGGCAGGTGCTGACAGTCCGCGCCGGCGGCTTCAGCTTGGGGGAGGTTGCCGGGTGAATCTGGAAACTTGGGACTGGGTGATCGCGGTCGCGGCCGCGCTGATCGTGGGGGTGGCGAAGGCGGGCATCGGCGGCCTAGGCCTGCTCGCGGCGGTGCTGTTCATGCAGGTCCTACCGGCGAAGACGGCCTCTGGCGCCCTGCTGCCGTTGCTGTGCCTCGGGGATCTGGTCGGCGCCGCGCTCTACCGTCGGCACGCGGATTGGGGCCATCTTGGCCGCCTCTTCCCGTGGACGGCGGTCGGCGTGGTGGCGGGTTACTTCCTGCTGGAGCGCCTGACGGACCTGGAGGCCCAGCGACTCGTGGGCGGCATCGTGCTGGGGATGGTGGCGCTGCACCTCAGTCGGCGGCGGCGTGAATGCGCGGAGGAATCTTTCGGGGTGTGGTTCGCTGCGGCGGTGGGAATTCTGGCCGGAATCACGACGCTGGTGGCCAACGCGGCTGGGCCCCTGATGTCCGTCTATTTCTTGGCGATGCGCCTGCCGAAACTCGACTTTGTGGGCACGGCGGCCGTCTTCTTCCTCGTGCTTAATCTGTTCAAGCTGCCCTTTATGGGCGAGCTCGGCCTGATCACTCAGGAGAGCCTAAGGATGAACCTGCTGCTGGCACCCGCGGTGCTGGCCGGGGCCTGGGGCGGGCGAGCCATCGTCGCGCGGATTAATCAGCGCGCGTTCGAGAATGCCGCCCTCGCCCTCAGCGTGCTCGCGGCCCTCCGGCTGCTGACCTGAATATCCTGCCAAGGACCAAACCCGCCCCGCCGATGCCCAGAATGAACCCCCGCCAACTTTGGGCGGCCAAGCTCGCAGGCCGACCGCTGCCCGCCACGCAGCGGCCGGCTGCCCTCCTCTCCGGCGCCGTCGCGCCGCCGCGCCAGCCGTTCACGGGTCGGATTTTGGGCATCGATCCCTCGCTGCGCGGCACTGGCCTTGCACTCTTGGAGCTGGCACCCGGACGTCCGCCACTGCTCCTGCGCTGCCGCACCGTGACCGTGCCCGCGCGCCAGCCGCTCGCCTTTGCGTTGGGGGAGATCCATCGGCACGTGAGCGAGTTCCTCGAGGGCGCCGGCGTGCGCCACGTCGCGCTCGAGCAGACGATCTACGTGCAGAACTTCCAGACCGCGCAGATCCTAGGCGCGGCCCGGGGCTCCGCGATCGCCGCGGCCGCGATCCGGGACCTTCCCGTTTTCGAGTACGCCCCGCTGCGGGTCAAACAAGCGGTCGTGGGCGCCGGTCGCGCTAGCAAAAAGCAGATGGCGCGAACGGTGATGGCCATCCTCGGCCACGGGCGCGCACTGGCCTTCGACGAGGCCGACGCGGCCGGGGTGGCCCTCTGCCACGCGTTCACGTGGCGCGGCTGAGCCGCTCTTGGCCGAGCACGGACGGGATCGTCTCGCCTGGTTTCGCCGTGCGTTCGGGCTTGACGAGGTGACGGGAGGCGCGGTCGGTCCGGGGGTGACGTGGGTTGAAGCCACAGCTGAGGCGACCTACGCAGTGCCGTGCTCCAGCCAACGACGAACGCGGCCCGCAAGGAATCCGATATAAGCGGGATGATCGTTCATGCAGGGAATCTGGGTGAAGGATTCTCCCCCCGCCTCGAGGAAGGTCTCCCTTCCCTCGCCGCTAATCTCCTCGATCGTCTCGAGGCAGTCTGCGACGAACGCGGGGCAGAGGATCAGAAGCCGCTTCCGTCCCTCCTTGGGAAGCCGCTCCAGCGCGTGGTCGGTGAAAGGCGAGAGCCATGGCTCCCCGGCCAGCCGCGATTGGAACGAGACGCTGTGGCGTTCCGGCGCGAGCTTTGCCCGGGCGGCGAGCGCCCGCGTCGTGGCAAGGCACTGCGCTTTGTAGCAGGTGGCGTGCAGCGGCGAGCAGGTCGCGCAACACTCCGGCACCACGGTGCAGTGCGCCTTGGAGGAATCACCCTTGCGCAGGTGCCGCACCGGGATCCCGTGATAACTGAAGAGCACGAAGTCGTGGGGCTGCGCCAGATACGGGGCCGAAACGGTGTGCAGCGCCTCGATGTAGTCGGCGTCCTGGTAGAACGGCTGCACGCACGCGACCCGGATGCCCGGGGCGAGCCGCGCGGCCTCCGCGTACACCTTGACCACGACCGTCTCCCAGGACGACATCGCGTAATGCGGGTACTGCGGAAACAGCAGCACCTCGGTCACCCCATCCGCTGCCATCCGGGCGATCACGTCGCCGATGGCTGGCCGGCCGTAGCGCATCGCGAGGTACACTGGCGTGTCCGCCCCGAGGTCAGCCGCCAGCTTCTCCTGCACCTTCCGCGAAGTCAGGATCAGCGGCGAGCCCTCGGGCGTCCAGATCTCCTCGTAGGCGTGCGCGGACTTCTTCGGCCGCGTCCGCAGGATGATACCCTCCAGCAGCAGCCAGCGCAGCGGGGCCGGCAGATCGAGCACGCGCTCGTCGCCCAGGAACTCGCGCAGATAGCGGCGGACGTCCGGCACGGATGTGGATTCGGGGGATCCGAGGTTGACCAGCAGAACGGCGCGTTTGGGCATTGCGGTGGCAGGGAGAAAAACGTGGAGGCCCCCGCGGTGCAAGGCGGCGATGGAGAATTGCCTTTGACCACCACCGTCCGTGCGCCACGGTCCCGGCTGCATTCCGTATGTCCTCCTCCCGTCCCCCCGTGCTGCTGGTCATCCGCGATGGCTGGGGCCGCAACCCCGACTGTGCTCAGGACGCTTCAAACGCCGTGGCCCTCGCGCGCAAGCCCTGCGATGACCTGCTGCGGTCGCGCTACCCTCACGCCCTTCTGCGGGCCTCGGGCCGGGACGTCGGGCTGCCCGACGGCGTGATGGGCAACAGCGAGGTCGGCCATGAGAACATCGGCGCCGGCCGGATCGTCGACCAGGAGCTGGTCCGACTCAACCAGCTCTTCGAGGAGGGCCTGCTGGCCGGCAAACCCGCGTGGCGCGAAGCGATTGGTCGGGTCCGGGGCAGCTCCACCTCGCGGCTGCACCTGATGGGTATCGTCAGCGACGCTGGAGTGCACGGGATGCTAGAGCACCTCTACGGCATCCTCGCCCAAGCCAAGGCGGACGGGCTGCGGCCGGAGCAGGTGCTGATCCACGCGTTCACCGACGGGCGGGACACGCCCCCGATGAGCGGACTGGGCTACATCCGCCAAGTGGCGGCCCGCTGCCGCAAAATGGGCATCGGCGCGATCGCGACCGTGTGCGGGCGCTTCTGGGCCATGGATCGAGACCACCGCTGGGAGCGCGTGCGGCAGGCCTACGAGGTCCTTACCGGCCGCGTGGTCCGCGCCACCGCGCCAAGCGCGGAGGACGCGGTGCATGCTTACTATGGCGCCCCGTTGAGCGAGACGCAAAAAGGCGACGAGTTTGTCCCCGCGACCGCGATCCTTGGGGCGGATGGGGCCCCACGCGGCTTCGTCCGAGATGGCGACGCGGTCGTGTTCTACAACTACCGGGGCGATCGTCCGCGCGAGATCACGCGCGCATTCGTGCAGCCGGATTTCTCGGCCTTTGACCGGGGCCCGTTGCTCGACCTGCATTTCGCGACGATGACCGAGTACGAGAAGGGACTCCCGGTGCAGGTCATCTCGGGCAAGCCGCCTCCCCTGCGCAATATCCTCGGCGAGGTCGTCAGCCGCGCGGGCATCGCCCAGTTCCGCTGCGCGGAGACGGAGAAGAACCCGCACGTCACCTTCTTCTTCAATAATTACCGGGGCGATCCTTTCCCCGGCGAGGAGCGCGCCTGCCCCGCCAGCCCCAAGGTCGCCACCTACGACCTGCAGCCGGAGATGGCGGCGGGGGAGGTCACGCGGCTCGCCCGCGAGGCGATCCTCGGCGGCCGGCACGGGCTCATCGTGGTCAATTACGCCAACCCGGATATGGTCGGACACACGGGCTCCCTGCCCGCGACGATCCGCGCCGTCGAGGCAACGGACGCCGGGGTGGGGGAACTCCTCGCCGCGCTCGCGACGCGCGGGGGCAAGGCGATGGTGGTCGCCGACCACGGCAACGCGGAGCAGATGTGGGATCCGTCGGTCAACGGACCGCACACCGCGCACACGCTGAACCTGGTCGAAGCATTCGTCGTGGGCGGCGAGTTCGCGGCGGGCCGGACGCGGCTGCTGGAGGGCGGCCGTCTGGCGGACATCGCGCCCACCGTGCTCGCGCTGCTGGGACTGCCTCAGCCGCCGGAGATGACCGGGCGCAACTTGATCCTCGGGTGAGCGGGCCCCGACCGCGGGCGCCGCTCAGTAGGTTCCCTTGATGCCGAACGTCCAGTTGGTGCCGTTCACCTTGTAGAATTGCACCACTGGGGCGATGGCGCCGTCCTGTTCCATTTTTCGGTAGGGCTCGGTGAACAGGTTGCGGGCCGAGAAGAAGAGACTGTGGCGGGGCGTAAGCCGGTAGCCGCCGCCGAGGTCGACGTGCGCGGTACCGGTACAAGCGCGGGTTGCCGGTCACAGTGGTCGGGTAGTTGTCCCGCCAGGTCGCGGAGGCGTACACGTTGAAGCAGCGGTGGGCGTAGCTGGAGCCGCCGTTGACCGAGTGGGGATCAGATTCGCGCAGCGCAGGCTCGCGTAGCTACGGGTGCAACTGGTGCGCACCCTTAGCCCGCGCCACGCGCCTCGCAGGAACGAGAGGCTCTGCGAGTACTCCAGCTCCATCCCGCGGACCGTGACGCGGTTCGCGCTAGGGGTGACGATGAACTCGTGGTTAAAGAGGTCGAAATCCCCCTAGTACCCGAACTCCGCCGCGGTCAGGCGGCTGTTGATGAAGAGGTCCCTCAAGTTGTTCTGGTAGACGTTCGCCGCGAGCATGCCGACAGGTTCGAAGTAGGAGGCCAATCGCGCCGCGAGGTTGCGTGAGGTTTCCGGCTGTAGCCCGGTGTTGGGCGCGCCGACGGGGAGGTTGTCATCGTTGATCACCCACAAGCCGGCGACGTCGCGGAAGGCCGGGCGGCCGAGGTTTGAGCTGAAGCCGAGCTGCGCGTCGAGGTTGGTCCCGGCCTTAAACTTGAGGGAGGCGCTGGGGAACAGGTTGTCGTAAGCGCCCCTGCGGCGGGTCTTCGGCTGCCTGAAGAACTGGTGCTTGAGCCCGTCGATGGTGGTCGCGCGGCCCTTGGTCTCGGCGAAGCCCGCCGCGGCCAGCTCGCGGACCGAGCGGGGGTTGAGATCGAGGAAGTCCGCGCGCGTCTCCTCGCGCCGCAGCCTTGAGGTTGAAGACCGTCACGGGCAGCACCTTCTACTGATCGAGCCGCTTGAAATAGGGGCCCGTCACGGTGGACGCCTCCAGCCTGACGGGGCCATCTGCGGCTTCGCGGCCGGGGCGGCAGGCGCGGCCTGAGCCGGCAGATGCGGGGCGATCGAGAGCGCAGCGAGCGTGAGCTTCAGGAAGGGCAGCTTCATGGGTCGGAGACGAGACAGGTGCGCCGGAAGTGGCGAAGGCCTAGCGGATGGATTTCGCTGCAAATGTCATCCGTCGTGGGCTGAGTATTGTGCTCACTGGCGGCCGCAACAGAGTTTGCTGGTTGGAGGTCGCCGCGCCTGGCCTGCACCACCTGACCGCCGTGACCGCGAATGCGCGGGTTACTTACCAGCGAACCACGGAGGTGGCGAGGAAGAGGAAGATCGCCCCCGCGCCCACCAGCCACAGCATCAGATCGGCCACCCAACGCAGCCACGCGCCGAACGGGATGCCTGCGATCGCGAGGACGCCCATCGTCACGCCGCTCGTCGGGATCACGAAGTTGCAGAGCCCGTCGCCCAGCTGGAAAGCGATCACCGCCGCTTGGCGCGGGATGCCCAGCAGGTCCGCGAGGGGCGCCATAATCGGCATCGTGAGCGCCGCTTGGCCGCTGCCGCTCGGCACTAGGAAGTTGATCCCGAACTGCACCGCGAACATCCCCTGAGCGGAAACCGCCGGCGGCAGGCTGCCGAGGCCAGAACTCGCGTGGTGGAGTAGGGTGTCGATGACGCGTCCTTCCTGGAGCACGACGAGCACCGCTTTGCTCAGGGCCACAAAAAGGGCGGGCATCACCATCGCGCGCGCGCCGTCGCCGAAGGCTCCCGCCGCCCGGTGCGGGCGGATTCGTCCGATCAAGGCGGCACCAGCCGCGAGCCCGAGGAACAAACCGGCCAACTCGTCGATGTACCAGTCCCACCGCGCCACCCCCATCACCAACGTCACGATCCCGAGCGCAAACAGCGCGAGCACGGCCCGCCGCGCTCCGTCCAGCGCTGGCGGCTCCGCGCCCGGGTCCGGTGCGTTCCAAGTGCCCGCGTCCCGCGCCGCCTCGAGGCGGGAGATGTGGCGCAGCACGAACCCGATGGCGATCGCGGTGAGGACGGCCCACATCGCGAGCCGGAACACCCAGCCACTGAACAACGGCAGTCCGCTAATCCCCTGCGCGATGCCGACCGTGAACGGGTTGAATGCCGCGGCCGCGAACCCAACGCCGGCGCCGATGAAGGGAATTGCTACCCCGGTCAGTGGATCCCAGCCCATTCGCCGCGCCAGCCCAAGCGTGAGCAGGACGAACACAAGAACCTCCTCGCTCATTCCGAAGGTGTTCCCGCCGATCGAGAAGGCGAGCATGAGTGCGGCAACCAGCCAGCGCCGCCGGGCAGGATGCTGGACCGCACGCCGGGCCAGCGCTCCGATGCCCGCCGCGACGGCGCCGGTGGTCTCGACCACGCCAAACGCCCCGCCGATCAGCAGCACAAAGGCGATGATCCGCGCCGTGTCCCGGTCGGCGAACCCCGCCACCGGGGCGGTAAACAGTCGGTGCCACGGGGCCGGGGCTGCCGCGACCTCCTGATAGGAGCCTGCGACCACGACCTGCCGGCCATTCGAGCGCTCCCGCTTAAATTCTCCTGCGGGCACCAGCCAAGTCAGCGCCACGGCCAGCGCCAGGACGAAGAAGAGTACCAGCAGCGCGTCAGGCGGGCGGCGTTCAGCGGGGTTCATCGGGTGAAGCGGGAGCGAAAGCCGGCGCGCGCCCGACCCCAAGGCTAATCTGGATGGGTTGACCTGCCGAAAGCGCGCTGCGAAGCCCGACCAGCTGCCTAGGCGCGAAGCCCTCACCCACGCCCGGATTGCGCTTGTAACGGGTCCTCCCCCGGCGAGCACGTCGCCAGCAACTATCCGCAGGCGCCGGTCTTCCGATTCTCGGCAACGCCCGACGTCTCGCTCGCGGTCTCCACCCGCAAGTCTGACGTGGCCTTCTGGCCGCGAGAAGCGGTGCGCGAGATCTTTGCCACCACGCCGAACCTCGCGATCCTCGTGCCGGGGGCTCATCGCAGCGCGGTGACCGGGAAGGTCATCGCCCTGCAGCCCTCCCGCGCGGACGTCCGGCTTGAGCTGGCCCAGGCGGAGCGCGGCGGGCGGCTTGAGCTGGTCTGCTCCGCCCGCGACGAATTTAGCGGCGTGCTGGCCCTGGAGATCGGGGCGGATACCTCGCCAGCCCGCTGCTCCGCAGCCGCGCGGAAGAGGTCAGGGACTCGCGTGAAGGGGATCGTAACGTCAACACGTCGCCCGCCTGGGCTACCCGCTGACCGCGGCGCGAGCGGCGAAAAAAGGCGCCGGACGGTCTCCAGGGGCGAGAA
>Ga0194129_10002703_pt1 | contig 26118 bp, 23 predicted proteins | sample TA2KigCa35mmetaG_FD_150862 | JGI IMG/M metagenome (GOLD analysis project Ga0194129, IMG submission 150862) | Freshwater microbial communities from Lake Tanganyika, Tanzania - TA2015038 Kigoma Deep Cast 35m | ecosystem: Environmental > Aquatic > Freshwater > Lake | place: Tanzania: Lake...
TTCTCCACAAAGGGTATATTATACACTTTAAACAATTTTTTTGGTATAAAAACTTATTAAAAATGTCCGCAACCTAGGGGCAAAATTTGGCTATCCCATCGCTACTAGCACTAAACAGGGTAGAGGTCTCTTCATCAGACTTAGAGATAATCTCCAAAAGAGTTTTCTCGCCAATTTGCTGCAATCTTTGTTTTAGACTCTTTCCCGGGTGCGGATCATAGTAAAACCGATTAGTATCAATAACATAGGAGCGGTCACTTGTGAGTTGCTCCAAAGAAACAGCTGCTCGCTCCATAGGTTTTTTTCCTTGGAAGTAGATATTGGAGAGGTAGATGAAGTCTAATGGTCCAAGTTTTTTTACTCTAGATACCCAACTATCAAGAGCTAAAGAATCATTAAAGTTCACACAAGAAAAAAAGATATTCCCCTTTTGAGCCATCCGTTGCATTTTTTCGAAACGGTACCGATCTGAAAGCCATGAGCTTGAGACAAACCCTGTTTTCGGCATCGTTTCTTGAAGACTAAAATCCTCCAGAGAACGACGAAAGGCGTCAACGTAACTTTTCGCTATAAGGTCGCTATCTTCAAGCCCCTCGAAATAGAAGCGATACTCACTTGATAGGGTGGCCATAACAAAATTTTGCATCGCCTCTTTTGAGGGGCAAATCTTTAGAAAAGAGAGCATCCTTTTCATAAAATGCTCTACTTTTTGTGAACAGTCCAAAAGAGCTAAGTATTGTAATTGTGTATCTCCCCCATCCGGGCGAACTGCAGCCACATCCCACGAAAAAAAGCCCGAAACTCCTAAACTTAATGCCCCTTCAGTTGGCAGTAGAGCCATCTTCTCAATTGTAGTTAAAGAGCCCTCTTCATTTGTCAGTGGATACAAACAATAGTTGGGATTTGTTTTTGATGGGCTAAATTGGTTGAAGCTTTCGAGGCACTCACTAAGAGATGGGGTCATAATAGAGAAAGAAAAAGATTTTGTTTGTTCGAAAATAGGACAATTTTAGACCCTTCTTCCCTTAATCGGTAGATTTATTTATCTCTTTGAGAAAATAACAGTCAAAAAAATATTTTCTAGCTCTCTTCTTTTCAATAAAGGGGTTTTGTCTATCATGAGAAAAAAAAGAGGTGATATGAGGACATCAAAACTTCCTGTTTATGCATTTTTTTTCATGCTGACCGCTTTTGCGGCTTTTTTAGGTTCCATGTTTGGTGTAGACTCAAGTAACGAATGGTACGAAAATCTTTATAAACCTGCGATCGTGCCACCCGAGATCGTTTTTGCGACCGTTTGGCCCATACTCTATATTCTCATAGCCCTTTCAGGTGCTCGAATTTATTTATCAAAAGGGAAAAATAGAAGCACTGCTATGAATCTTTGGGGTGCCCAACTGATTGCCAACGCACTTTTTTCCCCCCTTTTCTTTGGGTTAAAAAGCCCTATTTTGGGTTTTATAGACACCCTCATTCTTTTTGTTTTATTAGCGCTTTTGCTCTTAAAAACCTTCGATTTAGATAGAAGAAGCTTCTATTTTTTAACTCCCTATTTTCTTTGGGCGGGATTTGCGATGACTATGGCGTTTCTCATCATGATTCATCCATTTAGCTAAAAAAATTAAAACCCTCCTTTTGGGAGGGTTTTGTTTAGTTGGAAGAAGGGGAGGTAAAGGTATAGGTGCTAGTGCGCAAGGGGAGCCATTTTTTGGATGCCTCGTCGTAGTAGGTTTGTACTGCATCGTAGCCCTTCTTCGTTGGAGAAATTACCACCTTGGATTTAATCATCTTGCCTACAGCATTGGACATGCCATCAATTTCTTGAATAGAGGTCCCATCTTTTTGCATGGTAACATTTCCCATACCGTAGGAGCCCTGAGACCCTAGCATAAAGACTTTTTGTTGGCCATTAAAGTCTTTGAAAAAGGTGGTCTCGTAGGTAGCCGTTTTTCTAAAAGACTGGTTGTTGTTATCCGTATAAACAAAAGTGGTGTTTGTCACCCATTTTTGGCCAAAAGTTTCATTACGCACTTTTCTTGTTCCCGTTTCAGTTATACCGTTTGGATAACGGGGGGTAGCGACTGTTTGGGATTGGACTTGATAAACGCCCTCTTTCATAGGATAGTTTGCGTTATCTGCAAGTTTTGGGTCTTCCGCTACAAGAAAAGAAAAAAATAAAAAAGTTCCTATCATTATTTCTTCCAATTTATATAAGTGGAAATTAGTGATTTGGTTCTTTTTTTGTCAAAGCGTTTAAAAAATATGTTTGATGTATACTGAAAAAAATTTAGAAGGATGTATGCACTGTTTAATTAAAACAACCTGGCTTGATACAAACTTAGAAACAGCTTGGGAATTTTTTAGCTCACCCGATAATCTAGCTGTGATCACTCCAAAAAATCTTGATTTTCATATTTTAGATCGCTCTTTAAGCAAAGAGATGTTTGCCGGGCAAATTATTGAATACACTGTCCGCCCTTTTCCTTTTTTTAAAGTCCACTGGGTAACCGAAATCTCCCATGTAGAGCATCTCAAAATGTTTGTAGATGAGCAAAGATTTGGCCCCTACGCCTTTTGGCACCACAAACACTTTTTTACCCAGGAGGCTGGCCGAGTGAAAATGGTCGATATCGTCCACTATAAACTCCCTTTTGGTTTTCTTGGTAGACTGATTGAGCCCTTTGTTGTAAGGCCTCGCTTAGAGGAGATATTTGCGTATAGAGAAAAAACGATTCAAAAGCTTTTTCATTGATTTTTCAGAGCGGTGCTTTTTGAGTTTTTTCTATAAAAAAACTAAAAGCTTTTTGGAGTTTTGAAAGAACTTTGAAATCTTGGACATTTTTCTCGACATTTTGAACTTGTCTTACGGGAAGTAATTCTCTTGTCGTGGAGGTTAAAAAAATCTCATCTGCCTCAAGGACCTCTTTGACATCAATAGCCCGCTCTTCAACTGAAATATTCAGATCATGAGCTAAATCTAAACAAATTTGGCGGGTTATACCTAAAAGAATTCCCTCTTGAGGTGTTATAAGGGTGTTGTTTTTTACGATAAAAAGGTTTGCTGTAGAGGCCTCAAGCACCTCATTTTTTTCATTTACATACAAAATATCGTCTACAGCTAACCCCCTTTTTTGGGCATTTTGCATTCCCAATGAGGCCGATAGATAGTTCAAAGATTTGATTTGAGGGTATTGACGAACATGGTGCGTGAAATCCACAAAGATTCCCCCTAATCTTTTTTCAGGTGAAAGCTGCGGTAGGGGGAGGGCTACAGTGTAGAGCTCTATATTTGACGGTAGAAAACCCTGCAATTGCACTCCTCCTGTAACAATAAGTTTGATGGCAACATCCTCTTGACACTCCTCTAGAACCGATTCGACTATTTTCTCAATTTCTGGTAAACTATAGGGAATAGTGATCCCGATCGTTCCACAGGAAAATTCTAATCTTCTAAAGTGTTCTAAAAGACAAAAAGGGATTTTATTGTAAGTGCGTAAAAAATCGAATACTGCAACACCACGCGAAAATCCGATATCGTGAAGGGAAATAAAAGCACCCTCAATACGCTCAAGACCTTTATAAATGGGTAAGGACATAAATCTCGATTTTCAAACCGTGATGGTTTTTTTTCAAGAAAAATAGGTTCTAGATAGGTTTTAAAAAAATATTTTGAAAAGTTGTTGCACAAAAAATCGTTCTCTTAATATGGAAAGAGCTATAGACGAACTATAGAGGGCATTTATGGCACTAAAACAAACTGCAACGCACATGATGGAGCTTTTAGAGAAGGTTTATGAGGATCTTGTAAAAGCTGTAGAAAAAGAGAACAAAGCTGCTGCACAACGCGTCAGAACAGGTTCAATAAGACTAGAGAAGGTAGCAAAACTTTTCAGAAAAGAATCTGTAAAAGAGATGCCAAAAAAGAAAAGAGCGACAAAAGCTAAGGCAAAAAAACCTGCTGCTAAGGGAAAGAAAAAATAATCTTTTCCCATCTTCTTTTTTTTAAATTGAACCCGAAAAGAGATTTTCGGGTTTTTTATTCCCTTTTTTTGCTAAAATTTTTCTCCTATGGAACAGTGCGTTATTGAAAAATGGACCGAAAAAGGGCATGGAAGAGCCTTTCAACAGGGTAAGGCTATCGATATCAAGGGGGCTTTTGTAGGGGAGACTGTCCAAGTCGATCTAAAGAAAGGGAAAAGGGGGGGTAAAAAAGGGATTTTAAAATCTATTTTGAACCCCTCAGTGGAAAGGGTCTTAAAGAAATGTTCCCACACCCTTATTTGTGGAGGGTGCAATCTTCATGGGTTGAGCTACGATTCCCAAGTGCAAATGAAACAAAAAAATGTAGAGAAACTCTTTTCTCAACCTGTACAGCCCATTCTTACTGCCCAAGAGCCTTTCTATTATCGCAATAAAATGGAGTTCTCTTTTTCCCAGGACAAGGATAAAAAAAAATATCTTGGCCTTGTAGAAGAGGAATCTAGGGGGAAAGTTTTTGAACAAAAAGACTGTGCTCTTTGCCCAGAGTGGATGATTACTACCTTAAAATCTGTGTTTGACCACTGGTGCGGCACCTCACTAGATGCGTATTACCTCCATACAAATACAGGTTCTTTGAGAACTTTGACATGTCGTGTAGGTGTGAATACCGCCGACCGAATGGTGATTTTGGGTTTATCTGGAAACCCCATGTTTGCTTTAAGCTTTGAGGAGCTTGAGGGGTTTAAAGAGGCAATTTTAAACGCAAACAAGGGCTGTAAAAATTTAAGCGTTTTTGTAGTGTTGACCCATGTAGAAAAAGGTGTTCCTACCTATACCTCAGAAATGCATCTGTTTGGAAAGGACCATATCTCTGAAGTTTTATGTGGTAAAACTTTTTATATCTCACCCCAAAGTTTTTTTCAACCAAACCCCAAGCAGGCTGAGCTTTTATACAAAACAGCTTTTGATCTTCTGCAACCTAAGCCTTCAGATTCTGTTTTAGATCTTTATTGCGGTGTGGGCTCGATTGGGATATGCCTCAAAGAGCGCGTCCATAAAGTAGTGGGCATAGAGCTCAATCGCTACGCCGTTTGTGATGCCAAACGCAATATTTCTATAAATAATCTGGAAAATGTTGAGGTTACTGTAGGCGATGTCAAAGATAGCCTAGCCCAACACAAAGATACCCCTTTTGATATTATCATTTTAGATCCCCCGAGGGCCGGACTTGATGAGCAAGTAATAAGAACTCTTCAACAAATGCGTGTGGAAAAAATTCTTTATATATCTTGTAATCCAAAGAGTTTGTCTCGAGACCTTGTTTTTTTAGAAAACTGTGGTTATGCAGTAGAGATACTGCAGCCCGTTGATCAATTTCCTCAAACTCTACATCTAGAAATGATTGCCCTTTTTAAGCTAAAAAACAACTAGATCACTAAAAGGGTTTTTCTATACTCTTTTTTTGATCTGTTTTTATTCATCAAGGGTATAGAAAATGGTTTTCTTGGATTCAAGTGTTAGCACTACTCAATCTGTGGCTCAAAATCTGATTTTGCTTGCCGTCATGTTCTTGCTTTTATACTTTCTTTTTATCCGACCTGAGCAAAAAAGGCGCAAAAACTACCAACTGATGCAAGATGGATTAAGGGTGGGACAAAAAGTTTATGCAGGGGCAATTGTCGGAACAATCAAAAAAATTACAGAAAGAACTTGCACTCTTTCTACAGGCACTGCAGAAATAGAAATTCTAAAATTAGCAATAAACTACGTAGATCTACCTCAGGAGGAGGACCAGCAACCTATTTCCTAGATCTTTTAAAAGAAAAAGCCCCTCAGGTGAGGGGCTTTTTTAAAGGATTACTCTTTGCAAAGAAGTGTTTCAAAAAGCTTCATTGAACGATTCAAAAAGGGTTGAAGCGCATCATTGTGAAGCTCTTTTTGAGATAAAAGAGAGAGATCATACAGCTGCTGCAAAAGCTCTTTTGCCAGCTCAGGTTTATTTTTTTGGATCTCTTCAATTTTTGAAATCATAGGAGAGTTCGCATTCAAAACAAACGTCTTTTTCCCGAAAAGATCTTGCGAAAAGTCAGGCTTTTGTAGTCGCATATAATCTCTAAAGCGACGCTGATCTTCATCAATCATTACAAAACTGGGAACCGACGAGGAGCTTAAAGGCTTCAGTTCTACTTCAACTTTTAAATCCTTGAAGGAGTCTTTTGCAAATTGTAAAAGTTCTTCTTTAGGAGCGGCCTGTTGTGTATCGGTTAATAAATCATCTAAACCGCCGTCGATCCTTTGAAATTTTACATCGGTCATTTTAGATTCAAAGTGTTGAAATAGATGGCTGTCTATAGGGGAGGTAGAGCGTAATACGTCCACCTCTTTTTCTTTGAAAAGCTTTAAAAAGTGGCTTTCACTGGTATCAATATGGTAGAAAACTTTAGATTTTGTTTTCTCTTTCATCGCCTCAAGATACTGGGAAATGCTCACCCATTCTGCTTGACTGTTTTCAAAAAGGAGAAGATCTTTTGTTCTCTCATAAAATTTTTCATCTTGTAGATTACCGAGCTTGAGAAAAACCTCCATCTCTTTGTAGAGAGGGATATAGGCCTCTTTATCCTGGTTGTAGAGCTGGTTCAGTTTATCAGAAATTTTTTTCGAAAGGTGACTTCCTAATTGTCGCACCGTTTTATCCATGTGGAGATAGCTTCTGGAGACGTTTAATGGTAAATCCGGGCTATCGATTGCACCTCGCAAAAGAGTCATGTACTCAGGGAGGAGCTCTTTAATGTCACTTGAGACATAGACCCGGTTGCAGAAAAGTTTTGTGTAGCACTTTCCAAACTCTAATCTTTCGGTCACTTTTGGAAAATAGAGAATACCTTTTAAGTTAAAAGGATAGTCGATATTTAAATGGATCCAGAAAATCGGTGCCGGCTCAAAAGGGTAAAGTTGCTGGTAAAAATCTTTGTAGTCTTCGTCGGTACATTCTTGTGGAGATTTCAGATATAAGGGTTCTTTTTCATTAATCCTTTTATCGCCAACAAAAAGGGGATGGGGGAGGAAGGCGCAGTATTTTTTGATAACTGCCTCGAGTTTACTCTCCTCCAGGTATTCTTGGGATTCTTCATCAATATGGAGTACAATTTTGGTCCCCATCGGTTGAGAATCAATACGATTGAGCTCATAGGTGTTGGATCCGTCACTTACCCAGTGGCTTGAGGGGCATTCGGCTTTGAAAGATTGAGAGATCACCTCTACTTGACTGCTCACCATGAATGCAGAGTAAAATCCTAGTCCGAAGTGGCCGATAATCTTATCTTTTTCGCTAGAAGAGTCGTATTTTTTGACAAATTCTTCAGCGCCACTAAAAGCGATTTGGGCGATGTAGGTCTCAACCTCCACTTCGCTCATCCCGATACCATTATCAGTGATCGTGATGGTCTTGGATTCTTGATCTATTTTTACACGGATTTCGGGAGCATAATCCTTGATAGAGGCTTCATTATTTTCGATCAACACCTTCAATTTGGTGATTGCGTCGGAGGCGTTAGATACGAGTTCGCGAATAAAAATTTCCTTGTCGGAGTACAGGGATTTTTTGATGATCGGGAGGATATTTTCGCTATGAATCTTGAGTGTTCCTTGTGCCATAAACGGTACTTCCAAGTTTGTTTTGTTCAACGTGTTATCTAAAAAAGTCTTTACTGTGCCAAAAAAATTTTGGGGCTTTTTCAATTTTTAACGGACTTTTAAAGAGAGCTTTTCACCCTTTAGAGGCTAAACTAAAAAAATACCACGCTCGGGTAGAAGAAATCAAGACGCTTTAAAAGAAAAAGAGGGGATTTTTTTGTAAAATCAAGATCATGAAAGGGTAACGGTAGGGTGTGCATCAAACCCCTTGATTCGTCAAAAAAAAACTGGCATGGAGGGAAAAAGAAGGGCTTTTTGCCTAAAGTAAAGGTCGGCCTAATGAAAATTGAGATGTACCAGATGAACCCAGTTATCGGGAATCTTATGTACAACACCCAAAAGCACCTAGAAGCGATCGAAAGGGCCAAAAAGGACCGTGTGGAGCTTTTGGTATTTCCCGAGCTATCCATTTGCGGTTATGCCCCCGAGGACCTGCTCTTACATCCCAATTTTTTGGATGCGATGAGTGCCTGTTTGGATCAGATCGTAAGAGCCTCAAAAGGGATAGCGGTTACCGTGGGCCTAGCACGTCGCAGCTCAAGATATGGGGAAAAAGGGCTACTAAATTCTGCGGCAGTGATTTGCGATGGGCGCTTATTAGGTTTTCAAGACAAGTGGCTTTTACCCCATTATGATGTGTTTAGTGAAAGGAGGTATTTTACCCCAGGTCACGAGATGCACATCTGGGAAATTTTTGGCAAAAGAGTCGGGGTGATTATTTGCGAGGATATGTGGCAAAATGCGTCCGATATCGCCAAGGCCACCTACCCGAGAGATCCGGTTAGAGAGCTTGTCGATTACCGTCCTGATATTCTTGTCAATCTTACCGCCTCTCCCTATCAGTACATGAAGCTAGACATCCGCCTAAAAGTCTGTCAAAAGGCGGCGGAAACATTAAAATGTCCTGTCGTTTATTGTTGCCAGGTGGGAGCGAACTCTGAGCTGATTTTCGATGGCTACAGTATGTACATCAGTAAAGATCAGAAGCTTCTTAAACTCGGCAAAGGGTTTATAGAGGATCGGATTTTTATAGATACAGAAGTTACAGAACGCCCTCTCAATCTCACTTTTGACCCGATGCATGATTTGTATGAGGCGCTAAAACTGGGAATAAAGGATTACTTCCATAAAACCGGTTTTAAAAAAGCTCTGGTGAGTTTGTCGGGTGGAGTAGATGCTGCACTAGTTGCAGTTCTTGCTACCGAGGCTTTGGGGAAAGAGAATGTCACCGGGTATTTTCTGCCCTCGAAAAAAACACAGCCCTTACAAAAAAAGAATGTGGATGAGCTGGCGAATAATTTGGGTATCCAATATTTCGAACTCGAAATCGACCCGATTGTGGATGTTTACAAAAAAGCGCTTGAAAATTCGGTCCATGAGATGAAGCCGAAGACATTAGAGAGTTTAAAGTCGAGAGTACGAGGCGCACTTTTAATGGCTTTTTCGAATCAATCTGACGCTTTACTTTTAAATAACGTGAATAAAAGCGAAATGGCTTTAGGATTTTGTACTCTTTATGGTGACATGTGCGGAGCTCTTGGAGTGATTGCAGATGTCAAAAAAAGCCAGGTTTACGAGCTGTGTGAGTGGATCAATAGACGACACCCGGTGATTCCGCGAGAAACCATCGACAGGACGCCCACTCACGAGGAGAGGTACCACCCAAAACACGGTGAGGAGGGTGTTGAGTATCATGTGATTGATAAAGTTTTGACAGGATATATAGAAGAGTCCAAAACTGTGGATCAGATTGCAAAAGATTATCAGCTGGATAAATCGGTCGTTGAGGCTTTGATCAAAAAAATCTATATGGCAGAGCCAAAGCGTAGACAATCGGCTCCTCCTTTAAGGGTATCGGTCAAATCTTTTGGAATAGGTCGAAGAAAACCGCTTACGTTATCTTCAAAACAGATTGATGAGATTTATTAACCTTTAGCAGGCATGAAAATCAAAAAGAAGAATAGATTTCAGGTCTAACGCCTTCTCTTTGAGCATTAAAAGACGGTCAGCACCTACGGCCACACCACTTACACAGGGGAGATTTTCCAAAGATGACAAAAATCTCGGGTCTACTACAAGGGGCTTTGTTCTTTTAAGATTCCATTGGTGGAATCGGGATTGGATTTCATTGGGATCGTTAAGCTCTTCATAACCATTTGCTACCTCTACGCCATCGATATAGATTTCAAATCGAAGCGCTTGTGAACCCTGAATTTTAGCCAAAGCGGCTTGATGGGGTAAAAAGCTGTCAATAATTTGAATCCCTTTTTGAAAAGTGGGTTCCACAAAAGTGACGAAAACGGCATCGATCAGCTCATCGGTTTCTAAATTTTGTGGCTGATGGTAGTGCCCCTCAAGTTTTTGGATAAGGGCATCTCTTTTTGCAGTAAGCGGGTCAAGACCGGTGGCTTTGAGAAATCGAGCACGATAGCCCCCTCGTTCGATCTCTTTTTCCAATCCTAAAAATCGAATAAGCTCTAGAACTTCATTTATGAGAGCCTCTAAATCAAAACCTCTTCGATACCATTCGAGCATCGTGAAAAAAGGGCTATGGAGTCGACCGATCTCATTGTCTCTATAGACATGGCAGAGCTGAAAGATATCCTCTGATCCTGTGGCTAGAAGTCTTTTCATCAGGTATTCACAAGAGGAGGTCAGATAGCGTTTTTCAAGCTTTGTGTCGACCGACATGATTTCAATGTGCGCATCGTTTGGTGGAAAAGAGAGTAGAACAGGAGTGTCCACCTCCAAAACACCTTTTTGAGAAAAAAACGAGCGGATATTTTGGAAGAAATTCGCCCTTTTTTTCACTAGCTCTTTTGAGGAAATTCTAGTTAGCCCTTGAGACATACTCTCCGGTGCGTGTGTCTACTTTTACTGTCTCGTCTTGGTCGATAAAGATTGGCACTTGGACGACAGCGCCCGTCTCTAATTTGGCCTCTTTTGTAATTCTACCGCCAGTAGCTGTGTCCCCGCGAACGGCATCGTGAGTCTCTACAATTTTGAGGTTCATGAAGGTAGGGGGTTGAATGGTTAAAGCATTTCCCTCGTAGAAGACGACCTCGTAAACGATGTCTTCTTTAAGCCACTGCTGATCATCACCAATAATTTCTAATGGGATAGAGACCTGATCAAAGGTTTCATCGTCCATGAATTCGGCGCTGTCAGTATCTTTGTAGGTGAAGCGCATCGAGCGCTCTTCTACATCGGCGATCTTGATTTTCTCATCGGATTTAAAAGTGACCTCAATCACCTTGCCGTTGCGCAAGTTTTTGATGCGTACTCGATTGAAAGCCTGACCCTTTCCCGGTTTGACAAACTGGTTGGTTATGACGTTATAGGGGTTTCCCTCGTACTCTACCTTAGTTCCGGCCTTTAGATCGTTCATGCCGATATCGCTCATGGATGGACCTTTCTTTTTTAGTTTTTCTCGAAAATAGGGTAACATAAAAGGAGTTAATTTTATACTTAAACTCCACTTGAAAAAAACTTTTTATAAGGCAAATTTTGGTCTTTAGAAATGGAAGGAAAAAAACCCCTTTTTTAACAAAAAAAAAAAGGGGTGAAGATTTCTTTATATTCTACCTGCGATACCCCAAGCCTTGAGCGCTTCTCACTACCTGCTGAAACTGCTGGGCTGGAGCCATCCTTTGACCCTGCTGCTGGTTGAATCTTTGAGAAATTTCCCAGCATTCGCTAAGCCGCTGATCCATCCTTTGAATTTGACTATCGATTGATGTAAATTTTTCTAATTTTTGAGTTACCAGTTCTAATTTTGCACTACTTTCAAGTAAAGAAGAATTCAAATTTTCATAGTTTCCTCTATCAACCTCTTGAATTAAATCAATTTGCTGAACAACAGATTCGAATTGAGTTTTAACTGTTGATAAAGAGGAAATTTTTTCTTTAAAGGCATCTAGGTCCTCCTTAAAAGAACCGACTTCCTTGAAAACTGCTACTAAACCTGCATCCAAATCTAAATTTTTTTTCTCTAAAAGTTTGAGTCCAGCTGAAACTTCGTCTGTAATTCTTAGGCTCTCAATTAACTTTGAATCAACTATGTCTGTGTTTTGTTGTAATTCCTGCACTAAATTTAAACATGTTATATAATTCTCCTGTAGTTCAGGTAATTGTCTAGTTATTGAACGTATGTCCTCAATAAGAAGATTGTCTTCTGTTGTTAATTTAGAAAGAACCTCTTTAAAATCCTTGTTAGCTGGGAGGATCGAACGGTTGCCACCATTAAGGCTGAGGAGCTTGTCCTCGAGCTCTTTTTGGGCTCGGGTGAAGGCTTTCAGATCAGAGTGGTTTACTAGGGTGTAGGCACCTAGGGTAAGGGTAAAGCCCGCAAGAAAAGAAATTTTCGCAAGAAGAACCATTGCCACGGCACTCACTATGATCCCAATCGCTACCATACGATTTATTGAGGTGGGTTGCGGAGTGATTTTACTAAAAAAATTCCATCCCGATACTACGAAACTAGGGACTGAGATAGGCGATACTGCACTCATAGAGATTCCTAAAAATATTTAAATTTTAATGTTGTATTTACGTTAAATAATTGCAAGTAAATCATTTAATAAAAAAGAAAACAAGAAATACGGGCAAATTTTGAAAAAAAGAATTAAAAGTGAATAAAGAACGCGTAATTTAAATAACTAGAATAAAAAGAACAAAACATTAATTAAACCCTTTTCTTTACAAAAGAGATCTGAAAGAGTATACAAAAATTAATAAAATTACGGTTTTTTTAATAAGATAATGGACGATCAGGAAGATATATCTAGACTCAGAGCCCACGTTGAAGCCAGCGAAGATACTGAGCACCATTTTTTAGAGGAGGAACCATTAAACGAAAAAGAGTATGCTCTTCAGACACTAGAGCGTTACGCTGGCTGCCATCCATCCCTTTTTCAACCACTTGTTCTTTTAACCAATTTCCCGATCTATGTTCAACATTTTGCTGAAAAACATGGCGTTGAGATCCATGAAGGGAGCATGTTTAAAGTAGCTCACGATCCTAAAAATGAGATTACTATTTGCGACTTTAAAATAGGTTCTCCCGCAGCAGCTCTTGTAGTCGATTTACTCTCCTATATAAAGGTAGAAGCTGCTTTGATGTTGGGGCTTTGCGGAGGCTTGAGGCGTAAATACAAGGTAGGCGAATTCTTTATGCCTATAGCAGCTATTCGAGGGGAAGGTACGTCTCATCACTATTTTTCTCCTGATGTACCTGCCATGGCGAATTTCACCGTCTCAAGTGCCATATCCCAAACCCTAGATAAACACCACTTGCTACACCATATTGGTATCACCCACACAACAAATATCCGTTTCTGGGAATTCGATCCTGAATTTAAAAAAAAATTGATAGAATCAAGGTCTCAGGCAATTGAGATGGAGTGTGCAACAATTTTTATTGGAGGATACTATAGAAAATTATCGATAGGGGCCCTATTACTGATTTCTGATCTGCCCCTTTTAAGAGCAAAATCTAACGAATCGGTTAAAGCTCTCTATAGAGAAAAGATGCCGCTTCATATCAGCCTCGGGGAGGAGATTTTAGTTAAAGCTAGGCTTCTTCTTAAAGACAGAGAAAAAACCAAGAAAAAGAAAAGTTAGATTTTAGTCCCTTTCGATTATATCATAGTGCTCATCCCGTAAGCGTAAAGTCAGGGTTTGATTAAATAACGGATTGTAAAACGTTTGAATTTTATTAAAATTCTTGTCTCTAATATCGAAATTTACTTTATAGAGACGTTGAAGAGTCTCAATTACCGACCCACCTAGGGATATTCCCACTTTCTGAATAACTATTAGATAGTGCTGTGTGGCGCGTTGAATTTTTTCTTTATCTGGATCGAGATCAGAGATATTTAGATTCAAAGCTTCCAGAAGATCCTCTTTTGTACAATTATTATTAAAAAAAGGGGTTCTTTCAGGAAGGGCCTCAAAATATTCTAAAAGCTCCTGTTTGAAGGAGGGAGTGTTTGTATCAATTTTTGCTACGACCTTTTTTCTAAGTTCTTGATGACTAATAGGAAGTCCTAATCCTTTGATCACCGAATGCAAAAGACAGTTTCCATCTTTATCGATCTCGCGAATCTTGATATTTGATAGGGAAGTGGGTATTGGGCCAGCTTTAACGGAGCGGGTTTTAGACCAACTTTCTTCGGCTTGTTTATAAAGTTCAATATCAGAGAATCCGGTAAGATCTTGGATACTTTTTGTAATGAAATCCAGGCTTTTGGCTTCGTCGTCGTTGGCCTTTATTTGAGGCACAGTTTGATTATTTGGACTTTGGTTACCATCAGTTGAAATCATAAACCCCCAATTGTTCTCTTTAATTTTACCATATAGTAAAATAAATTACAAATAAATCAAACCTATTCATATTCAAGGGGATAAAAGCGCTTAAGGGTGAGAGCTTAAAAGTTTTTAGTGCGCTAATTCCAAGTAGTTGAAATGTTTACCGACTTTTTCTAGATGGATCTTAGAATTTCCTTTAAAGGCAGAGCTTGCCTCATCTGATGAAACGTAACTTTGCTCCCTTTCATCCCAACTATGTACAAGTATCTGAGCATCAAGTATTCGAGACATTATTTCTATAACCCCTTTTCCAACGTGAAATCTCTCATTTGTTACGAGTTGTCTATAGGATTGTAGGAGTGCAGGACTTAAGGAATCGGATTGAAAAAATGCATCGCAAAATTGGGTTATTTGATCGCTATATCGTTGAAGGTAAGCCAAATCTTTTTCACTTTGAGCCTGTTTTAAGCCCAAGAGAGTCTCAAAGGCATGGAATTCTTTAATGTGGTCTAATGAATCTTTTAGTGGGGGAAGCCTTTCTCCCAGACTCGTTAAAAAACCAATGGTTTCCTTAAGCTGCTTTATTTTTTCTTTTAGGTCGAGAGCGATATCGTATACTTCAGCATGAATCGCCTGAATCACAACAGAGTCTAATTGCGGATTTAGGCTATCAAGAAATAAGACTATCCATTCTCTTAGTTCAGCTGCAGAGCTGTTAGAGTGGTGAGCAAGGCAATGAAAAAAACAGTTTCCATCGTCAGGAACCGTTATTTTGTTAAATTTTAGCAACTTTGGTTCTAAACTTAGTCCTGCACCCCTTGGAGCCTGAACATCCTTTATAGGTAATGCATGGCCAATAGACTCTTCTTGAGGAACATATGGAGCTGGGATTTGAGCAGGTCTTGGTAGTTCAGGGTGTTGAGGGTGTTCAGTGGATATGGGGCATGAGAGTAATTCTGCACCCCTTGGAGCCTGAACATCCTTTATAGGTAATGCATGGCCAATAGACTCTTCTTGAGGAACATATGGAGCTGGGATTTGAGCAGGTCTTGGTAGTTCAGTAGGTATAATTCGAAAACGGTATTCTGTCTTATCTATACTATCGGCGTTATTTTCCAAACTAACAGGTCCTATAAGGGGATCTTGTAGGGGGGAATAGAGGTTTTGGGAGCAGAGGATTTGTGTCCCTAAAGACGAAACTGGGTCTTGGGTGGAAAAAGAAGGGGGTGTTCTGGTACAAAGTAATGTTCCAAATTCATTTAAAAGGAGCAGAGCTGCAATTTTAGATAGCATAATATACCTCTGATTAAAGGGTATATTATATCAATTTTTATAATTCTAGACTTAGCTAATCGTAAATAATTGTAAGGTAGTGATTTGGTGCTCTTAAGAGGTCTACTTTTGGATGGCAAGGGTCGCCTGCTTCATAAACTATGGGTAGAGGGGGGGCCGGATTATGGACGCATATATGGATATTCAATATTTTGGCTAAGATATCGAGGGCTACATAACCTACCCAGACCCCCGGTTGACCGATTTCATAGGCAAGTTCTTTGATTTGGCTATCAATCATTTCCATTAATTGAGCATCTTCACTATTAGGAAGATAGCAAGTTGCAGCTACATCGCTCCAGAATTCCACCCCTTGGGTCAACTTAGTATCTTCCGATTTTGTCAAAGCTTCTAGGCGCAGTTTTTTTAAAGAGAGCAATCTTGATTGTAGCATAGCCTTTTTCTGATCTGCAATTTCTGACAATTCTAAACGTAATTTTAGTTCAATATCGGGATCTTTTCCCAAGTTATGCAAGAGATAGTCGGTCAGGGCTTGTCTAAGATTTTCTGGAGTGAGATTTTTTTTAGGATGATTTAAAGCTTGCAAAGAGAGGTGTAGGGCATAAAAAAAACAGTTCCCATTTCCAGCTACGTCATAAATTGTGCATGAGAGCTGTTCATTCCTACTAAAAGAGGTTTGGTAGTAAAAAGGTGGGAAGGGAAGGTTCATTTTTTTTGTAACAGCAATTTTTTTTAACAGGGGAGCGCTAGGATAAAAAGAGTAAAGGCGGTTCTTAAATATCTCTGAGAGATGAGACAAAGCACAAAAAGCTACTCTTGTTACCGCCGCGATGACCATGGGTACAGAAAAAAAGAGACCTGGATAGGGGTTATTTTCAAAGAATGCAGAAATTTTGATCATAAAGAAACTATAAGCGATAGACCTCAATTAAATAAAGGGAGCTTTTGTAGAATAAATTCCTTAAATTCTTTTGGAGTTTTGAATACAGGAGCCAAAAAGCTCAGGGATTTTCCCTCTGTTTCCATAACTAGAGTGCAGTTTTTGAGTTTGACAAGTTGTACACCGACCTTGGCGCATTCGGTACGGATCAAAGCAACAACATAGAGCCATTTCACCTCAATCGGAGCTGGTCCAAATCGATCTAGAATCTCTTTAAAGAGCTCATGCACCTCTTGAGACTCTACACACTCACCAAAGCGATGGTAAATCTCCATCCTAAGACCTTTGTCATCCACATAAAAGGGTGGGAGCTTAGCTTCAAAGGGAATTTCCACCTTGGTTTCGGTAAAGTTCGTCTGCTTATTGGCACGCATGAGATCTATAGTGCGCTTGAGCAATTTGCAATAGAGGTGAAAACCTATAGAGGCCACATGCCCCGATTGCTGTACACCTAAAATATCACCGGCTCCTCGTATTTCTAAATCCCGCATCGCAACTTTTAATCCCCCACCATAGCCGGATGCATCCACAATCGCTTTTATTCTTTGGGTCGAGTTCTCTTTCATGGTTTGGCCTTTTGGAACCATGAAGTAGGCGTAGGCCGATTTATCTGATCGCCCCACACGCCCCTTGAGCTGGTATAGATCTGAGATGCCGAATGTATCTGCACGGTGTACAAATATGGTGTTTGCGTTAGGGATATCAATACCGTTTTCAATAATTGTTGTAGCGAGTAAAAGGTCTATAGCCCCTTTTTTAAATCCATGAAAAATCTCGTCGATTGCATCGGGATCCATCTGTCCATGAACCACTCCAACACGAGCTTTTGGAACAAGCTTTTGTAGCTTATCTTTCATTTCATGGATGGTCTCGACTCTATTATAAAGAAAGTAGGCTTGGCCACCTCTTTGAAATTCATGGCATAGCCCCTCTTGAATCACCGAATCGCTCTCTTCGACCACAGCAACTTTGACCGGAAGTCTATCGGAGGGAGGGGACGAGATCACCGACATTTTTCGGGCATTCACTAGAGAAAGATGTAACGTTCTCGGAATAGGTGTGGCAGATAGAGTTAAGCAGTCGACACCTATAGTAGCCTGTTTAAGCCATTCCTTAGCTCTGACCCCAAAACGCTGCTCTTCATCAACAATGATCAGCCCAAGATCCTTGAAAAGGACATCTTTGGAGATTATCCGATGGGTTCCTATCAAGATGTCGACTTTTCCCTCTTTTGTCTCTTCAAGCGTATTTTTTATCTCTTTGGTGGAGCGAAAGCGGCAGACAAGCTCCACGCGGATCGGAAACCCCTCCATGCGCAACTTGAAATTTTCAAAATGCTGCACCGCTAAAACCGTGGTGGGGACAAGCACTGCAACCTGCTTATTCCCATCCAAAACAGCTTTTGCTGCAGCGCGCATAGCGATCTCTGTTTTGCCGTAACCTACATCCCCCAAGATCAATCGATCCATACCCTCTGTAGAACACATATCCTGCTTGATATCTTGGATTGCTTTGATTTGATCGATGGTTTCATCAAAAACAAAGGCATCCTCGAAAAGCTCCATCTCTAAAGAGTCGCTAGGGTATTGAAATCCCCCTTTTATTTGTCGCATAGCCTGGCGGTGGAGAAGCTCGCGGGCGTAACCCACGATCGCTTTTTCAACTTTAAGTTTTGTTTTAGCCCAAGTGTTTGTACCTAAAGCATTCAAAGTGACACGATGGTCCTCCTTCGCCCCGATATAACGGCTGACTAGATGAGATTGCGACATCGGTACATACAGCTTTGAGGAGTTGGCGTATTCTAAAACAATGAAATCGTCTTGAACTTTTTGAAGATTACTCATCTGTTCAAAACCTAAAAATTTACCCACGCCATTGTGATAGTGAACAACTAGATCACCCGGCTCTAATTCATGAAATTCACTGACGGGAACGTGGTTATGAACGCGCCATCTTTTACGATGAATTTTTTTTCTTTTGGAAAACTCTGTATGGGGTAAAAAAAGCTCTTTTTGACGGTAGATAAACCCTTGCGACAGATAACCTTTTTTGATCGTGACATTTTTGGAGCGGTCGGGGAGAAGCTCCTCAAAATATTTTTCCTCAACAGAAGTTTGCGCCAAAAGGTGCACATCCATTTTATCAAAGGGGGATTTATGTAGCTGTAACCCCACCTTGTTCAAATCCAAGTGCGCTTCCACCGGTTCATAAAATAAAAAGTCTTGCTGTAAGCGATACTTTGTTTTGAAAAGCTCTAAATCGACTATTTGACTTTTTTTTCCCTGATAAAAATCGCGCCCGACAGGTGCGATATCGGTATCGTGTATAAGGGTCTCAAGCGTTTCATCAAAAAGAAAATAGACCTCCTCTGCTTTTTCTAAAAATGGGGCTAACTCTACTTTAAGTTGCACCATTCGATCCTCAAGATGTGTCGGATGGTCTAAAAAAATGCGAAAGGGAAGTTGGAAAAGATCGATTAAAGAGATATTCCCTTTTGTAGTAGAAGGTAGAAAACTGAATTTTTTTGTTGAGGAGGTAGAGCGTTGAGAAACAGGATCAAAATGGCGCAAAGAGGCGATTTTGTCTGCATCAAATTCTACCCGAATCGGTTCTAAAGCATCGATAGGAAAAAGATCGACAAGTCCCCCACGAATGGCGTAATCCCCTTTGTCTACAACAATTTTTTTTCGAGTCAAGCCGCATGCTTCCAATCGAAATAGAAAAGGGTCGAATTCAAGGGTTTGCCCCTCCTCAAGCGTTATAAAAACAAGGGAGTCTGGGTTCGGTAGCGGATCAAATAGAGTTTGGATAGAGACTAAAAGAGGGGGAGGATCTATCGCCTCTTTGAAAGCTTTGACCACTTTATATCGAAGCCCTTCCACATCTAAATTTGCCTCTTTGGCAACTAACTCCAAAGGTTCGCTTTGGAAAAAATAGGTGAGATCATGAAAAAGATCCGGATTCCCTTCGCTAATGATAAGATAGGGAAGCGGGTCTTTTTTCTTAAAAGAGTGGATGAAGTGGGCTTTCGTACTGGAGGTGAGCCCGTCAGCAGCAAACAGCTTCAAGCAATCCTCGTAAATGTTTCAACTGCGCCTCGCCTTTCAAATGAACATCAAAAGTGCCTTGAACAAACTCTTTTGTACCTCCACCTTTAATGGTGATGGAACCCTTTAGATCTTCCAAAAGTTTTTTTGCGTCAAGCTTTGGGGGAGTAGCTAGGACAAACCGGTTCTCATTAAAAAGAAACACCGCTTCGCTCCTTCCTTTAGCCAGAGGACACGCAATATCTACCAAATCTTTGAGGTCTAGTGTCAGCTCACGAATCACTTTCCCTTGGGGCTCATTTAAAAGATCTTGAAAAATTTTTCTTTTCTCACCCTCTTTGAGATCATCGAGATCTTTTTGCATCTTTTTGTAATGCTGTAATAGAGCCTCCAAAGTATCCAACGTTTTGTCGTGAGGACATTTTAAAAGAAGGTTTAATTTCTCAAGTGTCGATTCTTTTTGTAAAAGTAAAGAGATTGCCTCTTGAGAACAGATCGCCTCTATACGACGCACACCCGATGCAATTGACGACTCTTTAATCACCTTTAAAAGGAGAATCTCTTTTGTGTTTTGAACGTGCGTTCCACCACATAGTTCATACGAAAAATCCCCGATCTGAACAACACGCACTATCGCATCGTACTTATCTTGGAAAAATTGTTTGATCTTAGGCTCTTTTTTGACCTCTTCATAGGGCAATTCGTAGGCGACCACGTCAAGATTTTCCCGGATTTTTTCATTACAGATCCGTTCGATCTCTTTAATCTCCAATTCAGAGAGCGGTTTTTGAGAATTAAAATCAAAGCGCAGTCGATTGGCTCCTACAAAAGATCCTTGTTGGCGCACTCCGGAACCTGCCACTTGTTGTAGCGCATAGTGGAGAATGTGCGCTGCGGTGTGGTGTTTTTCTGTTTCTTTTCGTGAAGAACTATCCACTTGAGCTTGAAGAATGTCTGACAATACGATCGTTTCTAGCGCTTTCCCCTCGTGAACTATGAGACCTTTTACAGGAGTTTTTGTTGTCTCCACAACAAAAGATCCAATCGTTCCGCTATCTCCAATTTGTCCCCCTTTTTCAGCGTAAAAAGGGGTCTCATTGAGAATCAATGCCCCTTTTTGCCCTTTGACTAAGGTGTCGACGAATTGGCCATTCAAAAGAATCCCGGTCACTGTAGCTGTGTTAGAAATCTTTTCATAACCTACGAATTCACACGCTCCATGTTTTTCAACAAAATCTAAAAGAGGCTCAAGGGAAATCTGCTCTTTGACTTCAAAACCTTTTCTGGAAATCTCTTTTGCACGCTCTTCCTCTTTGAGATAGCCTTGAGTGTCAATTTGAATGGACATGTCTTTGGCCATTAAAGCGAGCTCATCAAATGGAATACCGTAGGTGTCTTTAAGCTTAAAGGCTACCTCTCCATCAAGGATATTTTTGGGTTTTGCCTCTTCAAAAGCCTTTTGTAAAAGGCCCCCACTTTTTTTAAGCGTCCTTAAAAAACCCTCCTCTTCATTCAGGATCATCTCCTCAATAAGAGCTTGTTGAGTTTTTAACTCAAGATAAGTGTCACCCATTTGATGAATTAATGGCTGAACCATTTTGTGCAAAAACGGCTCCTCTTTACCCAGGCGGCGACCAAACTGCACGGCTCTGCGTAGAATCTTACGTAGAACATATCCTCGGTCAACGTTGCTTAAAATGGCTCCGTCTGCGATCGCAAATGAGAGTGAGCGGATGTGATCTGCAATCACGTGGAAAGCAACTCTATGATCGTCATAACGTTTATTTAAAATTTTTTCGGCATCCTGAATGAGGCTTTTGAAAAGGTCAATTTCAAAAACGTTATCCACCCCCTGTTTGAGGGCTGCTATCCTCTCAAGACCCATCCCCGTGTCGATTGAGGGGCGCTTGAGGGGCGTTTGACCGTGAGGACCCTTGTCGAATTGCATAAAGACGCAATTCCAAAATTCCAGGTAGCGCTCTCCCGACTCATCTTCATAAGGGTTTTTAGCAGAGGAAAATCTTTCACCCCGATCATAGAGAAGCTCGGTGCAAGGGCCACATGGACCTGTATCTCCCATCGCCCAAAAGTTTTGTTTTGCCCCAAAACGGACAATCTGATTTTCAGGGATGTGGTTTTTCCAAAGCTCAAAAGCCTCATCGTCGGTTTCAAAAACGGAAACGTAGATCTTTTTGGGATCAAGCTGGAAAACCTCTGTTGAGACCTCCCATGCGAATTGGATTGCCTCTTTTTTAAAATAATCGCCAAAAGAGAAATTGCCCAACATTTCAAAAAAGGTCAAATGTCGCGATGTGTAACCCACGTCATCGAGGTCATTGTGTTTTCCTCCCGCACGGATACATTTTTGGGAAGTAGTGGCGCGCAAGTAGTCTCTTTTTTCTTTGCCTAAAAAAATATCTTTGAATTGGTTCATTCCGGCGTTGGCAAACAAAAGTGTCGGATCGTCTTGAGGGATAACTGGAGATGAGGGGATATGGATGTGCCCTTTATTGACGAAATAGTGAATAAATTTTTCTCTTATCTGCGATACATGCATTGTTTTACCTTGCACAGATTGACCTCTAGGGTTAAAAATAAATGAAAATGCCGGTAAAAGCAAGGGGTATTATGGCGCTAGAGTCAGGAGTTTTTTTATCAAGCTTTGCAAAATCGATTCGAGCTCTTTCGATAGACATGGTGGAAAATGCAAAATCGGGTCATCCTGGGGCACCCTTAGGTCTTGCAGATATTATGGCATACCTTTTCAAGGAATTCCTACAATATTCTCCAGATGATCCTAATTGGTTAGCAAGAGACCGATTTGTTTTATCGGCAGGGCATGCGTCCGCTATGTTGTATTCAACCCTTTTTTTAACAGGCTACAAATTCACCCTTGAGGATTTGAAAAAGTTTCGTCAGCTAAATTCTAAAACTCCCGGACACCCAGAGGTTGATCTGGAGTATGGAATTGAGTGCACCACAGGCCCATTGGGTCAGGGGGTTGGCAACGCTGTGGGAATGGCTTTAGCCCAAAAAATGTTAGCTGCGCGGTTTGGACAGATCTTTAATTGTAAAACAATTGTGGTTGCAGGAGACGGTTGCTTTATGGAGGGGGTGGCACAAGAGGCGCTCTCTTTAGCCGGGCATTTAGGATTAAACAACCTGATTGTTATTTACGATTACAACAGCGTTACTTTGGATGGTTTTCGTGAAGATTCGGCCTCAGAAGATGTAGCAGCTCGTTATCGAGCAGAAAATTATGATGTTTTTGAAATCGATGGGCACAACTACGAAGATATCCACAGAATTCTAGCTCCCTTAAGAGAAAATCAGCAAAGACCCGTGTTAGTTTTGGCTAAAACAATTATTGGCTATGGAGCTAAGAAAAAAGCCGGCACACACGAAGCTCATGGGGAACCTTTAGGAGCTGAAGAGCTACAGAATGTAAAAGAATTTCACAAAATCCCCCTGGATAAACCTTTTTGGTTTGATCAACAGGTGAGGGAAACTTTCCAGTATGCAAAAAAAGAGAAGCTTTCAAAAAGTGGAGATTGGGCTCTGCAATCCAAAGCTATTGAAGCGGCGATGTTTTTGAAAGAAACCGTTTCCAAAGAGCTTTTGGAGGAGATCAAAAAAATCAGCTGGCCCGAAGCCATTTCAGGTCGTGATGCTTTGAAAATGACGCTCCCCCTGATAGCAAAATATCAGAAAAACTTCTTTACAGTTTCTGCAGATCTTTCGGGTTCAGATCGTACTGCAATCAAAGATGGCGGTGTGGTGCGTACCGGTAGTTTTGAAGGGAGGGTAATCCGCGCAGGAATTCGAGAGCACGGAATGGCCGCAATTGCCAATGGGATGCGATTGACAGGATTAAGGATTCTTACAGGAACATTCTTTTGTTTTTCTGACTACATGAGGCCCTCATTGCGACTGGCAGCTCTTTCACACATCAATACTTTATTTGTCTTTACACACGATTCGGTAGGTCTAGGTGAAGATGGTCCGACCCATCAGCCAATAGAACATTTGGCCTCTTTAAGGGCGATGCCAAATCTATTGCTTTTTAGACCTTCTGATCCACTTGAAGTGGCCATGGGGATCTGTTTTGCTATGGGGCAACATGTGCCAGTTGCGATTGTTCTTAGCCGGCAAGCCTACAATCGTACACCCGATTTGAAGGGGTTGGATGTCTCATCCGGACATGCAATAGTTTTTGATTCTATGCCACAAGCGACTATGGTGGATTTTATTTTGTATGCTACCGGCAGTGAGGTGGCTTTAGCTGTAGATGTTGCAAAAAATTTGCAACAAAAGGGGCATTCTGTGCGGGTAATTTCCGTGATAAGTTTCAAGCTATACGATGCTTGGCTTGAAAAACAGAGTAAAGAGAATAAAGATGCCCATAATCTTGCAAAAACTACAGTTTCAATTGAGATGGCATCTAGTTTTGGCTGGTGCCGTTATGCCAAAGAGCACATCGCTATAGATACTTTTGGAGCGTCAGCTCCAATAAAGGATAACTTGAAATTTTTCGGATTTAATGTTGAAGCGATCGTCGATCGGCTTACTCGCCATACTGCCCCTTAATATATTTGGGCAGAATGCTGCAACGCAGTACGCAAACTTGAAGGTTACCATAAACAGTGACACCGCAAAAAGTGTCACTGTTACAGCATCTCAAAATACACAATATACGAGTTACCAGGATGATCTAGCCTATATTTTGATACCAACTGTCACTAAAACTCTCACAGCAGCCCAGATTGCTGCCAGTCAAAAGATCGATCTAACATTTGAAATTCAGGTAAGGCCCGTTCAAACGGCTAAAGAAAATTTTCAGCTGCAGGCAGCAGCTTTAATTCAGCGTTTCAATATAGTAGGATTTTTATCCCCATTCTATTTCAAATCCCAATTCTATCCTCTACAGGTAGGGGCGGCAGCAGCCAATACACTTTACGCCTATGCAAGTATTCTCCATGCAAATAAAGCTGTAAAACTCTGGTACCAAGGGCAAACAGTGATTGGGAATTCGTCGACGCCACAAACTACTATCGCTTTTTTACTGGGAAATTCCTACACCAACTACAACATACTAGAAAATAAGACAGGTACAACTGCCACCCAATCGGTACAGTATACCCTGTCGATACCCAAAGCTGCTATTGACTATCTCGCCTCCCAAATTGCAGGAACCTACTTTTTTCAGATTTACCTAACACTGACCTCGTATCAAGTACCAGTGAATTCGACCACTGTGAACTTTTTAAATAACACAAAGCTTTTTTTAAATACCTTGTATCAGCAGACCTTCAGTTATAACACTCCGGTTCCTGCCCAAGTTTTGGCAAACAGGGCTTTTTTGCTGAATGAGTTACAAGAGGTGGATGCAGCGATTGCGTCACTTAGCTAAATTTCATCACGAGATTCTTGTGATGACAAAAAATCAAAGCGTCTATAAGCCTCTTTTTCGAGCGGTGCGATCAGTTTTTGTTGCGAGGAGGGAAGCCTGAATTGGAGATAGTTTATCACTTGTTTTATCACCTCTACAGATGTCGGCTTTTCAAGGTTTTCTAGATGCTGCATTGCCTCTGGGCTGGAAATAATCGACTCTCTAATAGTATTTAGCTGGATAATTTTTCTTAAAGACCAGGCAAAAAAGAGCCAAAGGGGATTTAAAAGAAGTTCAGTTAAACAGAAAAGGTAAGGGTTTTTGAAAAAAAGCTCGGCGATGTGTGTAGATGCAGATCCCTTTACAATAAAGAATAGAAACAAAGCGTTTATGAAAAGGCGTAGCGATTGGGAAAAGGCAAAGAAAGTGAGGATTCCCGTCTTGTTTTTGGTGGTTGCATAGGAAATCATTAAGTAGGTGATTAAAAAGGAAAAAGTCCGAGAAAGGGCAAAAAAGATAAAAAAAACAAAATGGGGAGGATACGTAAACCTTTGGTATATAGGATTGCTCATTGAAGCAGTCAGATTGGTTAAATCCCCCAACAAAGGGAGCACTACAAAGAGTATTATTGTAAAAAGAATGAAACCTTTCTTGTAAAAAAGCTCTTTTGGATGTTTAAGCAGGTCTGTCAATACCAAAGTGTTACCTCTACATTTTAAATTTACCTAAAGAAAATTTTAATTATTTGAAAAAGCTTGATTAATTTTTCTTACTTTGAGGCAAAGAAAAAAAACTAGAGCATAGAATCCATAAGCCATACCTTCATGAAAAAAATTTGATGAGGGGTTAAAACTGGACGCAAGATTGGAAAATAAAAATCCAAAGGAAACTCCAAGATATAATAGGGTTTGTCCTATTAGAAAAAGCGCAATATTTCCAAGGACAATCGTCAGTAGAATAATACCGTTTTTCAAACCCGCGTTTCGAAGTAAAAAAAAGTAGAGAGCTAAATTCAGAAATAAGGTGGCATAATCATCAATTTTTAGAATTTTTTTGGTGGGAAGAAAATTAACAAAGAAGGCTATGTTTAATAATATCATGAACGCGCAAAAAGCTATAAAAATCCATTTCCAGATGCGCTCATTTTTTTCTAGCCTAGAGATTTGATGAAACATAAGACACTCCTTTTTTTGCGGGACTCATAAAATCCCAAAAACCTAGGATTTTTTTACGAGAAGATTCAAAATCAGAATTTTTTTAATTACACCTCGCGAAACAATAGCATTTAGTAAATTATTAGACAACACCCGAAGATTTTTTTTGAGTAAATTTTAGACAAAAGGGGTAAAGGAAAAAAACCCATGGGCTACAAAATAACCAAAGTAGCGTCAAAAAAAATTTGTATACTTCAAAAGGGGGATTTTCCAACGAAAAAATAGATAGGCTCTTTTCCCAGAGTAAACGAT
>Ga0194129_10002708_pt1 | contig 26103 bp, 24 predicted proteins | sample TA2KigCa35mmetaG_FD_150862 | JGI IMG/M metagenome (GOLD analysis project Ga0194129, IMG submission 150862) | Freshwater microbial communities from Lake Tanganyika, Tanzania - TA2015038 Kigoma Deep Cast 35m | ecosystem: Environmental > Aquatic > Freshwater > Lake | place: Tanzania: Lake...
TTCCCAATGAACGGAGTTCATAAAAATTACAAAGACGACACCCATTGGGAAGTATATTTTGTTTTAAGTGACCAATTGCAGCCTTTTCACGTGGAATGTGTCGGAGAAGGAGACTACTATGGATTTACATTAGACGGAAATTGTCGGTTCTTGTTTGGGGATACAACGGTGACCCATAATACTTGCAGTGCCGTCCAAATCGCCGAAGGTTTCAAGGATATTATGAAGAGGATGCATTCCGATGAGAAGAGGAAAATAACGGTTTTACTGAGCCGCCGAATTATGCCCAGTTTTCGTGACCAAATTTATGATATTAAAAAAGAATTGAAAAAAGAGAAACCCGATGATATTGTTCAATGTACTGGGAATACATATAGTTTGGATTTTGAACAATACAGCGGTCTTACGCCTACTCAGAAGCGCAAAGAAACGAGCCGTGCCGTGAATAATGTTTATAAATTCTATGGATACGAACAGTTCGCCAATGAAATCATGCTTGATATTGGCTGGAACGGGAAATTAAATACTTTAACGGACGCCCAAAAGCGCGCAATCCAGAATAAATTTACGAACCGAATTCTGATCATTGATGAAATCCATAATATTAAGAATGATACCGGTAGCGGTGAAATGGCGAAAGTCCTGCGCAAAGTTCCGCCCATTTTACAGGCGGTTATTCGATATGGTATGAATATTCGGCTCGTTTTAATGAGTGCCACGCCAATGTATGATAATGCGGGGGAAATAATCTATATTTTGAATTTGTTATTAGAGAATGATGGCAGAGAACCCATAAAAAAGAACGAAATATTCGATTCAGAAGACAATTTTGTGCCAGGGGGCGAAGAAAGACTGCGGACCATTTCCAAAGGATACATAAGCTATTTGAGAGGAGAGAATCCGGTGGTATTCCCCATGAAAATCACTCCATTGGCAGTTAGAACGCCAAAATTGAAGTATGATATTTATGGAGAAGAGATCCCAGCGAAAAATAGAATGGAGAGCCTCAAACTCAATATGTGCAAAATGAGCGATTATCAGTGGCAACAATATTACGCAAAATTAATGTCTAAAATGGAGGATATTATTGAAGATAGTAATACGGACATTAGTAATAATGTGGACGAAGATAATGCAGAATCAAAGAATACGGTGGTTCCAAAAGACACCGACGAAAAATTCGCCAATTCAGTGCTGCGCCCACTGAGTAATATTATTTTGCCCAATAAAGCTGGGAATTACACATTACCGAAAATAGATTTTGCCTATCAGAAAACGGACAATGGCGATGGAACTTTTGTGATAGATACGGGAGTTGGAAAACAGGGTGAACGAGGAAAGCGCAAAACATTCCAATTCCGCTATATGAACCATGTGAAGATGGACATTGGGAAGAAGACAGAGACTGGATTTTTGGACGAGAGATATTTGCGCAAATATAGTGTAAAATTCGCCGAAATATTGCGCAATATTCGATACGGAAAGGGCATTTGCTATATTTATAGTGAGTTCGTTTGGGGAGGTGTTCTGCCCCTGGCGATGATGTTGGAGCAAAACGGCTTTGAACGATACCCCTGGAGTGGTGAGCGCCCTTTATTGGACTACTCCAAGAAGAGGAATCCAATTTGCGCAATTTGCGGCGAAGGTGCACTCAATGATATCCACGAGGACACGAAAAATGCGGGCTTCCACGAATTCAAGAAAGTCCGGTATATTTTGGTGACTGGTGACTCGCGTATTAGTGTTATTGAAACAGGAAACCTATTGAACATTGTGAATAATGACAATAATATGAACGGCGAGGAGGTGAAAGTTATTATAGGCACTCGAACAACTGGTGAGGGTTTGGATTTTAAGAGGATCCGCCAAGTGCACATATTGGAGCCCTGGTTCAATTTGTCGCGATTGGACCAAATCATTGGGAGAAGTAGTCGCTTCTGTAGTCACACCGATTTGCCGAAGAAGGAACAGAATGTGGAAATATTTATGTATGCAATTGAACCACCGGATTCCGCGGGGAAGAAGAATATAGAAACCGAAACGATCGATACCAGAATTTACCGTTTGGCGGAGGTTAAAGACCGCAAAATCAAGATGGTGGAGTATATTTTGAAACAAGCGGCGGTGGATTGCGCCTTAAACAAAAACGGCAATATTTTCGATTTTGATGGAAAACAGGTGGAAATGGTGAGCAGCAGTGGGCGGAAAATAAAGCTAAGTATGGGGGATGTGAATGGTAGCCGAGAATGCGACTACCGGGATTGCAATTATCGCTGTGTTTGGGAGCCCGATGTTCGCGTGAAATACAAGATCAACATAGATACTTATAATGAGCGATTTGCGAAGAGTGATATTCAGAAATGCAAAAGTATAATTAAGGGGATTTTCAAATATGGCTATGTTTTTACACTGAACGATATTATTGGAGTTATTGAACGGAAAATGAACAATTTGGAGAGGGTTTTTATGTATATAGCGATTTCAGACATGATTGATAATGTGAATGAGCCAATATATGATATGTATGACCGCAGAGGGTATTTGATTTATCGGGGGAATTACTATGTTTTCCAGCCATTGGAATTTAATTATTTGGAGGCACCTTTGCGCTATCGAATGCGCCCATTCCAGGAAAAACCGGGGGAATATCTGATTAGCAATAATTCATTCAATGAGAATAATTATAATATAACTGCGAAAAACAAAGAAATAGATTCCAATAATTTCGATTCGATAATTCAAAAGGCGGAGAAATTGGAGAAAACATTTGAGTCGGATTCCAAAGATAAAATGTATATTATTCTGACGATGCTGGTGGATAAATTGAATGATAAGGATAAGTCCAATTTGCTAAAGAAGATTATTATTGACTATTACGCAACTCGGGGGAAAATGTCGTCTCCTTATTACGTCATGTTATTCCGCTATTTTGCGCCACTGTTGATTTACAAATACAGGGATTTGGAAGTGGGCAAATCTGACGCAGAGGATAAAGTGATTGGATTTTATTATATTTTCACGGATATGAAGAATGATGGTAAAACAGTTATGAAATTCTTTTGCTATAATTCGGACACGAAGCTAATAATGGAGTGCCCGAGTGATATAAGAGAGAGGATAAAGTTGAACATGAAGATCAAATTGACAAAAGAGGCGCGGAATAGAGTGGACAATTTTAATATTATTTATGGATTTATGACACTGAAAAGTGGTCCTTATGTGTTTAAGATTTTCGACAGCACTCGAGACACTGGGGCGTTTACACTGAAAATGGAGAAAAGTAAGAGGGCAGAAGTGAAGGGGAAGGAATGCACACATCATGCAATTGGAGAATTGGACGAAGTCGCCAGTAAGCTGAAAATAAAATGGGGTGAAAATGTGAAAAAGTCGAAAGTAGGGCTATGTTTTATTTTAGAGTTTGAATTGCGGCGCTATGAATTGGAAAGGATTGGAGGAAAACGGTGGTTTTCAAACGCCATAGAAGACATGAAAAAGAAGTTCAAGTAAAAAGGAAAAATTGAATTTAAAAATATTAGATATTAATAATATAAATAAATCATGAGCTATCTTACACTGAATGATATTTATTTTCATACACAGATTAATCGCCGGGTATCTCTAAATCCGCGATTTTTGGACGTTGATTTTGCAAAATACATTGAAAAAATAGTGAAGAATAATGTGGAGGGGCGGTGCATTCGCGAGGGATATGTTGTTCCAGGAACGACAATTGTTTTAGAGAGAAGTATGGGAAATTTAAATAATAATCAATTCAATGGGAATATTATTTATGACGTGAAAATTGGTGTGAAAATATGCAATATTCCGGTGAATAGTGTTGTAAAGGCACCGATTATAAAAATGAATAAATTGGGGTTGCTGGCGGAGTTGGGACCATTGATGATTATTGTTCCGAAGGAAATTCACAGCAATAAGGATGCATTTAAGGATATTAAGATTGGGGATGAAATTGAGTTACTTATTATTGGAAAGACTTTTGAGTTGAATAGTAAGAAGATAAGTGTTTATGCTAGATTGAGCACAGGTGGTGCAAATAAGATGAAGATTACTGCGCGAAAGGGGGAGAAAAATACGCAGAATACGGCGAATAAAGTAGTAGATGCTTCTATATTTTACAAGAATGAGCCAGTGGAAGAAAGGGAAGAGCCAAATGATGATACATTGGAAAAAGTGGATGAGGATGAGGATAGTGAAGAAGAAGAGGAAGATAGCGAAGAAGAAGATGAAGATGAGAACAATAGTGATATTAATGAAGAATTGGAGGATGATGCGGAATTAGAGGATGATGAAGAAGATGAAGAAGAAGATGAAGATGAATTAGGAAATAATAATGAAAATATAGGTGAACTGGAGGAAAATGAGGATCCATTGGAGGAAGAAGAAGGAGATGAAGAAGAAGAGGAGGAAGAAGAGGAAGATGAAGACTAGTCGCTTAGTTTAAAGAATTTGAGATAGTATAGGAAAAATGGACAAATTTGTGGTTAAATTGGACTCTCAAGAAGAAATAGAAGAAGATGAGGTTGATAATATGGAAAACAGGAAAATGATGGAGCTTGAGTTACTCCGAGATTATATTGAGAAGAAAATGTCCAATAATCAGAAAATGCAGATTATGAATATTTTGAAAGAGGGGAATACGAAATATACGAAGAATAAGAATGGATATTTTATCAATATGAATAATATTGATAATTCTACTATTCATAAGCTTAAACTATTGGTGAATTTTTCAAAGGATAATACGAAAGATATTATAAAAACAGAGGAAAAGATGAATGAAGAAAAGAATAAAATGGAGTTGCTCGAGAAAGAGGAAACTAGTGGGAGTGGATTTTTGAATATAGATGATTTGGAGAAAAACATTAATTTTGAGATTTTCACGAATGATGGAGTCCAGAGCGAAATTTTTGATGAATATAGAGATGATAATACAGATGAGCAGGAATTTATGGAGCGGGAGTTTTTGAATGAGAAGAGGGATGATTCTGGTTATAGAATTATTTTGAAGCGATATAAGAAGAAATATTTGGGGAACAAGGCGAAGATTTTGAAGAAATTTCGAGATATTATGAAGAATAGTATTACGAATAAGAGCGCGAAAACAACGCTGACTCAGGCTACAAAGAAGAAGACGAGGGCAAAGCCGAAGAAGACGATTGGGAAGAAGGAAGATACCGAAACCGGGAATGTGGAAGATAGTATTAATTTGTCAGAGGATGAAGATGACAAGGAAGATGATGTTGAAGAATAGGGGGGGGGAACTGCCGTTCCCCCCTTACACTAACGAATCGCGTGCGATTCGTTACCCCCCCATGCTCTTGCAGCCCCGAAATTGCCGGATTGTGGCAAAAATACTTATTGATATTTAATAATGTAAAATTATTTATAAAATAATTTTGCTATAATACGGGGGGAAGCGCGCTTCCCCCCAAAAAGTGAAACTTTTTCGACTTAAAACTAAAACACTTATACAACAAACTATAATCCGATGATCGAAATAGACAAATTACATAAATTTTTGAACCGTGATTCTAAACATCGTGAAAAGGAGTATGCATTTCGCATTCCCGAAAAACAATTTGAATCTGGACACATATACGGAAAGTATATCTTGGACGCAAAATTTAGCATGATTGGCAAACGATTTATGGATTTACCGGAATGGGTGAGTTTTGGGACTGAAATTCTCCAGCTCCAATACATATCCGAAAAATTAGTTCCAAAAAATACTTTCACAAGTGCAATTCTCAATTCAATAATGCCAGAATACCGCTTTTTCGATTTAAAAACAAAGCTCACTTTCTGCAGTGATCTTCACCGCCAAATTGGTTATGATATGGAGCAGAACTCATTGTATAAAGACATGGGCTATGCCCGATTAAGGAAAGAAATTCGTGAAAAATTCATCAATGCCGATGATTTGGATAATGATGAGAAACTTAAGCAAGTAATTATTGACTACTTCTCGCTAACAGTTTATGAAATATCCAAAACAAAGCAGGAAACATTTGGCAGGAATATGGAAATAAGCCGTAAAGGATTTGTTCCATTAATGTGGAGAAAAACGGAGAAGAACGAGGAATATTTAGACAAAAATATTTCTTGTTTTCTGCTCCGATTGGAAGACAAATACTATTCCGTCGTTAAGCGAAATGCGAGTGGTCTTTTTGATTTCTCGATAGATCTGCCAGATGATGTTGAAATTTCTGTTCCAATTGTGGAAGAGGAAAAACAAGAAATGGATACTGCGCCTATTTCTGAACCTCCAGTGAAAGTTTTAGATAAGAAGAAAGCATCCAAAAAGAAAGAAGAAATTGTTAAGGAGCCTGAAATAATTATTAAAAAACAGGAACCAGAAGAACTAGAAAACCCCCAGGAAGAACCCAAGGAAGAACCCAAGGAAGAGCCCCGCAAAATCTTTATTCCAAAAAAGATTACCTTAAAAGAAATCCAAGATTTGGCAATTGAACGTGATATTCCAATCCAAAAAAAATCTGAAAAAACTGGAAAAATGTTGAATAAGACAATTGAAGAGTTACGCGAAGAGATTTTGGCTAAATAGCCATATTTTTTTCGATTTTATTATATGAGCAAAATTTTAGCAGATTATGTATGGATTGGAGGAAATATGGAATTGCGAAGTAAAGTAATGGTTCTGACTGTAAAAGAATCTAAGGAAGCACTCCTATCAGATTTCCCTGATTGGAACTATGATGGTAGTTCAACTGGTCAGGCATCAGGTAGTGATAGTGAAGTGATTATAAAACCCCATTCAGTATATAAATGTCCTTTTAGGAAAGGTGCAAATGTGATTGTTTTTTGTGATACATATTTACCCAATGGACAGCCACACCCAACAAATCATAGATTTGGAGCGAAGCGCATATTTGATAAAAAATTGGAATTAGAGCCATGGTATGGGCTTGAGCAGGAATATTTTTTAATGAGTCGAGCCACTGGAAAGCCCTATGGAGAATATGAAAAGCCCATAGTTCAAGGGCAATATTATTGCAGTGTTGGCAGTCGCAATGCATTCGGGCGAAAAATAGCGGATGCACATTTGGACGCCTGTTTGCACGCAGGGCTCAAAATAAGTGGGATTAACGCCGAAGTAGCCCCTGGTCAGTGGGAATTCCAAATTGGACCCGCAGTGGGGATAGAAGCTGGTGATCATCTTTGGATGGCGAGGTATTTATTGGAGAGAATAACGGAGGATTTCGGAGTATATATTGAGTATCACCCCAAACCACTTCAGGGAATTAATGGTAGTGGTTGCCATTGCAATTACAGCACAAATGAAATGCGAGAGGGGAGTGAAGAGAAAAAGGGCATCGAGTATATATATGAGGCGATTAAAAAATTGGAGGACAACCATGACGCCCATATGAAAGTCTACGGGGCGGACAATGACCAGCGAATGACGGGATTGCACGAAACATCGTCATATAAGAAGTTTACCTATGGGAAAGCCAATCGGGGCTGCAGTGTTCGCATTGGGAACAAAACAGTGGATGATGGTCGGGGATATTTCGAAGACAGACGACCAGCGAGCAATTGTGATCCATATTTAGTCACTTCTAAAATTTTCGAGACAACAACGGCTTAAAAGGAAAAAATGAAAAAATGAATTTTTAAAGACTTAAAATTTAAGTCTTTTAATATTATAATAATGGAAATAAATAATTCAGAATTCTTATCTGTTTTCAAGAAATTGGGTGATAAACAGCGGGTAAGGATCGCTTTTGATCGAAAAATATATGGATTATCCCGCAGTTTATACACAAAAATATTGGAGCGTTTTATATTCAATGAGAAAAATGGCGGGCGTAATGTGCCCTATGAGATGATTACAATGCTGAATATTTGGAACCAGGAGAGTGAAAAGTCGAAGAAAATGACCCGCATTGTTGGGAAAAATGAGGTCAAACGTTATTGGCAATTTGGCACTATGCCAGAGAATTCTGGAATTGAAGAAGTTGTAGTTGATTCGAAACCAATAAGTAAATTCGGGATTGATGTTCAAATTGTGGAAGACAAGGCGACGAAAGAAGATGTCGATTTGTCGGGGAAAAAGGTGTATCAAATATTGAACATATACAAATTCAAGGAGCCAAATTGGGAGTTTACCACCAATCTGATAGAAGAAAAAAAGGTGGAGACTGACAAAAACTTCCGCGATAGCGCATGTATTGGAGCATTGCCCGAATTTTACCTGGAAATTGAGCTTTTGGATCCGAAGCATGAAGACCAGGAATTTATGGATTATTTTGGTAAATATATGAGGTGGTTATTTGAAGAGCTCCAGCAATCGAACTTCGTGCTAACTGTGGATGACCAGGCGAATCTGGATAAATTATTCAGGAAATTGGTGAAAACGGACAAACTCACATTTGTGGAGCCAGTGGAAATATTGCGGCGAAATTTTCACAAGAAGGGGAATATATCCTATGTTCGCGAAAATTATGGTGTTTGCTATAATGTGGATGGTGAGAGGCGCTATTTATTCATATCTGAGCATTTTAGTGGTGGCATAGACGGCAATATATTTATGATAACGGAAGACGGTAAATTCATCAACACAGGGAAGAAGGTTGATGGTTTCTATAATACACTTGCAGTGGGCTATCATAATCAGATGAATAATGTTTTTTATATGACGGACATGCTATTCTATAAGGGAAATGATGTTCGTAAGAACAAATTTCACAATCCAGGTGGTGGAGCCGCAAGGGAGAAAAACCGCTATGATTATTTGATGCAATTTTTCCGGGAAGGCATCCAGACGAGTAAATATGTGAATGCGGAACTGAAGGACGAAGTTACGAAAATTATTGGGGCGAAATATTTGTTCGGGAATGGACCCATATTTGAGGACAATTTGGGTGAGCTGTTCGATAAAATAAAGATCCAGGATTTTGTGGCGAATGGGCTACTATTCTTGCCAAACGAGGTGCCATATCCGGACCATGGAGGGCGCTGGCATGAATATATGAAATGGACATATCCCGACTTCAGGCGGGCGGAATTTCTGGTGCGCTTTGAGAAGAAGGATCAGGAAGACAAGGTCAGTCCATTCCAGTTGCCGGCGAGGGGAAAAGATTTGGAGGGCAAAATTATTCAGTATAAATCTCTGCAGTTGTTTGTGGGGGGTATTCGTGAATTAGGCGGTGAACAGAACAAGAAAATTGTGACAATTGTGGACTTCTTGCCCAGAGGAACGGACCCTGGGGCGAATATTAATATTGCCAATATACCCCTGAGTAGTGGAGGAAAAGTGGTCGCCCATAATAATTTAACACAAGTGACTGAGGAAATTGAGGACAATTCAGTGGTGGAATTTGTATATCAGAAAATCTATGGGGAATACACAGATTTATTTAAATGGACGCCAATTGGAGTGAATCATTTGAAAACAAGGCTATTCCGAGAGGGGCACACGGGTGTGCTTATGACGGAGAGCTATGGAAATCATGTATGGAATGCGCTGACCAATGGAATAACGGAGTCGCAGATGAGGGATGGCAATGTTCCGGAGGAGGATTTGAGCCATTTGTATTACGCGCAGAATAATGCGGTGCGCCTGAAGAAATATCCATTTCAGATATTCCACAATCGCGTGGTCAAGGACAAACTTATCATGGCTTCATGTCCAGCAATTATAAAGAAGGTACGGACGATGGAGGGATCATTACTGGATTTGGCGGCTGGGACGGGTGGAGATAGTTTGAAGTGGAAGCTGGGATTGTTGAAGAATGTGGTTGGTATAGAAATTGTCAAAGAGAGTGTCGAAATTGCAAGGGCGACATATCTATCTTATAAGGGGGCGAAACCTAATACGACCTATATTTGGGGTGATTCTGGCAAGCTTATATTCCCGGATTATGATGCTGCATTGGATGCGTATAATAAAGGGCTCTTGAAGAAGGTAGTTCTATCAAAGAATCAGTTTGATGTGGTTAGCATGCAGTTCGCAATTCATTATTTGTTTGAGAACGAGATTAAACTGCGAATATTTTTGCAGAATGTGAGCGACAATTTGAAAATTGGGGGATATTTCATTGGGACGTCGATGGATGGTAGGCGCGTCTTTGAGTTGTTAAAGGGGCTGAAGAAACCCGCAGAGGGGATTATTAATGATGATATATTGTGGAAGATCGAGAAGAAATATTCGGTGACAATGAAATGGGATGCGAAGAAGCCAATGTTGGGGCACAAAATAGAGGTATATATTAATACAATTGGCATTCCACATGAGGAATATTTAGTAAACTATGACTATTTGGAGGAGATTTTGAAGGAATATGGGTTAGAATTGGAGATTATCCGCGGATTCGGTGATATTTATGCGATGGGAGATGAGGAATACAATGATGACATGAAGGCGATGTCCGATGCGGAGAAAACATTTAGCTTTCTGCACAATGAGTTCAGATTCAAGAAGACGAAGAATGCGAGCGATGAGGTGTATATAAAATTGGTGAATATGATTGAGAAGGAGAGGAAGAAAGAGGAGAAATTGAAATCAATGCCGGGAGGAGGGGTGAATAAGATTGTTCTGCGATTGACATAAACAGCCCCTTTTCGCCACTAATCAAAATGACATAGTCATTTTGATTAAGATCTAAAAAACTCTTTGAGTTTTTTAGATATCCGTGGCAAAAGGTGCTGAGAAATTAAAAACTTGTAAAGTTTTTAATATCAGAAGTTAAAATGACTCTGTCATTTTAACTACCCCCCAAAACGCTTACATATAGTAATAATATTGGCAAAAGGTTCTGAGAAATTAAAAACTTGTAAAGTTTTTAATATCAGAAGTTAAAATGACTCTGTCATTTTAACTACCCCCCAAAACGCTTGCATATAGTAATAATATTGGCAAAAAGTAGCATTTTAGCATTTTGGGGGTAAGCCCCTTTAAAAAAGGGGCTATATTTAAATCTTTGTTTAAATATATGAAACCAGCTGAAACAGTAATGCTGTCATTTTTTCAAATACAAAACAGTCTTCGTTTTGCTCATTGGCGCACGAAGAAATATTCCACACACAAGGCACTGGATAAATTCTTGGACAAATTCATGAAGAAAATGGATGAGTTCATTGAAATATGGCAGGGGAAATACGGACGCATAGAATACGCTAAGGCGGTGAAAGAGAAAGACGTGAAAATATACCAAATTGATGCGGACGACCTGGAAAAATATTTGGATGTTATTATTGGGTTTTTATCCGGGGTGAAGGATAAAAATTGCAAGAAGTACGTGATCCATAATAAAACGGACTACTGTGGGATAACCATATTGGATGTAATTGATAAAAAGGATACGGACTTATTAAATTTGCGGGATGAAATATTGGGTATAGTGAATCGATTGAAGTATTTATTGAGCCTAAGTTAGTCCAATTTTGGCTTCACATATTTCTCAACCATTTGTTGACCAAATTGTTGAGAAGCTGCTTCTTCTGTGACTTCTTTGCGGCGGACTTTCGAAATCATGGTCATCATTTGCTCAAATTGGGTGAGGTCAAACTTCTTACCATTCTCAATAATCATATTATAAAGGGCGGGGTAAATCATCATAAGTGGCATGTATTTTTGCTGGTATTTACCGCGTAAATCTGCGAACTTTTTGGCTTCGCGCTTGCGGTTGTCCTCTGGGCAGTCCGTTTCAGTGAGGAGTTGATAGACGAATGATTTAATTTGTTCGACGTCGAGGTGTTCATCGAGTTCCTTTTGTTGCTTGGGTGGAAGTTGGTCCTTGAAGTCTTCAAGAGACGCTGATTGATTCGATTGGCTTGTATTAAAAGACATTGTGGTGGATATAACTATGATATGGAAAATGTTTTTAAACTAATAAATTATTCTTTTATAAAATATGCATTGGAAGCATTATTTATATATATCAATTTTGATTTTGGTGATTATTCTAATAATTTTATACATTATTGGAAAAAGACTACAGTGGGATATATTGGATTTAGAAAATGCAGAGAGTTTTGATAATCCCCTTGAAGTAAAGAAGGATATGATTGATAAATTATACGCTAAAATTTACGACAAAGTATTCGATGAGCCCAACGTTTTCAAAGAAGAGTCGAAGGAAATAATAAAATTCATGGATAAGCACCATATAGAAAGTGGTGAAATATTGGAGGTTGGGACCGGAACTGGAAAACATTTCCAGAATTTAAGTTCAAGTGGGCTGAAAGTAATTGGTTTGGACAGGAGTGAGGCAATGCTGGAAATATTTGCACTTAGAAATCCACTAGGAAAGTATGTTTTGGGAGATGTAAAAAATGAGGAACTATTCCCAAAGCAGAAATTCAAAATAATTTTGTGTCTTAAGGAGACTCTATATCATAATAAAATAATTGATTGGGATACTATTTTTAGTAATTTTTATTACTGGTTAAAACCGAGTGGGTATTTAGTGATACATATTTTTGACAGGGAAAAATTGGATGCTTGTCCTAAGAATATGACATTTTCCAGAAAAGATGGCGAAGGGCGTATGCATGGAATAACAAATTTTCCAAATTTTACACACGATGGATGGTGGGAAAAAAGAGGGCAAGTAATTTGCCAATATAATGAAATTATTGCTATGCGGGATAAAAATGGAAAGATAACTAAAAAGAAGCATTATAAGCATAATTTAGTGATACCAGAAAAAAACAAGATTATTGAGAAAATCATGAAAAATTATTTTAAATTAGTGGAAATTGTAAAATTAGATCATTTAGGATTAAAAGATCACGAATTATATTTTTTTAAAAAAATTAAATAATATATATGACAACTGTCGCTTTATCAAATAAGGATTTTCAACAAAATTGGATTAGTAGTTATTATCCTTATGGCAAGTATATAGTTACAAATAATAAATTAATATTAGGAGGCGATGAAATAAAAGTAAATAATGAAATATTAACGGAGCAAGTAATAAAGAATAGTACAAGTGGTTTTGATTCAAAACAATCAACAGTTCAAGCAGGTGGAAAAAATAAAAATAAAAATAAAAATATAAATATAAAAAATTACAAAATTAAAGCTGATAGCATTGAAAGTGCTTTCCAAAAATTAGAAAATAAAGTTTTAAAGGGTGGAAAAGGAGATATTTTAGTTTTACAATTAGAAAGTTTAGATGATAAAAATAAAATAAATTTTTATAAAATTTATAGAAAAAAAATATGAGATATAATATATAAGATGTCTCATTCTGGATCTAGTAGCCAATTTCAGAAAGAACTTAGTAAACTTGAAGGTTTATTGAGTAGTTTAAATAAGAAGAATAAAAAGAGTATGTCAGGTGGCAGAAAGCAAAAAAAATATACTCGCAATCATTATTTTAATGGTGGTGCAGCCGAAGGTGAATCTCGTTTTTTTAAACTTGTTAGTATTAATGGTAAGTCTGTCGATGGTGGTAGATATGAGCTTCCACTCACAACAAAAACTGGGAAACCCCAGACTAGGGGTCCTAAGGACAAAGCTTCAAGTGCTTTCTCCGAAATTTGCCAGAAAAACAAGGAAAAAGGTGAGTGTAGCTATAAATTTGCTATCCAAGAAACTACCCGCGGCAGTGATAAGAAAGTTTATACTTATCAGGGTAAGAGGGTTAGACTTCCCAAACCAGTTGTTCTTAAACTTAAAGATCGCAAAACTGGTAAGGTTAAAGAGGTTGTTAAGAGGTTCAAGAATGTGATTACTTCTCTCGGATCTAGTCAAGAATAATCAAAAAAGATAAATATTTTTTTATCAATAAAGCTATAAAAAAATATTCTAATTATTCATAGAATGACTGAAAAACATAATTACGTGCTTCTAGATTTCCCAGAACAAGGACAAAAATATGGTAAATATAGTGGGAAAACACCTGGGGTTGTTGCAAATAAAATTTTCAATAAACTAATGAAATACTATAATTTTACAGACAACCAAGATGGAAAGAAATATTTAGTATTTGAATTTCAGGATACAAACACCGGTAAAATATATGAATATATAGGAATACCTATTATTTTACAAAATCCGATGCATATTAATATACATAATAAAAATATTAGTATAACTCATCGTTCAATAGTTGTTCAATATGATAAAACGATGAAGGAAATATTTAGCACTGAACTGAAAACTATAAAATCTAATACATAAATATGTCAAAAAAGGAGCCATTATTAGGACCAGAAAATCCACAAAAATTGGGTTCTGATGAAATATCTTCTACTGATAAATCTACAACTGACCAAGTTAATGGATCAATAAATATAGAACGATTATTTCCAGATACAAGACCACCTCCTGTTCCATTTGTAAATCCTTATTCAGTAAATGGTGGGGGATGTATGAAACAATACCGCTTTATATCAAAACCGGGGGATTTTCCAATCTATGGAAAAAATCCAATAGATGCGCTCCAGAATGGATTAACAAAATTGGAGAATGAAAATGGGGATATCTATAATCGTAGAAAACAAATAACTGTGAATTTACAGAGGGAAAGTAAAAATAGGACAAATAAACTACATAAATTTATGGTTAAAATATTTAGAATTGATCACCCGGTTTATCGATATAAAATAGAATTATGGAAATTCTGAGAATTTCCCCTAATTAAAAAAAAGTGCATACATTATGAAAATGGGAGAATATCATTGTGAGAATCATTTAGAGATTTATGGGAAATGGGAGGATTTAAAGGCTTTCACCATAAACAACTGGGGAAATCAGGGGCTTAGTTTTCGTAAATTAGCGGATGTTGAGCAACCTTGTATGATTGAATACGAAAAGGACCTATTTAATCATGAAATGGACATGATATACTATACATTTTTAACAAAACAGGAGCCACCAGAAAAATGGTTAGCGCAAATTTCTAAGAAATATAGCCACCTGGAGTTCAATTTGTATTATCAAAATAGAAAAATTGATAAAACTGGAGATTATATGATCAAAAATGGGGAAATTTATTATAAAGATGAAATTTGTGCTAATTAGTCAAATAAAATCGGCTAGCAGCGACATATGCCTCATCTGCGCCAATATATTCTTTTGATTCAGATGCAATAATTCTTTTAGAAAAACTGGCGTCTTCTTTAGTCAATTTACAGACTGCATTTAGCTTTGTAAATTTATCAGCGAACGCAATAAGATGGCATACGTCCCCGAATGGTTGCTGTAAATAGTCACCATCTAAGCCGCTTGTAATAACTATTTTTCCCTGTTCTTCGACTAGTATTTTGATAGTTTGGAGGGCATTTTTCAGAAATTGGACTTCATCAATCATAATAACATCATATTCTTCAAGATTGGGATGAACCAATATTTCCTTGAGATCCGAAAGGGAGAGCATTGTTTTGAATACTTCATGATTATGGGAGCAAATATTCCCAATTGCGTCATAACGCCTGTCATTACAATAATTCACAGACAGAATCTTCTTGTCGATGGACTGATATTGTTTGCAAATGCGGATGAGTTCAGTGGTTTTCCCGGAAAACATGGAGCCCGAAATAACATGAAGGAAGCCTCTATTTTTAGTAATGAAATTTCTGGAAATGGGAAAATATTTTTCGCCCAATTTCATGGAAAAAATGGCGGGGGTTGTATCCCTTAATTGGGAACAAAGTGCCGATAATTTATAGACATACTCGCATTTTGGAATAATATCAATTATATTGTCATATGGGCAGCGGTGATAGTCATTGTCGAGTGCAGCACAAATGAATTTTTTGTCCATCTTATTGGCTAGAATATTCAAAATAAAACAGTCAGCAAATAATTGGAGATTATCTATTAATATAATGTTGCTTTTCTGAAATAGTGGGCAAGTTACAATATCCTCAATCCTACTAGACTTAATAACTTTCATCGTTTCTTTTGTAAATGAGTCATTCGTCACAGATTCATGTAATACAATTCCGATATCATCTTCTTTTGTTAGATGACAATAATAAAGGCGCAATAATTCAGTGGTTTTTCCAGCCTTTGTGGGTCCAATATAAAGAGTAATAGAGCCGGGCATATTTGTATATATATATGAAACATCTTTTTAATATTTCATTTTTTGGGGGGGGGAACTGCCGTTCCCCCCTTACACTAACGAATCGCTTGCGATTCGTTACCCCCCCATGCTCCTGCAGCCCCGCAATTGCCGGATTGGGGCAAAATCACTTATAAATTACTGCTGCGAAAAAATATTTATAAAATAATTTTGCTATAATGCGGCGATTATTTGGGGAATTTTTATTACATACCAATTTCCAATACATTTCCAATATTGGCAAACTAAGGCGCTGCAGGAGCAGCCCCGCAATTGCCGGATTGGGGCAAAATCACTTATTGATATTTGATAATGTAAAATTATTTTATAAATAATTTTGCAATAATGTGGCGATTATTTGGGGAATTTTTATTACATACCAATTTCCAATCATTGCCAATATTGGCAATTGCGGGGCTGCAGGAGCATGGGGGGGTTAGGGGGGAAGCGCGCTTCCCCCCAAATGTGGCGATTATTTGGGGAATTTTTATTACATACCAATTTCCAATAATTGCCAATATTGGCAAACTAAGGCGCTACAGGAGCATGGGGGGGTTAGGGGGGAAGTGCGCTTCCCCCCGCATGGGGGGGTAAGGGGGGAACGGCAGTTCCCCCCATTTAAAGCTTTTTTGCATAAATGGATTTAAATATGCCTAGCAAGAAGAAAAGTGTAAGTGTAACTACAGCCCAGCAAGAAGATGAAACTAGTAAGCTTATGCCTAAAAAGAGAGGAAGACGTCCTAAAGATAAATCATATACAGTTATAAGCAATTACAAAGAGGTTCCAGTAGAAGTAGAAGATGAAAATATCATTCTACATTTGCCAGGAGATGATAAAATCAATAGTGAGAATTATAACGATATTATTATAAACACAGATGGAATAATGAAATACGACCCAGTCTTAAATGAACCGATACCATATGAACCTATGAATCAGATGCAAAGTGATTATGCCAATATTCTAGATAAAAACCAAGCTAAAATTGAGGCGGATGATTTAGCTAATTTAGATAATAATTCTAATGATCAGAATAATTCATCTATAGAGAATGATGAAGTATATGTACGAACAATTGGTTTTGAGGAAATAAATAAGAATTATTTTAATGTTCTTAAAAAAGTTAAAATATTAAAAATGGTGCAAGCAGATGATAATAAAAAAGAGTGGGAAAGCTGTTCAGATCTTGCATGTTTTTACTGCACAGAGAAATTTCAGACTATGCCTGTTGGCATTCCCTTGCGATATAATCGTGGAAAATACTATTGCAAGGATAATTTCTGTTCATTTAATTGTGCAGCGGCATATATATTTTCGGGATTTGATACTAGATATCATTTCAAAAAATGGGAGTATTATTCACTACTTTGTTTACTTGCAAAGGAAATAAATGAGAAAATTGACCCTGAGAATTGTCAAAAAAATAAGAAGATTATTTATGTGAAATTGGCAGAAGATAGGAACTTGTTGAAGAAGTTTGGGGGTCCATTAACAATTGAAGAATTTAGGAAACAATTTAATTTTCTGGATAAGAAATATTCATTGCTGTATCCACCAGTGTCTTGTATGTATCCACAAACAGAGGTCGCCCATTATGTGAGTATTCATCGACAAAAGGCGATGATGCTGAATAATGAGAATCGTTTTCAGGAATTAAATGATTTGAGATTAAAGAGAGATAAACCATTGCTCCAGAAAAAGAATACATTAGAGGAATACATGTCTCTGAAGATTTCGTAGATATGGTTGAATGGCTTAAAAATAATAGTGTAATAATATACAACTAAGAAAAATGGCGAAGAAAATTTATGCGGAATTAGATAGAATAACATTTGATAGTATAAAAAGGTCTAGATCAGCGAATGGGATGATAGATGAGAATAAATTTTTTAGGGGATTAAAAGAGGGTGATAGTGTGATTTTTTCTTGTAATCGGAGAAAAATAGAGGCTGTTTTAAAGAAGATAAAGAAATACAACAGTATTGCGGAATATTTAAAAATGAATCCTCATATTGGCATGATGGAGGTAAATAGTTCCAAGCCCATGGATTTCATTGGGAAGATGAATGATAAAAAGGTGAAAATATATGAAGTTGATTATTATCCTTATGGGGATGATAATGAAGGAGGTGGGGCTGGCGGAGGGGCTGGTGGAGGGGCTGGTGGTGGATGGGGTAGATCAGCAAATCCAGGAAATAGGGAACTGGAGAATTTTATATCAGCTTTATTTGGTGGAAATATAGATGATGATGAATAATCTTGGATTAATCAAGATAATGGTAAATATTAGAGGAATCCACAATTTGGACATCTTCTATTTCTTTGGTTTTCTTCATTCGATGTTTTATTGTCGAAATAATTTTACTTCTTGTTGGCAATTGTATTTTATCACGGATAGTTCCAATTGATGAAAGTGTGAAATTTTCAAACATTTTTTTAGAATAAGAAGAAGCCTGATTATTGGCAGTTATAAATAGTATTATTACCATTGCAATAAGACCGAATAATAAATAAAGCATTATATATTATTCGAAGAAATAAAAAGAAATAAATATATTATTGTTGGGCACATTGCATAGGCATTTGCCCCATTCTTTGGCTACCAAATCCACTATCATTTGCTTCATCGTCATCTTGATAGTGACTTGGGACTTCACAAGATGGCAATAGATGGATAACTTGATCAGAATCTAAATTCTGGAAATCAGTTTTCTCAGTACGTCCTTCATAGATTTTATCCATAATGTTTTTAAATTCTTCTTCATGTTCGGAAGGAATGCATTTTGGAAGCTCCAATTCAAAATGAATGTTCATATTTCCATTCTGAATACCATAAGAGGGAATAACATATGTTTCTTCCAAATCAATCTTTTCACAATAGCAAAAATTAATTTGCTTACCTCCGAAATATTGAATTGTTCTTTGAACGCCATTGTAATACTCGTCAAGTCGAATTTTAATTTGTGCTTCGAGATCATCACCATCACCACGAGTAAAAATATATTTACGATTTGATTTATTAGAAATCTTTTCAGAAGAAATAGATGAATATGAGCTCTCTTCATCCTTGTCTTCATCCGAATCTTCTTGTGAATCTACTTGTGAATCTTCTTCTTGGTCCTCTTCTTGGTCTTCCTCACCGTCTTCCTCACCGTCTTCCTCGCCGTCTTCCTCACCGTCTTCCTCACCATCTTCCTCACCATCTTCCTCACTATCTTCTACCTCAATTGGCGCTTCATCTTCATTATCTACCATATTGCTATTAAATTCGTCTTCATCAACATAAATAGCTATAACATCTCCAATCTCGAGAGTTGGAATCTGATGTCCTTTCTTTTCAAAAATTTGGTGCTGATTAGGACGAGCACCTTTTGCAATATTCACTTCAAGTTCTTCTTCAAATGGAACCAGTAAATTCGCCGGGGGTGGCTCCAATTTGTCCCAAACTTGTCCTTCTGGAAAACCCATGCGCTTGTATTTAATAGTCTTCTTGGCGCCAAAATATGAATCATCCAGTGTAAGACATATTGGCACTTTAACTGGTTGAACATGAATACGGCGTTCTTTGGGACTTTTATGACCAAACAAGTGCTCAAAAATTTCCCGAGGATCACTAAAATGTGCATCAGATGATTTACCAAATTTATCATAAGCTTCTCTCTTCTCTGGATCTGATAGGGTTTCATACGCTTCAGTGATTTGTTTAAATTTTTCGAGAGCTTCTGAATTATCAGGGTTTTTATCTGGATGATATTTCATTGCCAATCTTTTATAAGATTTTTTAATATCATCGGTAGTTGAATTTTGGCTGAGTTCTAAAACATCGTAAAAAGAAGTGTCTGTCATTCTATATATCTAAAAAATAAAATTCTTTTAAGCTACTTCCGCAGCGCGGCTTAAAATCATTTTTATAATCTATCTTATATCCAATATAATGACGAAAATTTTATCATTTGATGTTGGGATCAAAAATTTAGCCTTTTGTTTTCTGGACTACAATAAAGAAGAGTCAAAAATTAATAATATTATTTCGTGGGGTATTATTAATTGCAAATCAGAATTATGGATGCCAGAGCAGAACAATAAAAAATGTGGGAAATGTGGAAAGGGCACCAATTACTGGATAGTAAAAGACGGTGAGCGCACTGAAATGTGTAAAGTTCACGCACGTCCATATGAGAAAGAATATGCAGCACAAGTAAAAGCATCAAAGAATCAATACAATCAGGTGGATTCCCTAGGATACGAATACTACCCATATGAATTACGGGATTTGCATTGTCCCTGTGGAGAGAAAAGCCGAAAATTTTTCATAAAATATGACGGAGATATTTGCCTGAAAAATATAAAAATTGGAGGGTTTTGCAATAAATGTAGCAAAGAAGTCGAGAAGTCTGGGCAATCACTAACAAAAATTAGTGACTACATGAAAGATGATGATACTAAAACGTATACTAGGATACACGATGGACTCTCAAATTTAAAATTGGAAGGAGTGAATGAAATTATCATAGAGAATCAGCCGGCTCTTAAGAATCCAAAAATGAAATCGGTACAACTCTTTATATATTCCTATTTTTTTTGTAAATTGAAAGAAGGGAAATTTCCGGAATTGGCGAATGTTAGTTTTTTCAATGCGAGTAAGAAATTATTTAAAAAAGAGCAGCATAATCGCAGCCAACCTGCTGATCCTTCTGGAGAAGAGCCACAAGAGCCCCAAGTTAAACTATCGGACTATCAATCATATAAGAAAAGGAAGAATGATAGTATAGATATTGTAAAAGGTTTCTTAGAAAACCTGGGAGATTGGAGTACCTACTTCCAATCACACCCGAAAAAAGATGATTTGGCGGACTCTTTACTCCAGGGAGTTATGTTTTTTGCTTAGGTTTTCCAACCTACGTCTCTGTTATTTTGGGAGTGATTGTGCCCCATCCGACACTCTTCTTTATTTTTTCCACTTGTTTCATATCATCTTCGTTCAAAAGCATTTCACCGTCTAAAATTCTTTTGAGCCCCCTTTTTGTGATCTTCTTTGTCCTTAACCATTTGGACCCCAAAATGATTGCCAATTTTGCGTCTTCTTCGGCTTTTTTGCGGGTTTGTGATTCGACGTAGTCAAATTGGTCCGCCCATTTTTCGAATTTGTCGCGGACAACTTCATTTACATTTACCTCATTGGATGTGTATAAGTCACATATTTGGTCGTATTTTTCAATAGTGAATTGTTCCACAAATTCTTCAAATCGGTTAGTATCCCAGCTATTTTTCTCTTTAAGTGTTTTAATAATATTTTCCTTAATGTTTTCAATAAGAACATTATGATTTTCTGGGTGCTCTTCATGGTAATGCACCATTTTTATGAATTGAGGTAGACAAGTAGAGGGATGGCTAATTAATTTTTCGACTTGACTGGGCGTAATATAATTGAGATTTTCATTACCATATGAATTAATTTGAATATTTTGTTGGTGAACACTTTGATCCAAATGCTGGTTAATATTATAAGAATATGTATTACCAATTTTTTTGGTTAGTTCCAAAATTTGTTTTTCAAGATGGTCGATATGTTCCTTATAAATTTTCTCTTTTTCCTCAATGATATGGGAAGCTTTGCTCGCCATAATGCATTTTTTGAGGTGTTTATTTAAATTATACTTTGCGGAATAAGATTTCTCACAATAAGGGCAAGAAATATTTTTCTTTTCTTCTTCTTGAACTGGTACGATAAGTATGCATTGTTTTTTGGTATCATTAATGTGTCTTTCATAGTTATATTTTCGGTCAAATATTTTACCACATCTTTTACAATTATATTGAGTCATCTTTTCGCTATTACATATATATTATTTTTTATTTTGCTCTAAATTACTCAAAATATTCCCAGGGCTGGAATACTTTTTTGGGTAATTAAAATACATAGTTCATAAAATATTTTTATTTTTTGCAATATCTTATTGTGACTATTCAGCGTCTTGAAAAATTAATCGTAAAACTATTTTCGAGCATCCGGAATATTTTGGAATAGATTGGAATAAATTACTGGAATAAATGAGTAAAAATGGTAAAAATGCATTACCATGCGACCATTTTGGTGAATATATTTTGGCTCCAAATTTTTAGTTTATGGTCGCAATGCAACCATAAATATAAAAATCTTGCTAAAAATTACGAATAATATTTTATAAAAAATGGATTCCAATTACGATGCTACCATACACTTTAATTTTTGCATTAATAATTTTTTTGAAAATGGTGTTGGTCTTACCATTTTAGGGCTTATTACCATGGTATTACCATGCTTTTTTTTCGGAAAAAATCTTGAAAATCATGGTAAAAAATGGTAGTAAGCCCAAAAATGGGGGAAAAAAATGTGGCATTTTATGATGGGAAAATATGGTAGTGTTTTTTAAGTTTGGAAGATGGAATGCAAAAAATGGTAAGCGATGGTAGTAATTTTGCTCATTTTTGTAAAAAAATGGAAAAATTTAATTTTCTCGAAATTTTTGGATGAAAAAGAGATAGTAGATTTTACGACTTTTTTTATGAAAAAAACCTCTTGAAAAAAAGTGTTCAAAAATATTTACACCTTACCACCAATCGTAATCCGACCCATGGATTTTGGAAAATGTTGATTTTTATGGTCTCATTTTTTGGGATTTTTAGAGCGGACTGAATTTTTTATTACCATAAAAATGTGTATGGTAATGCATTTTTGAATATTTTTTTTTTGTCGGAAAAAGGTCATTTGGTTGGATTCAAGGGTCAAAAATTTTTTTGATGAAATTTTGATGACGCTTTTTTTTAGGAGGCATCTCGATGGAAATACTGATGGATGCTGAAATGCCATTTTATTACCATTTTACTACCATACACCATCATGGTAATAAAAACCCCATTTTGCTCATGGAATAAAAGTTCAATTTTTTTTGGTATTACCATTTATGGTGCTAAAAAACGTCTTAGGACGCTTTTTATGGTAGGCAAAAATTTCAAAAAAAATCCAAAATGAAAAACAATACCATTTATGGTAAGGGTTCCATTTTGCTATTGGACTGATCAGAAAAAATTTTTTTTTCGGATTTTTCATATTTTTTTTGAACAATATTACTGATGAGCCCTTACCATTACCACGCCAGGAAAAAAAATGGAAATTTTTTATTACCTCACTATACCATATTTTTTTCAAAATTGAACAAAAATTGGGGTCATTTTTTTCATGGTAGTACCCATCAGGCTTGAAGATTCCCTGAGTTTATTTTTAAATGATCTGTATTTCATCAGAAAAATTTTACATTTTAAAATTCGGTAAAAAAACTTTTTTAATTTTCTCGATGCATTACCATAAATCATGGTAATAGCCAACATATGAAAAAAACGTGCTGACGACCAAAAAAGTGATTTTTTTGAAAGGTCGATTTTTGAGATTTTTCTCGATTTTCCTATAGTCGTTTCTAAAAAATATTTTTTTTTTTTGAAAATTTTTTTTCCACCTACGAAGAACTTCAACAAAAAAAAATTTTTCGATTTTTTAAAAAATCCGAAAAAAGTCAGATTTGAGGGTCAAAAATTATTTATTAGTATTTATTGATATATTATTATTATTGTTAGGTATAAAAACACATAAAATAATGATCACTGATCAAGGAATAAAATCGACCATAAATGTTCAAAATGCATCTGAACATGGTAATGGTATGGTAGGTTTTGAAGTTGGTCCTTTAAAATTTTGACTACCATCAAAATTTTTAATTATGGTCGATCAGAGAAAAAAAACATCAGTATTTTAGAGAAAAATCATAAAAAAATAGAAAAACGGTTGATATAAGCTCGATTTTTTGAATTATGGTAAGGGACAGACCTCAAGCTTCTTTGCATTTTTATGGTAGCGTATGGTAGGAAAAAAAAATCGTCTTTTCACTGAAACATGGTAATAACCACCATTTTGTGGTAGGGGAGAAGCTTGCAAAAATAATCCGTATGGTAAGGACGACCATAAATTTCGTCTTTTTTAAACGAAAAAAGTCGAAAAAAGTCGAAATTTTCATGGTAATACGTGATATTCCAAGATTTTTTTGAAGGTCGTATGGTAGTAAAATGATAATAGGTCTTAAAAAGTCCAGATTTTTTAAAAAGGGCTTATGGTGGTCACGACCATTTTTATTACCATAAAGTTTTTTGTTTCCGGGTAGGTGTCATGGTAGGATCGTAAACGTTTTCGTCATGGTACTGGAGAAGCAAACGTTTTTTTTCAAAAACATGGTCGTTTATGGTATGGAAGGTGACCTTGGGATTTTTTTGACCCCACCATCGCGTACCATAGCCCTTACCATGGACTTTTTTGGCGGATTTTTGTCTGGTAGTCCTCGTAATAAAACCTTAAAAAACGACCATGCTTTTTCCGCCCACGGTAGTATATGGTAGTAATACTACCATAAATCTGAATATTACTTGAGAAGAGGTGCCAGCATAATTATGGTAATAAGAGAAGTTTTCACTTTTTTTCGCATTTTATACCATACCCCCTTACCATAGAGAAGCGAAAAAAATCGCGTTTATTACCATGTGGTAATAAATTGCCACCATCCATTTTTGGAGAGGGGCGTAAAACCAGGTTTTGGGGCTTATGGTGGCAAATTCATTACCATGATTTTTGCCACCATATAAAATTTGGGTTTTTAGGGTTTACCACCATAAAATGATAGTAAGACTTTTTGATGAAAAAATCGATTACCATGACGAAAATTTTGATTTTGACCCATGAGGTTTTTTGGGAAAAAATGGTTTTTCGTAGCCCCGTGATTACACATGGTCTCACGATTACCATAATTTCCAAAAAACCGATTTTTTGGGTATTACCATTCGTAAAGCCATTTTTTCATTTTTTAAAAAATCATGAAAAAGGTCCGAAAACGGTCCTAAAATTGCAAAAAATGGAGGAAAAATGAAAAAAAGGGATCAAAAATTTGACCCTAGAGTTCAACCAGAGGGCAAAAAATGGTCGTTTTTTATCAAATGTGGTTGCCACATTGGTTTTTTCTGAAAAAAATGCAATTTTGACCCTAGAGATTCAGCATCAAAAATACTGATAAACCCTAAAAATGATGAAAAAATGCCCATCAGTAAATTTTTTTTGCAAAAATTGCCAGAATGGCGAAAAATGTCGATCAGATAGAGATAATATTTTATAAGGAATCTTAAAAAATGATCTATAAGCGATCTGTATTTCGGAAAAATGTAAAAAGTTGAACAGTAAGGGTTTTTTTCAAAATTTTATTTTTGAAATTTTGAAAAAATTAAGAAATTATGGTCGTCATGGTAATGGCAAAATTTTGAAATTTTTAAAAGGAAAAAAAGCATTTTTCGGGGGTAAAAAAAATCATGGTAGTCATGGTAATCATGGTCGTAGAAATTTCAAAAAAGGTATAAAATGAAAAAAGTTTTTTTGCGATTTTAGAAAAATCATGGTCGTCATGGTAGTCGCGATTTTGGCGGATGTTTGAAATCTTAAAAATGAAAAAAATAGGTTTTTTCATTTTATAAATTTATGGTCGTTGTGGTAGTCATGGTAATTATGGTAATGGCGGATATTTGAAATTATAAAAAAGAGAAAAAAATAATTTTTGGAATTTTAGAAAAAATATGGTCGTCGTGGTCGTCGTGGTCGTGGCGGATATTTGAAATCCTAAAAAAAGAGAAAAAAATAATTTTTGGAATTTTATAAAAATTATGGTCGTCATGGTCGTCATGGTCGTGGCGGATATTTAAAATTCTAAAAAGGAAAAAAACTATTTTTGGAATTTTAGAAAAATATGGTCGTGGTGGTCGTCGTGGATGTTTGAAATTCTAAAAAGGAAAAAACCTATTTTTGGAATTTAAGGTTATAAAAAAATAAATGCATAAAATATAAAATGAAAGATTATGGACGCAATGATCGCGATAGTCGTTTGAAACCCGAAAAAAAGAAAAAAAGGAAATTTGAGGTAATTATAAAGACAGCTACCCATGGAATTTATACGGATTTTACGCCTATGAAAGTTG
>Ga0194129_10002710_pt1 | contig 26077 bp, 22 predicted proteins | sample TA2KigCa35mmetaG_FD_150862 | JGI IMG/M metagenome (GOLD analysis project Ga0194129, IMG submission 150862) | Freshwater microbial communities from Lake Tanganyika, Tanzania - TA2015038 Kigoma Deep Cast 35m | ecosystem: Environmental > Aquatic > Freshwater > Lake | place: Tanzania: Lake...
CACGATTAGGCTTTATCTCACGACAAAGCTTTTGTAGGCTTTTAATAGTTCCATATATTCCACCAATAGGATCACCCTTGGTAGATACAGCAGGATTCATAACATAATTGCGGATATAAAGATTATTGCCGTCAATAACCAATACACGTTTCTTATCGTTGCTCATTCGGACAATTTCCTTTCCAATGATGCTCTTCAATACATTGTCCTTGTACCGTTAATAACTCAAGTGTTAAAGACTCAACCTCTTTACGCAAATTAGCTAAATCGTCTGTCATGACTTTTATTTGAGTTTTAAGAAAATCATTTTCGCTTTCAAGATTAGAAATATACTTCATAAAATGTAAACTAATTGTCATAATATTCATCATCCCCTAAATGCTTTTTACCAGCAAATGTTTCTATGAGTGCAAATAGAACTCTACCTTCACTACTGACACCATTATGTTTTAATTTAGATACACGCTTATTTTTTAAACAATCGTCGCATGGAATATAATTAAAAGCTTCTAGATTCTTAAGAAGTTGTTTCTTATTTTTCTTTTTAGCAATCTCTGCTCTTATTCTTTCACCATGTCTGCCGTGCATATATGGAATAATACAACATTGTGGAATATTAGAATATACTCCCTCAACGGCATCAAAAGCTTGCATTAATACTTCTAGTAGAAATTCATTACGTTTAGCCATTTTGTCCTCAGAACTTATAAGTTCCAACAATCTCATTATCAACCGTATAAAAGACCTTGCTGATGCCCCGCTCTTCCATTACTGCATGGCACATATTGCATGGTTTGCTCATACGATTTTCATCACCATTCTTTGAGCAGCGAGCAACATACATAACAGAACCTTTTGTAACGTGACGAGGAATATTTAAGAGCGCCTTGATTTCCGCATGGTACGTTGCGTTTCCTTTTTCTTCGGGACGATAATTCTTTCCAACTGAACAATACCGCTCTGAATTGATGCCCAAGCCAATAATGGCACCGCCACGCACAACAACCGCACCATGTCTAAAATTACCATACGTAGAGCTAACAGCGAGCTTTTTAGCCAGCTGGAAGATACCTCCGAACCTTCTTTGATGCTTCAAATCGTGGAATGTGAATATCTTCAATATCGTTGTGCTTCTTCACATAGCTCGTCGTCGCATCGGTATCCATGTCCTTCTCCTTGGTTGGAACTACAAATACATACTACCATACTATTCTGTAGTTTCAACATCATTTAATAATTTTAAATGTTTTAGCTGTAAAGTAATAATCCAATTATTTTTTAAAAATGATACTTCCACCAATCCATCTGGAAATATATGAGTTATTAACCCCAAATATTCAATTGGTTCAGCAGAAAGCGTATATGTCATTGGCCAAGCAACTAATTGACCAACTTTTGGTTTAAATTTACCTCTACGTTTGGATGCCATAATCTTGTCTCATTTTAATTAGAGCAAGATTTTTCATTTTAGCCTCAACATCGACATCAATAAGATTATCTTTCATAGCCGCTAACTGAATATCGGGAACATAATGAATATAATTTGAATGACTACGACGGTCACTAAAAGAGCCATTCATTTTGCTTGGTTCAGTATTAGAAAGATGTTGCAAAGGCTTTATCTTGCGCCATGTTTTTAGCGTTTCATAAAATGCATCTATGAGAGATAAATCGCCAGTTCCGAAAGAATGGTGATGACTATCAAGAACAACAGGAACTCCTGTTTTTTCATGTACTTCAAGTAATTGTTTAACATTGAAACACCTTTCATCATTCTCAAATGTAAGACGGTTTTTAATATTTGATGGTAACGTTTGTGTTACTTCAATAAGCTTCTGCATATTGCCACGTTTACCGCCATGAATATTGATAGCATAATAAGGTGTTTGGTCAAAACCCATCATATCAAATATCCACGCATGGTATGCTAACTCACGAATGCTGTTTTCTATAATTCTGTCTGCGTTGCTATTGATGATTGTAAATTGGCCGGGATGCGTAGTTACACGAATACCGTGCTTGAAAAACAAACCACCTAGATAAGCCAATTTATTTATAAGTTTCTGGTCGTTCCTTGCCAAGTCGCCCGCAAATTCATATAGGGGAAATAGTGAACTGGAAATACGGAATGATTTGATATTATTCTCAATCAACTTTGGAAAGAAACGAATATGCTCATCAACGTTATTATGATAAGTATCTTTAATACGTTGTTCGCTATATTTTCCTGCACGATAAGCACCTAACTGCAAACTCTTTTCGTTAATAATGTTTTCTGTATAAACTGTGCCATTACGTTTCTTCTTAGTTTCTAGCCATTGGCAACAAACAGATAGGGACATGATTTCTCCAAATAGAAAACCGCACTAGTATTAGATTACACTAGTGCGGCTCTATCAGCAACAACTATTTTATTAATTTAATTGTTCGCCTTGTTCTTCACCTTCAATATTATAGAAGTTCTTTGCATCACCTTCACGGGTATCAAATTTAACTACAACTTCCCGATCCATGATATCAAGAACACCTTTTTTGAATGCATCTTCCTTCATTAAATCTTCCCAAGAGCTTTGCTGGAATTTTTTTGATTGTCCGTCAATTTCAATTTCATACCAAGCACCTGTTTGTTTAATAAATGGTTTGATTGCTTCAAAGATGCTTTCATTATCAAGAACACCAATTGCCCCACCCCACATTATCTTGAATAGGCATTCACGACCAGCAGTTCCAAAGCGGGACTTCTCAAGCCTTGCCTTGACCTCGCTACCGACTTTATAGCCACGTTCGTCAAGAACATAACTATCCTTGGCTTTACGTCCTGTAAGCCAAATGCGGAGGCTATAGGCATATGATAATGCCTTACCACCGGGAGTGGTATAGCGTTCGCTATCGGTAGCATACTTGATGTTCTGAACCTGTAGGTTTGTCTTTAGTTGGTTAAGAACAAGAAGTGTGCTTTGACTATTGGCAATAGGTAGAATAAGTTTTGATAAACCCTTTGCAAGAATACGTGGCTTAACTGCCATAGAAGATTGTGGGTCAAAATCACCTTCTAAATCAGTCTTGCTTGGAGTTAATGCCATAGAATCCCATACAAATAACATACGGTTTTGATTATTCTTTAATAGGTCTTCAATGCTTTCCAAAACATATTCTACATTTTCAGCCTGAACATAAAGAATTCTTGACATATCACACCCCGCTTTCTTCATGAATTCAGGGTCAATAGCACTTTCGGAATCAAAGTAAATAACATCAATTCCCATCTTTTGTGCATTAGCAGCTATCTGTGCTGCCATATAGGATTTACCGCTACCTTCAAGACCAGCTAATTCGCTAATCTTTCCTACTGGAATACCTGCAAGCTTTCCACGGCAGATAATTGAATCAAGCCAACGTGAACCAGTTGGAATCCAATCTGTAACTTCTGTTGGATTATCGTCTTGTAAATCATATGCTACTTCACGACCACTTTTCTTATTTAATAAATCACGTAATTGTCCAATAGATACTTTACCAGCAGATTCTTTATTTTTATTTTTTGACATTGACATGTTATCTCCAAAAAGGAAGAAGGGAACAAGTTTTATCCTGTTCCCTTCTTTATACTATACTCTCATACCTTTGTTAAGCATCAAGAAGCTCTTGAAAGGCTTTATCAACCGCAGATGAATTCTTGACTGGGGTAGCGGCAGCAAATTTCTTTGTTTCGCTTGAAGAAGCTTCGGCATCAGCGTCATTATCTGCGCTGGCAAGGTACTCGTCAAGAATGGTTGACACTTCTTGTGAAGTCTTGCGTGTGTGGAGCTTGTCGAAATCAGGAAGAGTCTCAAGCAATTCTTTGCACTCTACATCTGTTCCTTGACAAAGCTTACTGGTCTTACGAGCGGGCGTAATCTTTGTAGTTGGGAAAGATTGACCCGGAGCCTTAGCGGAGTGAATAGACAAATCAGTTCCAGCTTCTGGGTCGGTGATATCTCCGTAATCAGGGTTGAGAACAAGGTTGATAAGGTCTTGATAAGCATTTTTGCCATAACCCCAAACCTTTAAACCTTCCTTCTCTTCGCCACGTACAAGCACAGGAGAGAAGAAACGCTGACGGGGAAGGAACTTCTTAGCCATCTTTGCAGATTCTTCGTCCTTTTCCTTATAGAGCTTGCTGGCAAAATCACATGCTGCACATTGATCGCCAAAGTTCTTCTTTGGACAAAGGAAGCCACCTTGTGTGCCTAATTCGTAATGGAACCAATACTCCTTAAACGGATCACCGTCTGGTGTTGGAACAATACGGAGTGAATAATTTTGACCTTCCTTTGGACTCCAGAAAAGTGTCTTGCTGCCAGAACCGCCTTTATTTTGTAGTGCTTGAAGCTTTGCTTTCATTTTTTTTACGTCGATACCCATGTGTGTTTCTCCTTGTTGGTCGGTAAATCTCCCGCCAACTGTTATGAACTGTAACACGGTGTGTGCCACAGTTAAAGTACAAAGTTTACATCTTCTTCTTTTACTGCTCCTTCAACTGTTTTCCAGTTAAAGATTCGGAATCCGCTTGCATCTAGATCCCAAACTAATTCCATGCCTTCATCTAAATTATGCCGCTGTTTACTACCCTTAATCTTACCGCTTACAAACTCACTTGGCAAGTCATTTAATTTTGCAAAATGAATATTTCTTACATCGCCATTCTTTTTTGTATAAGAAGCACGATAGCTTTTCATTAATCACCTATTGTTGGATTGCCTTACTATAATAAACCGTAAAGCAATAATCGGTATCTCCCGATGTCTTGTAGATAGTATAGGAAATTTTTGTGTTGTCAACTGCTTTGTTTCTTAATTTATCTTTTATTTCCCGCATTATTTTCTTATTTGTATTCAATGTTTCTTCGGTTAAAAAGAAATGATAAACCTTATCATCTACTAAATTAAAATTGTACATATTTGCTTCGTTGTCAGTATGTAAATCATAAAATGCAAATGTACAAATTCTGCTGATTTCTTTTGGTTCCGAAAAATGATTAATTAGCGGCTCACCTTGAACGCTGCTTAAATTAAGAACAAAGTTATATATCATTTTTAGGTATGCCTCATAAATTTCAGTTATGGGCATTTCATTTAAAAGATGTTGTTCTACATTTTCTTCATTAACAAGAAACAATCTTTTAAATAAACCAGAACGTGTATATTCTTGAAATATATTAAAAGCCATACGGTCTTGTAATATACCCTGTCTACCAAGAAAATCGCTATTTGGTCTTAAATAAATAATTGTAATATCTTTATTTTTTATCTGCTGTAGTATTTTCAAAGAGCAACTTAAAACATCACATTCGCCTGTTGTAATAAATAGTATTTCGTTGCAAACATCATTGAGAAAAGCGCTCATATCTGGAACGTTTTTTTCATAATCTTCTGGGCTTTTTTGCTTGGCCAAACTAAAGCAATTTTCACCCTCAATTTCTTTATCAATTAGCTTAACTTGGTAACTTTCGTTATTCTCAAATAATTCACCAATATCACATGCTTTTGGACCAAGACAAATAACTGTTTGCATTATTCTACCTTTAAATTTAGCTTTTTTAATTCACCATAATTTTTTCCTGCTTTTACGTTTACAGGAAATTTACCATATGGTGTGCTTTGCAGTATCTTAATTATCTCGACTATATCATTTTTTTCATCATTTGTTACGTCCAAAACAAATTCATCGTGAACCATAAATGATACAAAGCTTTTCTTGCCACGAAGATAATCATCAACCTTAATAATCTGTCGATGGAACATATCAATAAACGTAGATTGATTTAGGTATGATATTGCGTGATGCTCGTCAGCTTGCATTTTGCGACCATATGGCGTTTCAACATATCCATCAATCCAATATTTGTTTAGTAATGCCCGCTTATCATAAAGCTGTGCTAATTCCGCATCATATTGTATGGAAAGCGGAGAATGCGAGTTGTACAACCAAGCAGTTGCCGTTTCCTTTGCTTTAGAACGGTCTAGTTGCCCTTTAAAAACGTTTTCTGCACTCCAACCATGTAAGTCGCCTTCTGGTTGGCTTCGCCCGTTTAAAGCCAAAGCTGTGCGTAATTCGGCAGCATTCATATCAAACACTATAAACCAATCATTTTGTGGTTGAAGAATACTACGATATTGTTTTGGGAAAGTCAATATAGGAAATGAGCTTTTATTAACCGTCAATCTACCAGTTATGCTGGAAGACATATTATAGGAAATATTGTTTTTACCGTTTGCGACTTTACGGTAGAAATTCATTGCACCATCTTTCCAAAGCTTATTCTGGATGCTCTCTAGCTTAATGTTCAAATCACGATTCTTGATATCTACAAGTAATTCTGTAAATCGCTTATAGAAATCATATTGTGCAGGTTTTGTATAATTCTGAAATACATGCTCGCTAATTTGATTCCGTAGATGACAATATTCAATAAGAAAACGTTGCGGAGTCAAATCAAAGAAACAGTTTTCTCTTAATGATACTTTTGATTCGATGCATGAGGCAATAATGCTCTTTAGCTTTTTATTTATTGCAGCCCAATCTTCCTTTAAGTATTCAGGGCAAACATCATCAAGAGTTTTACCGTCACAATATAGCTGTGCATAATCGATATTCTTGCCTTTTAGGAAAGCAGAATAAGACCATGTTTTGTCTAAGTTGTCAGGAAGTGGTTGGTGAAACTGTAACTTGTTATCTGTGTAAAATCCCACGCATTCATTTTTATCGTCAAGAGTTTGAAATAGCAAGATATCCTCTAAAAGATTAAATCAGGTACCGTTTTTGAGCTAGCTATCTCTTTTACTACTTCTATATTTTGTTGTAAAGCAAAAATTACATTTTGTTTATCATTTTCTTTGAAATAATCATTTATATATTTTAAAGCAGAAAAATACCTTCCGACTTTTAAATAATTATCTGCTTCTCTTACTAAGTTATCAAACTGTTGTTGTCTTAGAGAAGTACCTGTTTCATAATTTCTTAAATAAGCATATAATCTTAACCAGTAACTATCATTAAAAGTTTTATAATATTTCTCTCTTTCCACCATTTCTCTTCTATTATAAACACTATAATTTATGTCACATGGCTGTAGCTGTTTATAATCAGGCATAAAATATGGATTATTATATGCTATAACATAATATATTTTCCAAAACATATCTTTTAAATAATTTATTTCTGACATAAAAACTGTTTTATATCTAAAATTATATAAATCACTGCTATTTTTAATATTATACCTTAACATATAACCAACGTGACCAGCATTATTACCCTTCATAGCAGGAGAATTTATATCTGCTATTATTCTCCACGGAACATTAACATCTATCATGAAACCAAATCTTTTACATGCATCAGCAAAAGTAGAAAAATTTGGATCATTAAAATATTTGTTATATTTTACGCTATCATCATCTGCTTTATCTTTAGCAATATCTATTATTAGACCACTAACAAAACTAGAAAAATTAGTTGAATAAACTAATGAAGTTTTAGTTACTGGAAAATTATTATTAATTTGTTTTTTAAGAAATTGAATAAATTTTTTATTAAAATCATGTGAATTTTTTATAGAAGAATTAACGCTTTGATTTGAATTAACATATCTATCAAATTCTGAACCTAAAAAAGACTGATTATTTTTTATATAAACATTTGGATCTACATAATATTTATGAGCTTTTAAATTAAAAAAAGGACTATTTCTTGAAATTTTTCCTAACATAGCGGCTGTTGCCAGATACGCATTCATGTCATTAAAAGCATCTGCAACAAAATCAATTACTCTTGCATTTCCGTCATTAGCAGTAGGAATTTGTTTTAAAAAAGTTTCATCTAATAATATGGCATCTTTATTATTATTGTTTAAACCATGAAATGCATCTATAGTCAATAAATCTCCAAAAGGCACATTATCATTATTGCTATAATTTACATATGGAATAATTATTTCACTATAATATTGTCTATGAAAAAATAAATCTTTAATATTTGGAACAGAATTTTTACCTTTAGGAATTTGTATAATTGAATCAGACTCAAAAGCTTTTTCTGATTGAAATATATTTTTTAATTCTTTTAAATTATCTTTAGCCATATATTTTCTCTAGCAAGCATTAATTGGTTTAACTATATTTTTAACTTTTTGTTCATCGCCCTGCTTCGTTGATTGCTTTATAACTTGTCCTTGGAAAGAGCATTTTAACTTTGTAACAAAGGATGTTTCGTTTATATCTGTCTTAACGTTAATTACCAAATAATATCCTCCAACTCCCAATTTATCTTGTAAAACTATATATTGATTATTAAACATATAATTTGGATGAATATAGATAAAGTCTCCGGGTCTGAATATATTATTACCATACATTTCTATATTAGAATTATAATATTGTTTTATTGTAGTACCTTTTGCATCGCCCTCTCTTCTAGCTATCATTTCTCTTTGATAAGGAGCAGTCATTTTTTCAAAATTAATTCTTTTAATAATTCCTGATTCAACACCCATTCTAAAATGAAATACTCCTTTTTTAAGGTCGTCGGATTCATCACCTATTAAATTTTTAGGGAATTTACTTGTGCAAACAATAAATAAATAATTTAAATAGTTTAACATTTTATGTGGTGCTTTTCCGCTTTTATCTTTTGATTCGTCCACTTTACCAGATTTAACTCCATTACCTTTTTTCATACCTTCAAGTCTAGATAAAGTTTTTTCATTTATTATTGGCATCCAGTTTCTTTTTTCGGCTTCTTCACCAGTTATAGGATCATTTCCGTCTATTGCATCAAATGTAAAAGAAGAGGTAGAAAATTTAATTGAAGCATTTATACCAGCTTGTTTACCAAACACGGAAGGACCAATAGCGGGATATATTAATTTATTAACTACGTCTTTAATAAATTGTATTACAGGATAACGCTCTAAATTTGGTCTAACCATATTTTCAATTAAAAATTCTTGTAATAAAGTTAAAGAAATTGGTATATCAGCGAGATTTGGATTTATCTGTTTCATTTCAGACAAAAATACTTTTGTTTCTTTATCTTCAGTTATTTTGGTTGGTATGGAAAATGGTATATTGCCTACAACTATTTTAGGGGCATCTTCTATTGGACTTATGTTATTTAAGCACTCTAAGGCAATATCTAGTAAATCACCAAGAAAAACAAATTTTATTCTATAAACTGGTTTATCTTCTTGGTATTTTTCCATTCTCTTATCTAACGATTCTATACCGATGGAAGCTAGATCATCTGGAGGTTTTTTTACTGTAGTAGTCGGGAACAAAGAATCAAAAAAAGATTTATCATCTCCAGTTGGAGGTTCCATTATTAAAGTTTCTATTTCTTTATCATTAAATAATTCTTCTACTCCATATAAAGAGTTGTCTTTATTTAAGATTCTTTGTTTTATAGCCGATGAATTAGAATCATCTTTTGATTTAACGCCTAAAATTTCTGGTTTATACATTCCAATATAAATTTTTGGTTTATAATCTTGTTTTTTGTTCGTTGGCAAAGTTTCAATACCAGTTAAAAAATTAAATATACCATTGTAAATACTTTTTCTGGCTAATCTTAACATTTCTTGTAATTCTTCTTCAGACTTGCTTTCAAGTCCTGTAAGTTTTAAAGATTTGTATTGTTTTTTAAATTCTTCAATATCTTTTTTTATTTCTTCTTCAGATTTACATTCTTCTTTTTCTTGTTCCGCTTTTTCATCAATAGCTTTTTTCTTTTCAGATAAAAACTGTTTAAATAACTTATTTAATAATCTTAAATTTTTTCCTTCATTATTAATGGCAAACAAATCAGCATCAGGAGATGACAAAGCAATATCTAAATGAGCATTGTAATTAATTTTTAAATTAACTGTTCCTTCTTCATTAAAAGTTATATCGTGTGAATATGGAGCAAGACTTAAAACAACTCTGGAAGAGCTAATTGCTTTTATAACAGACTGTATTTGTTTATCATTATAACCAGAATTAGATAATACATCTTTAACAGTTGTAATATCTACATTAGCATAGCCGCATTCAGCTTTTATTCTATAATATTTATCATTAAAAATATCATTAGTATCTCCAACATATCTAGATGTTTGGTTTACTAAATCAGAATATGAAAAAGAAATATCTTGATACTTTCCTTTATCTCCATCGGGGGGAATTTTTAAAAAACGGGAATCACCAAAACTTAAACTTATCTCTCTTACTAAATCAGCAGGATTTTGAAAAAATATTTCTAAAGTTGCATGAATATTTGTACTAACAGTTGATGGATCTGTTCCCCTATATTCATAATTAAAAGATTTTATACCAACAGAATGAAAAGTGCCTTTTCCACTTAAAATTTGTTCTATATTATGTCTTTCATGTTTAACAAATTCACTCGTATCAGAACCATAAGGAACAGGAGTATCATCAAACGGTATTCTCCAATCGTATCCCTTTGAAAATTGTCCTGCTGATTGAGAATGTTTTGCAATAGGATAAAATGTTTTATATAATCTTATTGTAGGAATTAAGAGACTAAGTACTTGAGGAGGTAATTTTTTAAAAAAATACTCCATGTCATTATTTTTAGTAAAATTATTAGTTAAAAAAAAGTGTCCAGTTGGAGTGTCATCTTGATTTTCGTATCTTATAACGGTAAAATTTTTGTATTTTTTATTTTTAATTTTTTTATCTTCTTCTTGAGGCACTTTAAGTCCTTTATCTACAGAAGCTATTAATTCATTCATTGTAAGAATTAAAGCCGCTTGCTCGCCAAGACGGTTTTCTTTAAAGAAAACCGGGTTTTCTTTTATCTCAACTTGCTCTTTTGCTGTGCCGAGTGCTTGTTCGACAGTAGCTTTTGCGCCAGCTGCTGCTGTAGGAGATAAAGTTCCTCCCCCAGTTTCTCCAAGAGCTAGATTTATAGCTTCTTGAGTTTCATGAGCACTAGGTAACGCCCCGCCTGCTTGTGCATATGTTGCAAGAGAATCATCCACAATCTGTTGTAATTGTTTTTTAATTTCACTATCTATTTGTGTTTGGTCTTTAGCTAGAGACTTAGTAAGAAACGTATCTAATGCTATTTTATAAGCATTTTCTCCTCCACCGGCTACATCAAATTCTAGTCCATCGGTTAAATTATTTGTTAGTAAAAAATTTTGTAGTTGTGAAGGATCTTCTTTTTTTTTCCCCAGAGCTTCTAAAAAAAGAGCAGATTTCTGTTGTAATTCTACATATTTTCCAGATGTTAATCCCATATTATTACCCTTATCCTAACATGTATTCTAAAACCAATTCTATTGGTGTTGGTACTTTTATTATATCACCATATTGAATATGAGATTCAGTTGGTTTTTGATTAAATTTAGCTATTATCCACCAATCTTGAGGATCACCATAATATTTTTCTGCTAATTTATAATATTTATCGCCTTCTTTCCAAACATGTTGTATTATATTTAAATTAGAATATTGACTAGCATTTACATAACTAAAATTAGGACTAGCATATTGATCAATAAATTTAATGCCTCTTTCTTTAAACATCTTTTTATAAAGAGGCATGTCGTTGTTAACTATTCTTCTATTTCTGTATCGGTTTATCATAAATATTTTATTACCAATCAGCCACATTACAAACTTTGGACTGAGCAGCTGTCGCCCCTGCTTCTTCAACATCTGTTTTCGCTTCTTCAGGTTGATCTTCGCCTTGATTTTCTACCTGCTTAGCTTCTGCAAGCGCTTTAAGGTCTTTTTCTAGTTGATCTAAGCTAACACTTTCTGAAATTTTTGGAGTATCGGGATATTTGTGTGGAAATGAATTTATATTTATTCTTGGTCTTAGTTTGCCATCAACTATCTCATTTCCTAATGAATGTTCGTGAATTATGTCTAGAGTCATAGATACAGAAAGTAACTTAGGAAAAAGCACACTATCTTCGTCAATAAAAAAACCGCTATCTATCTTAGGTTTAAAATCAAATCCTTGCATATAACATAATAAACCAGATTTTAATGTTTGATCATCATTAATTTCATCAGATTGTTTGGCATTAGAAATTAAATTAGAAAATTTTATTCTAAACATTGGTGGAGAAGTCATTATAGCCGTACCAGCTACTCCATTACTATATATAGGGTACAATCCTCTTATGAGATAATCTATATATTTCATATTAGTAGCTGCTTCATTAATAGAAGAATTTGGTATTTCAAAAGCCAATGTAATTGTTCTAGAAGTATTTTTAAAAGTAGAAATAGGATCCATTTTTCCATAAATTGTTTCTTTTTTCCATTCACTTTTAAAAGAATCACTAAAATCAGTTATAAACGCAGGAAATTGTATATGCGGTTGTGAAGCGCTATAACCACCATTAGAAAAAGAATAAATTTTTATTGTGTATGCAGCACCAGAAGAAAGAGGAAGTTTCATTTTTTAACTCCTATGGATTATTTACAAACTTTCCACCAAGAACATATGCTCGTAAATCTGGTCCATTTTCTATTCTAAGAATAACTGGCTGTTCTTTAGATTTTTCACCTGTAGCTTTATTTTTATCGCTTCTTAAAGAATTTATTGCCTGTACCAACGCATCCTGATCTACTGATTTAGCACTTGCTTGTGCAATATAATATTTTTCAGCAGCAACAACAAATTCTTTGGCAGGTTTTAAGCTTTGTTCATTAACTGTACTACCTGTTTTTATTAATTCATTAACTGTTTGAGTTTTGTTTATTTCACTAATAGATTTTAGAGTATTAACTCTTGCATTAAATGAAGCATCTTCAGGAATTAATTTTATTGCATCAACTATCTCTCCAACGGCAGTCTTAATTGATTTCAAATTCTCTAAATTAATTGCCCTAGTAGTTAATTCAGTTACAGCGGTTATCATTTTAGCAACACCCTCAGTAGCCATTTTTATACTATATCCAATTGATAATATGACTGCTGCGATTAATCCTAAACCTATTGCACCAAAAGTTCCTGCTTTTCCAATAATTAGAATTGCAGCTGCTAATGGTACAGCGGCACTAACTATTACATAAGTAGCGATGGCAAAAGCAGCACTAAAAGCTATAACTGCTGTGGCAGCTGCCCAACCATTCTCTTTTAAACCAGCAAATGCAAGAACTATCTGAGCGATACCCCAACCAGCTAATGCTATTGCACCACCGATTGATAAGAAAACGAATCCAAGAGCCATTAAACCACCAGCTGATAAGGTAGCAGCGCCGCCAATTTCTGTTATTGCTGCTGATACTACGGGAGCTTCGGCAGCCAATTCAACACTAGAAGTGATAGCAGTTCTTGATAAAAGCATTAAAGCTAATCTTGTAGTTGCAAGAAATTGAGTAAACTTAGCAAAAGAAAAAGCTATAGCTATAACAACAGCAATTGCCGTTGTCCAACCGGGAGATTCAGACAATAATTCAGCTATCCATTTTATTGCTTTTGCTAGTGGTTCAGCGGCAATTGCTAATTTACTGAACGCTAATTCTAATTGCCTTGTGGTAGAAGCAACTTTCATTTGTGCATCTTCTAGTTCTTTTTGCGTTGCTGCTTGTGCTTCCATAGCTTTTTGATCTTCTATTGAAAGTTCTTTAAATAATTTGCTAGCTTCGTTAACATCTTTTATTCCAAGAGAAGCAGCAATAGCTTTTTTCTCAAATCTATCTAACGAATCCCAATTTTTTCCTGATGCTTCGAAAGCTTGTTTTAATAAATCAACACGCTCACTTTCAGTAGCATTCAGCATTTCTACGCTATTTAAATAAGTTCCACCTAATATAGCATTTAATTTTCCTGCCTTATCGGCTGCTCCTTCAAACGTATCAAATCCTTCACCGATAATACCTAACAGCGTAGTCATCTCAATTCCAAGAGCTTTTGATTGTTTTTGTAAATCAAAAAATACTTCTTTTGATTTCATGCCATGACTAGCCAAAGCGGGAAGAGTAGCACTAAAATCTTTAAATGCTTTTGATGCGGAAATTCCTAATCCAATAGCAACGGTTGTTATTCTATCACTTAACTCCTTAAGTTGCTTGTCATTCATCCCTAATGATCTAGATAAATCATTAAATAATTTACCTGTCATTTCGGCACTAACACCTAGATTTTCCATTTTGGCAGCATGTTGAGCTAAATCTTTTTGCGCTGGAGCGCTTAAAGCAGAAAATCTAGACATATTTTCAAAAAGAGCGGCAGTAGCTTTGCCCATCTCTCTATAACCAATAGCATATTTTTCAACACCTGAAAAAGATTCTTTATTAATTAATCCAACCTTGCCCGTTGCTTTTGCTAAGGATTCATTTGTTTCAACCATTTCTTTAACTAGAGAGCCAATACCGGCAGCTATACCTTGCATTGAACGCATTTGAGTTATTTGCTTAGTATAACCCCCAGAAATAGCAGATAGGGCATTTTCAATAGTATCCCATGTTTGTTTTATTTTTTGTTGAGCCTCTTTTTGTCTTTCTAACTCGGCAGTTTGAACTCTATATCTTTTTATTAATTCATCGGCATCTTTTAATCTTTTTTCCTCATCTTCGGATAATTGTTGCCCAAGTTCCTTTTTAAGATTTAAATATTTATAGTCTAATAAAGTATATTCATATTGAGCCTTTTTTACTCTTTCGGAATCAGTTTCTGCTTTGAGTATCTCTCCTAAAATGCCTAATTCTTTTTCTATATCCTTTAATTGTTTTTCTTTTAATTGACGAGTTTCTTTGGCTAAATCTAAACGTGCTTGCTCGATTCTTAAGCTGTCATTTAAAACACGTAATTCTTCTAAATATATTGGCTTTAGATCTTTTGCTGCTACTAGATAAGCCTGTTTAGCTTTTACTATTTTTTCTTCAATCTCTTTTATTTGATCACTGGTTTCTGGTGTTTTCTCATCAGCCATAATTTATATTTCCTGTTTACAAATAAATAGTTCACAAATAAAAAGAGCGAGAAAACTTTGTTTCTCGCTCAATAATTACTTCTTTTTAAAGGAATCCGCTTCGGCTTTTAATTGCTCTAGTAATTTTTCAACAAACCATTTTCTTAAACCAACTGGTAGGTTATAACTCTCAAAAAGAGAAAAACCACCATAATATTTTAAATAAAAAAATTGTTCATAAACATTTTGTTGATATTCATTACTTAAACCAAAAAAAGTCTACCGTCAGCGGTACCTCCAATTCCCCTTCAAATTCACAACTTTTGCAAGTATAAGAATGACGCATATCTATACCTCTAACTAAATTTTGATGCATATTACGCAAATATTTAGAATCACCTGCTGGCATGGCGGAAATAGCATTTTCAACTGTTGGTCTATCCGTAACATCATTAATAGAAACAACAATTAATTTTAATTGTTCCATTAATAAAGAATCGCCTTCAAGGCCAGTTTTCTTGGTTTCGGAAAGCTTTAATAAATGTTTTTCTTCTCTTCCAGTGATTGCTCTACACTTTAAATTCCATTTTGTTTTTGGAAGTAGAACGCTGAAAAAACCATTTTCATCTACAGAAACAGGTTCTTGCTCATTCTCTGAGTCTAATTTCTCTAAAAGGTCAAATGAGCTTTTTCCTTTTTGCATGCAAGATGGACAAGTAACTACAGTAGAATACTCAGAACCATAAGCAGATATTCTAGCAGCTAAAATAATCGCTCCACGATCTTCGGCAGTTAAAGAATCGGTATTTATTCGTTTATCTACTACTAAAGATTGAATCAATTTATCTAATGCCACCCCCTTTTTTAATAGATTTCGTGAAGTAAGAATATCTTCTTCTTTTGCAGTCATTTGCTTTATTTCAAGTGTATCTTTATCCCGCAAAGGATGATTTACAGCATAAAATTTTCCTTTTGATGGCAAAGAGACAAATTCGGTTGGAACTATAAAGCTAAGTGGAGAACCGTTACCTACTGTAGTGTTTTCTGCTTGTTCTAATTGTTGTGGAAAATCTGAATCTTGGCGAAGAGTTTGTGCTCCTACGCTTCCTGCTAAACGATCTAAATTGTTACGCATGTATAACCTACGCTTTCTTAAGTAATTATAACTGTATATAAAAATATGTTAAATAAAAATTATTCTTCAGTTTGCGGTAAACCGGGAGAACCGGCCCAGAGCGTTTGATCGCCACCATTATAACCAAATGGCGTCTGCACTTCTCTTCCAGAATATCCTTCTCTTAATTTTCTTTTCTCATCTTGTGTTTGATAGCCAAATTTAACATCTTTTTCATCAAATTTGCTTGGGCTTACAGTGGATAGAGAGGCATTATCATATGTTATTGTAAAACTTATATCAACAAATTCATCACTAGCGTAAGAAAGAGTTCCATAATTAACGTTAGATATAAATGAGTTAGTTAATTTCCATGTTTCTATTGTATTACCATTAGAATCAACTTGAATTAATTGAATACCTAAACAAGAATTTCTTTTAGCCACACTATACCCTAATCTTGGTGAGTTATGACCAGTAGAATATAAAAGATCATTCATAGTACTAGCTAAAGATTGAAAAAAATATTCAGAAGTAAATGAAGTTACATTTTCTCTTAGAGTAGCTACTGTTCCTCCTTCAAAATCTTGTTGCCTAGAAACAGTTGAGTCATTGCCATAATTATCTTTAATAACACCAAAAAGTGTTTTTTTAGATGAAAATGGTTCAATTTTATCAGACCTACCCATAGCAGAAACCATTTTTACAGTTATTGGTTTCCAAACGACATTTTTAGGATAATTAAAAGTTTGATTTAATAAAAGAAGAGGCACAGTATCTATATTATATTCTGGTTTTGAGCATTCCTTTAAAGCAAACCTATAAGCGTCTAATTCGGCATCGCCAAATAAAATATACCACCGGTTTTGCCGCATTGGTTCTTTGAGAGTAATATCAGTCCAAAATGACATAATGGTGGTATATAAATTATATATTATAGTTATGGAGAAGGTACAGGGAAATCAGGATTTACAGCTGAATCATCTGGTTCGTTGGCAACTAATGCGGTAGCAGGATTTGCTAACTGCGCCCAATCATATCTAACAGTACAAACAATTTCTACTATATCTTCGTTAGCATAATCAAGAGAACCAAATGTTACGTTTGTAAAAAATGGATTGTTTAATACCCATCTTTCTATAACTTGACCATCAGCATTAACTTGTTTAATATCTATAGTACGACCAATGGCTCCTGCAAATTTATTTTTGCCGATTGTCGCTACTTGATTAGGAGAATTAACATCTCTCGGAACTCCGTAACCGGCATCTAATAATAAATTATTAACCACTTCAGTAGCATCTGGTTGTGTAATAGAAGCAAATGTCATTTGAATCGCTTCCCATTCAAGACGACCGGGATAATAAAAGCTATGGTTTAAATATTTGTGAGTTATTTCACCAACTTTAGCTTTTGGTTTTTCAACCTTTTTTAAAGCATATTGTAAGCCAGAAATTCCTGCGCCTGTAAATACAACGTACCATCTATGATTTCTTTTTGGTTCGGGACCAACGACACTCCAAAATGACATTTGTTTTATCTCCTAATATCTGGTGACTACAATAATATATAGTCACCAGAATAAATATTTACTTTTTAATCAGCGAAACTTGCACCGGTATTAGAAATTACGAAGTCAAGAGCGATAAATTCAATTGCACGGGTTGGCTTCAATAAAATCTTAGCATATACTATATTACGGTCTACTAAATCTGGTGTAGTTGTAGTGTTGTCTAGTAATACACGGTATTCAGATAGACCAAATCTAGATTGAACGCTGGCAAGGAACGGATTTGCTTGATCAAGGAAGCGTTTCCAAGTGATTTCAATGTTTGGATCAAACAATACAGTCTTTGCCATACGGCTAATTTCTTTCTTCAAGTAAATCATCAAGCGACGAACGTTAATACGGTCTAATGCACTTGGAGTTACTTGTAATGTCTTTTGACCAAAGATTACAATTCCTTCTGCTGGGAATGAAGCGATTGGATTGATATTAGCTTCATATAGTGTATCGCGGTCTTTAGAGCTTAATCTAAGTGCTGTTTGTAATACTGGCAAGCCAGCTGCACCATCTGTTAATCCACCGCGATTAAAGCCAGCTGGTGCAAACCATAGTTCTGTCTTTCTTTGAGAAGAAGAGAAAGTACCCAAAGCTACTACAGAGGGGGGAACCCAAACTTTGTTATTATTAATTATATCTTTAACTAATACCCATGGGAAGAATGTGCAACCGTAGCTTGTATTCATATACTTTTTTACATTAGATACGGCTGTATTTATGATTGGCTTTCTATCTTTTGGTGCTTCTTTTTCTGGGTTATAATCGCCTTCGATATCTACTATTGCCAATGCATCACCACGTAATTCACATTTTTCAATAAGCTGACTATTTAAGCCGTTATTAGTAATACCGGGCATAGCAGCTAGATTCATTTCTACAACTTCTGGGTCTGCAATACTTTCAATAGCTACTTTAATGCTATTATAAGCATAATTATCTGTATGGTCGCCAGTTGATAATAATTCATTGGCAAATGGTTCTTTTTTAGTTATATCTAAACCATCAAATCCATCGTACATCGGAACAATAAACTTATTAAATTTAGATAATAGTGTATCTATTCCTTTTGTGGCAGTTACAGATTTACCTTGAAATCTATAACCAGTAGTAGTTGAATATCCAGACGTAGTGGTGTTCCAGAAAGCACCAGAAGCTTCTATAAATTTTCCAGAGTTATCAACTGACGCGCTAATATCATCTAAAGAAAACAAATATTGGTAGACTCCGTTAGTTTCTGAAAAACCTGCTGATTTAGAACGAACATAATCAACATAATCTTCATTAGTCTTTCTAGAATTTGGCAAAGTTGTTTTTACACCCCATTCTAAACCCGCTAAAGAAGAAGCATAAGAATTTGTTTTATAGTCTAATAAAGGTATTACCGGCAAAGCAAAACTGGCCGTGTATTCAGTGCCACTGGAAGTAATGACATTTTGTGGAAGGTCTAAATATGTCGCTAAAGGCTTTCCTGTTGTTCCAGAGCCAGTTACATACACGTTTTCATATTCCGTGGGTCCGTAAAAACCAAAAGGTAATAATGAAGGTTCAGCCTTACCAGAATCTAAAGTTGGATCCATTTCAATACGAATGAATTTAGAATTATTATTGTATGTTCCATATTCTTCAAAGGCTTGTTTTTCATAACTCCATTCTGTATATTTATCACCAATTCTTTTAGCAATATAATTTTCAGAAGATGGATCAAGATTTAAACCAGTATATCTTTCAAGATATTCTGGACGGATTTCATCGTCGGAAGCTTTTCTTATTGAAAGAGTAAATGTTCCATATTTTGTATATTCATTAGCCGGTAATTTAATTTCTTCGATTGCAATTTTTAAGTTTAAGCTTGACCATTCTCCTTCAGTTAAGCTAACAACTTTAAATAAGTTTTGTAATTCTGTGTATTGATTTTTTTGAGTAGGATCAGGTTTAAAAGAACTTGTTACACCTAAATGTTGAGAAACAATCCAACCAGTAGATGCATCTTTAGCATTTTGTTTTTGATTTTCAAAACCAGATAATTTTAATAAAATTACAGCCATAGTGTTTGTCTCACTGGGGCCATTTTTTAATCTAGCTTCTCCAATTTTAATGTTACCGATACCTAAACATTGCTTAACCCAAGTAGTATATGTTTCCCCAAGGAAATATTTTCTTGAGTCATAAGCAGTTGGATTAGTATTTAATACATTTCGAATATATTTTTGTTTTGAATTTTCATTAAAATTGACACTAGAGGTAATTCCATTAATAACTACTCTTGTTTCGGCATAAGTATCATCTGCTTTTAGCCAAGTAGCAAGAACGGGATTAGCTAAAGAAGTATTAGAATCTAGATTTCTACCAACCAAACCAACGGTACCAAAAGAATAAATAATAGCAGCTAAGGCAGCTTTATTATTAAGTCCGCCAACTTTAGTAATATTTGTACCATCAGAAGTAGCAGGAGCAATAAATAAGCCATAGGCATGAGTTGTATCCCAACCAGCTTTACCACCAATTGCTTCTTCTGCTAAATGTTGATATCCACCTAGACGAACGAAAGTTACAGGAGAAGAGTTTCTTAAATAAGCTTGTGCCGCATAAGCAGCATAAGTGGGAGTTGTTCTATTGCCACTTCTCCAAACGTCACCACTCTTACCACCGGCTACTGGTTCGCCAAACACTTCTACGAAATCAGAAAAACTTTCTACTCTTACAGGACGCATCATGGGTCCACGCAATGAACGACCAATAATAACTGGTCCTATTTCTTCTGGTAATCTTGGTAATTGTGAATTGTCGATTTCATTGACAAATACACCGGGGCTTACAAATCTAAACTTAGAAACTGACATTATCTGATTCTCCTTTGGGAGTTAAAACAATAAAATTTATAGTCTTTTTGACTTAATATAAATAGTAGTTCTATTTTGCAAAATACTATAATTGTTACTTTTATTTGGAATTAAACACACCTTCGCGTGCTTTAATACACTTAGCGACAATATCAAATTTATAATCTATTTGTCCGAATAAATTTTTTGTTTCTGCAATGGTAACTATTTCATAAAAAGTATCACCGTAAAGAACAAAATCACCTTCACGAACATATAGATCTTTATCTTCTGTTAAACGTCTACGATGAAATTTAACAGTAATATTAGTAACACGATCAATACCAAAAACTTTTGTTTCTGTTTTGCTTCCTTCCCATTCAACCATAGCCTGAATTTCTATTGGAGAAAGAAAAGATTTTTGTACTGCTTCACCATATATTGGATGATAATTTGTATGTTCTCTGCTTATTGGATAATAAACTATTGTTTGTCCAATGATTCTTTCTATTACTTCATCATTTATTTGTTTAACTAAATTACGTTCTTTTTCGCCAAGAAAAAGAGGTGGTGGTGGAGCTTCTGGCTGTTTAGCGATATTAGATGCTAAACTGTCTTTTGTTTTCTTTTTACGAGCCATTTAATTATCCTACAAAAATAAGATTTGGAATAAATTGTTGTGTCTTAGAGGTATCTTCCATCATCTTTGCTCCGTCTTCACCAACTTTAACATATGTCATTTCAGTTAATTGAGTTTTTAATTCTTCACGTAACTTATCTTTTTCCTCTTTTCCTTCACTTATTAATTTGTCACCATTTAAAGTTACTGAATCACCCGGAATTGGAACTTTATCAAACTTGCTACGTATATGTCCTAACATTTCTTTTGCAGTAGCCAAAGCAAAACGACGAATCCATTGTTTTCCCATGCTATTTATTTTATCATATGGTAAATTTTGGAACGGTAAGCTATTAACGTTATTAACGCCACCAACGGCACTAGATGCGTTATTATCACTTCCAGATAATGTTGTTTGTTCCCAAGCATTTGATCCTACGGTAAAATCAAACCAGAATTTTAAAGGAGAAGAAGAATTTGGAACAGGGAACAATCTTAATATATTGTTACGTAATTGATAAGACCAATGACTAACCCGTGTTTTAATTGCATCTTCATATGCCATCGCTTGTAACTTATTTTGCCAAGCTGGTATTATTTCAAACGTACTGTCATCGGCATATTGACCATATGTAGATAAGTTTCCAACAACATTAAGACCACCAAAATAACCATAGAAATTCCAAGAAGCAGCAGCAGTTTTATAATATACTTTCATTATATTAATTCTTTTTCCGTCAACTTTCCAACCTTTTGCGGCAGCTGATGCAGAAACTATATTTTGTAAATCATAATCTTGAGTACCAGCTGTAATGTCAAAGGAAGCAGAATATATCGGTTCATCTCCATTAACACCAACCATATTGTTTACTGCTAAAGATATATTTTTAGCATATGTAAATTGCATTTTTGGAAATGCCAACGAGGCATTGGCTAATTTTTCTGCGTTATCACCCGTTAACTGTCCATCACTGTTAAAAGAACCAGTCTCTTGTCCTAAGAAAAAAGGTAATGAATTTTTTGCCTGATGCAAATTTATAATATATGAATATTCCAAGCACGCTTCTTCATAGGCAGAATGAATTTGTGTTTCAACTAATTCTATATCTAATACATCACCGCCAAGCTTTTTATATGTAAATGCTACTTGTTCAACAGAACCGGTTTTATACGCAGCTATTTGTTGTTCATCCCAATAATCGGTAGATACATAAACACCAAAAGGTAAAGTTTGTAAAGAAACATTTTCTGTATTACCAGTTGGAGGTAATATAACTTTGCTCATTTGTGAAACAGGTGAAAAATTAGGAATTGCCATTATTTATTCCTCGGAAATAGTATAGTAAATAGTTTTAATTATGCTCTTTCTTCACAAATAAAAAACCCCACTACCTTTCAGTAGCGGGGCAAAGATTTTAACCTCTTTTAATTATTAACCTTCTAAGTCTTCTACAACTACCAAGCCGTACATGTCTGGGCGAACCATTGCCTTACCATAACGTGTTAATACTGCCTTACGAGGTGAGAAGGTGTTTGGATCGAAGATGGTTGGTGTGCTTTGTAGTGGTACGTATGGTGCATATACGTAACCGCTTTCTAAGAAGCTTCCACCCTTACGACCAACAAGAATTACGTTGCGGAGGAAATATGGGTGAACAATGATATCCCACTTCTTATTTAAATCACCTACCTTTACTGCACCTACGGTGCCCTTTTCTGCATCGTTTGTTACAGAAGCGCGGAAGCCGCTGGTGAATTCAAGAACGTTAGCAACTTCTGGTGAGCAAACAAGGAAGTTTGCACCACCGCGAAGTGTCTTACGGTGAATGAGTGCTGATACATCGTTGATTGTTTCAACGAGTGTTTCGTACCACATTGATACGTTACCAGTGAAGTCTGGAGGAGCTACAGCATTGTTTTGATCTTGTAATGCTACACCGGTTGAACGATTTACGAACTTACCGGGACGACGGCTCCAATACTTAACACCTGCTGTTGCACCCTTAACTAGATCGTTCAAGATTTCTTGATCGATTTCAAGACCGATTTGTTCAGAAAGAATGCTTGTTAATTCAACTTCTGCATCGAGGTTGTGGTAAGCATTTAAATCTTGACCTAATTCTGGGGTCCATGCTGCCTTGAGCTTACGGGTACGAGCAGTGATAGAGAAGCTGTCAACCTTTAATTCAACTTCTGGAATTTCAGAAGAATTTTCAAAAGTCCATGGTAAATCAGCCTTAAGAGCACCAAGGGCATGATTACCTACGCCTACCAAATTATCTTTAATTGGGTAGGAAAGTAATGCATGTGAACCGCTTAATACTGTTGCCTTGGCAGAGGTTGCACTTGGAGTTGCAATTACTAATTGCAAGTACTTAGTACCAGATACGTCACCTTGTGGTAATACGCCCTTACCAGTTACTACGTCAGTCAATCTACGTACTACAACAGCGCCGCTTGCCATGGCAGAACCGGTGGCATCATTTACAGCTGCCCCGCCGTCTGCTGCTGCTTGTGCAAGAGAAACAGCGAATACATCTTTTTCTGCCAATAATGCACTTTGTGAAAGATCACTAAGAGCAACACGTAATACAGAAGCGGATGCATATGTTACAGTATCTAATAAATCTGGATCCCAACGAATTAATCCCTTTTGTAAGTCAGAAGAACCAGAAAGAGCAAATGCTGTTAATTGAACTACACTAGCAGTTGGTACGAATGTGTGATAACGTGAAGTGTTATAACCATTTGCTAAATTGTAGAAACCCTTTTCTGTTTGTGCGCCGTCTAAGCGAACACCACCAGTGATTTCTACACCAAGACGATCACCAAAGAAGGAAGAACCTGTTTCAAATACGCGGTCGCCTACGTTACCTACTGCTGTACCACGCTTGAAATCCATGAAGAATACAAGTCCTGATGGTAAGCTCATTGGTTGTACGCTTACGAGATCGTTAGCAATTAAGCCAGCGAATACACGGCGAACGATAGGGAATGCCACTGCTGCAAAGCCTTGTACGTCACCAGAAGACATTGTGTTAGCTTCGCGGAGTAATTCTTTAGCTTGGTTTTCTAATAATACTGCCATTGTGCTGCGTTCACGTTCTGACTTTAAACCTTCCAAAAGACCAGACTTTTCCCACTTACCTACTACTGCTTGTGTTTCTACTAACATGTTGCGTTCGACAGAACCTTCTGTCAAACGTTCTAATACGTTACTCATTTTTATATCTCCTTAAGATAGTTATTTTTTAATACCCGCTAGGGCCTTCATTCTGTCAGCCATTAAATCGTTTATTGAATTATTGGCAGACTTTTTTACTGCAAATGGCGTAGCAGCTCTATTTAATGTTTCGCGGAGAGATTGAGGGGCTTCTTTGTCCTTGCTCATGTTTTCTACCGCATTTTGAAGCGTTTCATAGATTGTTTTCGCCTCTAATACACTATCTGCTTTAGAAAGTGATTCGACAATTTGATTTTTTTGTCGCTCATTCAAGGAGATATTTCCTAGAGCTTTATTAGTGTATAAAAGTTTTGCATTAATTAGATTCATCTTTTCAAGCTGTTCTTTTAATGCTGATAATGATTGTAGTGCATCACTGTTTAAAGATTTTAGCTTTTTATTTTCTTGCATTAAATCTTTCATTTTTTCTAATTCGGCAGCACGTTCTTCGGTTGCCTTTTCATCACGGGCAGCTGCCAATTCTACATTTCGTTGTTCACGTTTTTGCGTTTCTGTTGAACCCATGTAACCGTCACTTAAATTTCCTACTTTTAGATCAATACGAAGAGACTCTTCTAATTCTGCTAGCTCTTCTTCTGTTAATTCTACTTCTTCTTCCAAATTTGGTTCCATGGTGGATATTGTTTGTTCTTTTCCTGTTTTACGAGCATCAGCAGCTCGTTGTTTAGCGGCATCTCCTAGTAGCTGATAACCAGCTGCCTCTCTAGTGGCAATAGCAGCTGCATCTTCTTCTAATTCAATTTCCTCTAATTGAGGAGGGGAGTCGCTGTCGGTTATTTCTTCTAATTCTTCTTCGTCGTTTATTTTAATAACTACATCAACTCTTTCTTTTTCCCCCGAACCATCAACTGTCGGATCAGCAGCTCCTGCTGCTAAAGCATCGCTATCAGGATTTTGACTTAATAAATCGCTAGCTTCTTCTTGATAACCTAACATTTCATTTAAGGTAGAACGAATTTGATCAAAATTAATTGTAATCATTTCGTCTTCATCACTGTCAGAAAAAGAATCAGGTACTTTAGAAAAAGCACTATCTTTATTATTTTCTAAACCAGAAACACCATTAGAAGACGTAGGATCTAATGCAGCTGCTGATAAATCAGGAGTTTCTTGTTCAGGAGTTGACCCTCCACCGGCAGGGGAAACATCGGTAGTTGGGGGTGGAGTAGCATTTAGTGTTGCTGGCTGAGTAGCTACTTCCTCTTGTTCTAATAGTTTTTGAACTGTGTTATTAAATTCATGACTATATTTTTCTATTAATGCATTTTGTGCATTTTTTATAGCTACTTCTTTTAGGGCAGCAGCATCAATAATCGCTTGTTGTAACAAATCAGATGACATTAAAAAATCTCCTGTGTGCAGGAAAAGACTAATACTTTTTATTTAAATAGTATTATTTAAACCAAAATGACAATTATTGTGCTGTTTCCGCACGTTTAGCGATTTTTTTCTTTTTCTTTTTAGCTGTTTCATTATTAATTTCTGCTAAAGTATCTAAATTAGCTTTTTGAGCATTTCGCTTGTATTGTAATTTTCTTTGACGTTCTAAAACACTTGGCTTATCAAAGCGCTTTGTATAAGAGCAATTATCGTAAAGATATTGCGTAAGAGATTCTTTACTGCAAGCTTTTAAAAATCTATTAATAATTAATTCATTATTTTCTATAGAAGGCTGTAAACCTTTTGGTAATCTAGTTTCTAAATTAACGGGACGCTTACTCATACTTTACTCTTTTACTTTCTTGCCATTCATGGCATTTAATGTTTGTTTCCAAACTTGTTTATTTTCTAATAACCTGC